>ERZ827423.485-NODE-485-length-49951-cov-4.684303_pt1 | contig 49951 bp, 72 predicted proteins | sample MGYA00519775_ERZ827423 | MGnify/ENA primary metagenome ERZ827423 (study PRJEB31778, sample SAMEA3449296) | human gut metagenome | biome: human gut; feature: human-associated habitat; material: faeces | place: United Kingdom | collected 2010/2012 ... | reverse complement strand
TGCCGAGCTGGGCATTCGGCACAAGCCCATTCGTCCGTATACCCCGCGCCATAACGGCAAAGTCGAGCGCGGCCATCGCGAGGACCGGAAACGATTCTATTCCTGCCATACCTTCTATTCACTAGACGATTTCGCAAAGCAGCTTGCCGTCCACAATTGCCGTTCCAACAACCTGCCCATGAGGCCTCTTCACTGGCTTTCTCTCGATGAGTTCACTGTCCAATTTGTTTGACAATCCTATACTACGGAAGAATTTATGAAGAAAAATGCCATGCAGCCATTAGGCTGCATGGCATTTTTTCAACCGAAAATTCCAAGATGCTCCAGAAGAATTTTTACACCGATTAAGATCAGCACAATGCCGCCCACGATGCCGGCGCCCTTCTGACACTTCTCCCCCATCTTCTTCCCCATCATGACACCAACTGCCGAAAGCGAGAAGGTAATCAAGCCAATCAACGTGGAACAGTACCAAATGTTCGCGCCGATCAACGCAAGGCTGACGCCAACCGCCAGTGCGTCAATGCTGGTGGCGATCGCCAGTATGAAGAGCTTCCCTGTCGCCGTAGGATCAACGTATTCTTCCTTTTCGTTCGGCCGGACGGACTCAATCAGCATCTTGCCGCCGATAATTGCGAGCAGGCCAAAGGCAATCCAATGATCGAAACTCTCGATATAGGAGCTGACCTGGCTGCCTGCCCAGTAACCCAACACCGGCATCAAAAACTGAAATCCGCCAAAGAAAAGCCCTACCTTTGCCGCATGGCGAAAGCGCAGGTCTTTCAGCGAAATACCTGTTGCGATGGAAACAGCGAATGCGTCCATTGACAAGGAAATGCCCAGCAGAATGATCTCGATCAGACTCATAACGACCCTATCCCCCTGATGACTTTTCAACACGGTTTAAGGGGTATTATACCATCCGAACAAGCGGAACGCAAGATTTTTTAGGATGATATAACTTATTCCTACGCATTTCCCGCATCCTCTTCCGCTGCGAGCTGTTTGATCATTTTCACGGTTGTTCCATGTCCAGGTGTTGAGTAGACTTCTACGGTATCCATAAAGGTTTCCATCACAGTAAATCCCATGCCGGATCGCTCCATCTCCGGACAAGAGGTGTAGAGCGGTTCCCTGGCCTTTGCAATGTCGGCAATGCCAACGCCGCAATCCACAATTTCCAACCAAACGGAACGGTTCTCATGGATTTCCGCTGCAAGACGAACCATTCCCTCTGCCCCTCGATAGCCATGCACAATGGCGTTGGTCACTGCTTCCGATACCGCTGTGCGGATATCCTCCATCTCTTCCATTGTCGGATTCAACGGCAGCAGAAAGGCTCCCATCGCGATGCGCGCGAAAGCTTCGTTTTCCGACTTTGCAGTAAAATCGATTCGCATTTCATTGATCTTTTCCATGATGCTTTCCTTTCTGCTCTTTACTTTCTGCCGACAATCTGATAGAGCCCGGATAGCTGAAAAATACGATCTACCCGAGGGCTTGGATTGCTGATGACCAACGTGCCTCCGCGTTTTTGCAGTGTTTTATACCTTCCAATGACGACGCCTATACCGGAACTATCCATGAAGGAAAGGTTGCTGACATCCAGCACCATATGCCGAATCTGTGGATTTTGAATCGCAGTTTCCAGTTCTGTCCGAATAGCTTGCGCCGAATGTTGATCCAGCTCTCCTTCCAGAAAAGATGTAACGGTATCCCCCTTTGTCACCTGTCGCATGATTGCCGCCTCACTTCCATTTTTGATCATCCTTACAAAGATAATTCTCATCCCGCTTTCTTTTTTCCTTGTAATAAAATAGGAAGTTATGTCTATGACAAAAGGAATGTTTTTCTGCACAAACGGCAAAACTACAATCCGCAAGGGAGGATTTAAGGCGATGAAGCATAAAATCTGGAAAAAAATGTTCTTAGGTACTTTGTTTACGATATTGGGGCTTTCCGGGCTTTTTTTCGGCGCGTTTTTCATACTGGTGACGACCGACGCAATGACCTCCGTTGACTCCGAAAAGCTCGAACACTATTCGCTGACAACCTATGTATACGATCGAAACAACGAAGTCGTCGGCAGTCTGCACGGAGCAGAAGACCGCACTTATGTCTCCATTGACTCCATTCCTCTTCAAGTACGCCAAGCTTTTATCGCAGCTGAAGACATTCGTTTTTATCAGCATCACGGAATTGATCCGATCCGCATGGTGGGCGCAGCAGCAGCAAACCTACGCAGCCGTTCTCTATCGCAAGGCGCCAGCACCATTACGCAGCAGCTTGTAAAGAATACGCATCTCTCTTCCAAAAAATCTTTTTCCAGAAAATTTGAAGAAATCATCCTCGCCTTGAAGGTGGAGCGTGAATATACCAAAAACCAGATATTGGAGATGTATCTAAACAACGTCTACTTCGGCAACGGTGCATACGGCATCGAGACAGCAGCCAACAAATACTTTGGAAAGAGCGCTTCTGACCTCTCCCTCGTCGAGTCCGCCTCACTTGCTGCAACGCTCAAAGCACCATCCAACTACGCCCCTCATATCCAACCGGAAAACAATCAAAAGAGACGCAACCAGATTCTCGCAACAATGGAAGAACAGGGCTATATCTCTATACATAGCGCCTATGAAGCTCAACATGAAACACTAACGTTGACCGTACAAGAGACGGAATCCGCTCAGGGGAGCTGGTATCTCGACGCTGTACTCCAAGAAGCGACGAAGCTTCTGAACCTGGAAACAGAGGATTTGGCTCAGCTGGGGCTGCATATCTACACAGGGCAGGACACAGCGCTGCAAAATAGATGTGACGAGCTTTTTGCGGATAAAGCACTTTTTCCCGAAGATGCTCCCGACGGTGTCAAATGCCAAGGCGCTTTGGTTATCATGGATAGCGCCACCGGTGAAATACTCGCCATGGAAGGCGGACGTGAATATACTGTGCGCATGGGCTTTAACCGTGTCCTAAACGCACGCCGCCAACCGGGTTCTGTGCTAAAACCATTGGCCGTCTATGCTCCGGCCTTAGAGCGGCATCTCTCTACACCGGCAAGAATCTTCGACGATCGTCCGACCGATTTCAGTCAGTATTCTCCCAAGAATTATGGTGGGAAATACTATGGCCTCGTCACCATGCGTTCCGCAGTTGCTCAGTCGCTTAATATTCCCTCTGTTCAAATGCTTTCCGAAATGGGCGGATTCACCGGATATGAAAGTCTCCTTCGCTTTCAATTGGAGCCGGATCCCAGCGACACAGGTCTTTCGCTCGCTGTAGGTTCCATGAACGAAGGGGTTCGTCCCATACAGCTTTGCGCCGCCTACGCCAGTCTTTCCAGCGGAGGAATTTATCATCCCCCTGTTCTGATACGTCGAATCGAGGACAGTGACGGGCACTCACTCTATGAAGCTCCTGCTTCTGAAAAAAGGGTACTGGATTCCTCCGTTTCCTATGTGCTGACTAGCCTGCTGCAATCCGTTGCAGCACGCGGCACAGGCAAGGCTCTTGCCGAATTGGGAATCCCCATTGCCGCCAAGACCGGCACGGTTGGTTATGATGAAACGCATCACCGCGATGCCTGGTCGGCTGCGTATACGCCGCAGATTGCCGCGGTATGCTGGGTAGGCTTTGACCAGACGGACAGCCTGCACGCGCTTTCTTCCTCTGTCACAGGCGGTAAACATCCAACACAGCTGCTTTTGAAGCTCTTTCAATCCTTAAATCTTTCGGATGATGCTTTCTCCCAGCCTGACGAAGGTGTGGTTTGGAAAGCTCTAGATGCAAATTCGCTCCAAAGTCAGAATGGCCCGTTGCTGGCCGGGCCTTACACGCCGCCGGAGGACGTGATTTACGAAGTCTTTTTATCCGGCACAGAACCTATACAGCAGGCCGAAAACGTGATGATTCCGCAAGCTCCCGGCGATCTCCATGTAACAACGGATGACCATGGAATGCCTCTGATTTCCTTCACAGTACAGGACAATAACGTTCTTTACCACATCTATCGAAAGCACTGGGGCTTTGCAATCGAACTGGATGCTGTAATGGGAACAATAGGTGAGAAAATCTATTTTACCGATCTTTCGGCGCAGAAGTTGATGAGTTACGAATACTATATTCTTCCTGAACAGGCTGCTACCGGTGTATATGGTACTCCATCGAAATCGTTTTTCTTCACCGTTCCGCTCTTCTCTTCCCTCTTTCCTCGAGAATAAGCAAAACCCGTCTCTTCCGATGCAAATGCCTAAAGAGACGGGTTTTATTTTATTCAAATCCGTAAGGCGGAACAAATTTACTTTGGGTATAGAATACTCCTTCGCTTAGAAGCTCATATCGTTTGGGCGTGGGAAAGGGCATTTCCTCGTCGTATTCCAAGCAATTCTTGAAGAGGATTTCTATCAGTGTTTTCAGGCTTTCAACATCACTTTTTCTACTGAAAAGCCGTATTCCTTCAATAGATCCATCACACAGCATATCGCGGGCAACCCATTATTGTTGCAGCGATCAAGCCGAAAGAGTTCTTCAGGCTTGCAAAGGATTTGCAGACATGGATCCCAAAGTCTCCAGGAACAAAGATCTGCCCGTTGGAAAAGAACTTCCCTTCTCAGCTGTGATACCACCTGAGCCGCAGATCGCATGCGATAATCCATATACACTTCTCCTCTATACAGAAAGGGCAGTCGGACCCAATATCCGACTGCCCTTTTCGCCATTCTTAACGGGAAAGATAACGCGCAGAGACGTAGCGCAGATTGCCCTTGTAGTCAATCACAGCCCATCCATCCTGAATATTGTAGACATGAACCTTTGCGTTGCGGCGCAATGTGCCTACCTTCGTGCTGCGGGCACTGTCGCTCTTGCGAACATTCAGCGTACGGCAGGTCACGTAATAGGTGGTGTAATCCTTGCTGCTATCATCGTAATAACCTGTCCAACCGTTGGTATTATCCGAGCCGCTGGAAGTGTTATCTTTAAAGGTGCCGTCCCAAACGCCGCTGCTGCCGGTATTGCTGCCGGACCCGGGATTGTAATACCCGTTTTCACCGGTGTTGACCACCTGCGTGATGGTGCGGCCAAGCATATCCACCACAGTAATCTTGACGGACTTGATGTACTCGGGACGAATATCCAGAGAAACCGTCATGTTCGCACCGTTGACGTTCACTGTACCGGTGGTATAGCTCTTAGCCTGCGTATCCGCATTGACCTTCTTGTAACCGTCAATGCGAATGGACTCCACGCCCACACCGCCACGGCCGGAAGCCGTCACCGTCTTCTGGAAGTGATCAGTCAGGTCGACATTGTAATAAATAGCCGGCTGACTAAGATCAACAGTAGAGGTTCCGCTGGTGAAGTTGCGGTTATCCACCGTCACCATGCAGTAGACATAATTATAGTTGTTCAGGTCCTTCATGGCGACAAAAGCGGTTTTGCCGTCATAGGCCTTATTGTTGACATAAATCTTGTACGCAGAAGCGCCATTAATCGTATCAACCGTAACGGTCAAACCGGTGCTGTCGATCTTCGTGGAGAAGGTCGGCGTATAGGTCGTGACGACTGCCGCACTCACGCCGATCACCTGTGCCAGCATCAGAACCAGCACAACCAGCGCGGAAGCGATTTTTACGGATCTTTTCATTGCAATTCCTCCCTACCTTTGCTAGTAGCTCCATTTTACCCCATTCCGTGGGGAAATACAAGGCAATTTTCAAAGATTACGGAACATCAATGATCGAAGTGGTTCCCTGCGTTTTGACGACGGCTTTCCCATCGACAACCTCATCCGCCTCATCGTACATGGCGCGTACAACCCAAACGCGATCCTCGTTGACGTAGCCGTAAAGGCCGTTGGTTGCCAACGCAGGCGCATACCCTTCGCTGAACTCACCGATGCGCTCAATGCCGTAAGAAAGCGTCGTGCCGTCCACATATTGCGACGTCGCCACGCTGGAGGACAACATACTCATCGACCCGCTGTCCTGCAAAGCATAGGTTGCCGTGACCTGATCCTTCTGAGCCCGCGGAGATGCGATGTTCCCTGTGCGCATCTGCGATTGAAGCAAAATACTGCCCGAAATCACCATGACCGCTGCACAGGCTGCCGCACACCAGGCTGCCGCCCGCGGCACGCGCGGCTTATGGCGAACATGTATGGAGCACGCTCCCTGGTGAATGCGCTTGACCATGCGTTCATCCACCGTCAAGTCGCGTAACTGGTCGTCCGCAATCTCTTTGAATTGCTCAAGCTTCATCCTTTACTCTTCCCTTCAAGGCTGCTCCCAGCCGCGTGCGCGCGCGCATTAATCGCGTCCGCACCGTGACCTCCGGGATTTTCAGAACCTTAGCGATTTCTCCGGTGGGCATGTCATGATAGTAAAACAGCAGCACAACATCTTTATAAATGGCCGGCAGCGCCAGCACTGCATCATAAAGAAGCTGTTTTTCCTCGTTTGCCACCGCCTCCGCTTCGGGTCCGTTCTGCGGGTGCGGTGCGTCGTACCCCTCCATCATGGGGGTAACGCGCCGATGCCATGCGCTCTTGAGCACGTCCTTGCAAAGATTGATGGTTACGCGAAGCAAGTATGCCTTTTCACTCTGTTCATCCGGCAGTTGAGGCTGCTTTTTATACATGCGGAGGAAGACTTCCTGACAGACGTCCTCGGTCTTCTGGCGATCCTTCAGGTAGAAATAAGCCTGCCTGAGAACCATGGTGCCATATTGCCGAACCAGACGATCGATGTCAATGTTGCTTTCCTGCATCTCCTCACCACCCTTCAAACGAAATTGATCGGAAACAAGTTCCAACTTTTTTGCAACAATTTGGATAAACGCGCTTTACTTTTTCTTAACAACGTCAGCTGTTCCGAATTTGCCCGTCGCCAAAGATCTGATATTTGATGGTCGTCAGCTGTTCCGGCCCCATCGGTCCACGCGCGTGAAGCTTTTGATTGCTGATACCGATCTCCGCGCCAAACCCGAATTCACCGCCGTCGGTAAAGCTCGTCGGAGCATTGAGGTATACCGCAGCTGCATCCACTCGATCCAGGAATTCCTGCGCACGGCGCACATCATCTGTCAGGATCGATTCGCTGTGACGGGTTCCATAAGTATTAATATGGTCAATCGCTTGGCGCAGACTGTCTACCACCTTGACCGAGAGGATGTAATCGTCATATTCCGTGGACCAGTCTTCTTCCGTCGCTTCTTTTGCCCAGGGGCAGATCTCCCGCACGTGCTCACAACCCCGAATTTCCACTTTCGCCTCATCGCGAAATTTCTCCAACATGCGTGGCAGAAAAACCTCTGCAATATCCTTGTGCACCAGCAGCGTTTCCATGGCGTTGCAGACGGATACGCGGCGCATCTTCGCATTATAGGTCACGCTGACCGCTTTGTCCAGATCACGGCATTCCTTGTCAATATAAACATGGCAGACCCCTGTTCCGGTTTCAATGACGGGTACCGTTGCATTCTGCATCACGGCCTGGATCAACCCTGCGCCTCCGCGCGGAATCAGCACATCCAGATAGCCTTTAAGATGCATCAGTTCCGTCGCAGCTTCTCTGGAAGGATTCCGAACCAACTCTACTGCGCCTTCCGGCAGCCCCGATGCGGCCGCAGCCTCCTGCAAAGCGTCCATGATGGCACAGTTGGACTCGATCGCCTCCGACCCGCCGCGCAAAATGCAGGCGTTGCCGCTTTTGATGCAAATGGCCGCCGCATCGCTGGTGACGTTAGGCCGGGATTCAAAGATAATGCCGACAACGCCCAGCGGTACGCGCTTTTGCAAAATGCGCAGTCCGTTGGGGCGCGTCCACATCTTATCCGCCGTGCCGACAGGATCTGGCAACAGGGCAACATCGCGCAGTCCCTGCGCCATGCCCTCTACCCGCTTGTCGTTCAGCGTCAATCTTTCAACAAAGGCGGCCTTCAAGCCCTTTTCCTTTGCAGCCTTAATGTCGCGTTCATTGGCCGCAAGGATCTGCGCCTTGTGTGCAATCAGCGCATTGGCCATCGCCAGAAGTGCATTGTTTCGTTCTTCGATGCCGCATACGGCCATCTCCAGAGCCGCGGCACGCGCTTTTTTGCCCAGTTCCAATACAGACTCCGCCATCTTTATCGCCTCCATGCCAGGTAATTCCTCCATAAAAAGGAAAAGGGGACTCCGCAGCTGGCGAATCCCCTTCCGTCAACGCCCAAACAGCGCCGCATCGATTGGTGCCGAAGGCGGGGCTCGAACCCGCACGGAGTTTCCCCCTCGGGATTTTAAGTCCCGTGTGTCTGCCATTCCACCACTTCGGCATTTATTTTATTTTATCACGCTGCGACAACCTTCGTCAAGTAAATCGCGTTCAATCGTTGTAGGAGTATGTAGGCGTACAATACTTCTTGGACAGTCGAAGAAAAAAAGAAGGAGAGATAGAGTCTCATGTGCTAAAGTTGAGTTACCACACAACAACTTGGCGAAAGGAGACCATATCTCTCATGAACAAGAGTATAACACAGGACATGGCATACCGGCAATCTCTCATGAAGTACGCAGAAAAATACGGCGTCAGCCGCGCCAGTCGGAAATACAACAAGAGCCGGTCGTACATCTACTTCTGGAAGCAGCGCTGGGATGGAAGTGCGGCATCCCTTGCCTGTCAGTCCAGGCGGCCTCACAGCCATCCAAACCAGCATACGGAAGCAGAACGGAAGCTCATCCGGGACATGCGCCGCAGAAATCCATCCCTGGGCATGATTGAACTCTGGCATCGTCTGCCGTCCGTAACCCCGCGCCATAACGGCAAAGTCGAGCGCGGCCATCGCGAGGACCCCATGAGACCTCTTCGCTGGCTTTCTCCCAACGAGTTCACTGTCCAATTTGTTTGACAATCCTACAGTCGCGTTCAATCGTTTCTTAACAAATGTAATGAATGATGGGTATTGAAAAAGAAGAATTTACATGCTAAAATGACATCACAAATAAAATAGTCGGGAGGGCTCCAGTCATGGACATTAACATCCAAAACACCTGCTCCAGTCCCCGTGATCTGCGCATTACGGATATGCAGATCTGCGAAATCTATCAGCGTCCCAACGCTCATTGGATCAATTACATCATCCGTATCGACACCAACCAGGGTGTCAGCGGCTACGGCGAGGTGCGTGACGGTGCGTCCGCTCTGTACGCCAAGATGCTCAAGCGCGTTATCCTGGGCGAAAATCCCTGTAACATCGATAAGATCTTCCGCCGTATTCAGCAGTTCGGCGGCCGTGCCCGTCAGGGCGGCGGCGTCTGCGCGGTAGAAATCGCCCTGTGGGATCTGGTAGGCCGTATCTACGGCATTCCGATTTGGCAGATGCTGGGCGGTCAGTTCCGCGATAAGATTCGCATGTACTGCGATACCGACGTTGACGGCAAGGACACGCCAGAGGCCATGGCAGATGCTCTGCTTGACCGTATGCACCACAACGGGTATACTTTCCTGAAGATGGACATCGGCATTGGCAACCTCATCGGCATCGACGGTACGCTGACCGCTCCTTTGGGCTGGCTGGAAGAGGGCCGCAAAGTCTATGAGCGTATGCAGAAGGCGCTGGAGAGCGGTGATCCCGAAGAGATCCGTGCTGCAAAGGCCGCTGTTTACGACAACCAGAATGTTGCGCATCCCTTCACGGGCATTCATGTCACCAGCAAGGGTCTGGATGTGCTGGAAGAGCGCATCCGTACCATCCGTGACAAGATCGGCTACGACGTCCCGCTGGCAACCGACCACTACGGCCACATCGGTTTGGAGGACTGCATTGCGATCGCACAGCGGCTGGACGGCTACGGCCTTGCCTGGCTGGAAGATATGATTCCCTGGCAGTACACCGACCAGTACATTCGACTGTCCCGAAGCTGCAAGACCCCCATCGCAACCGGCGAAGACTGCTATCTGTTGGATGATTTCCAGGCTCTGCTGGACAACCGCGCGGTCGGCGTGATCCATCCCGACATTCTCTCCTCCGGCGGTATTCTGGAAACCAAGAAGATCGGCGATTACGCTCAGAAGAAGGGTGTTGCCATGGCAATGCACATGGCAGAAACTCCTGTCGCCTGCATGGCCTGCGTGCAGACCGCTGCCGCAACCGAAAACTTCCTGGCGCTTGAGTTCCACAGCCATGATATTGTGGACACCTGGTCTCAGCTGGTCACCGGCCTGCCCATGCCGTTGATTGAAAAGGGCTACATTGATGTGCCCTATAAGCCGGGTCTCGGCTTCGACGGTCTGAACGAGGACCTGATCCGCGAACTGAATCCCGCTCACCCGAAGAACATCTGGGTTTCCACCGACGAGTGGAACGATTGGGACTCTCACGATCGTCTCTGGTCTTAATTCGCATAAAAAAAGGAGGACGTCTTTTCAAGGCGTCCTCCTTTTTAAGTATCTGACGTTATTTCATCGCTTCCAACAGGATCCGGACGCATGCTTCTTCTCCCAGTTTTCCGCTATCCAGGCTCAAATGATAGCCTGATCGATCTTCCCAACGCTGATTATATTGAACCGTATAGAAGTTGGCCCTTCGTTTGTCAAAACGACGTAGAATCATCGGCGCTTCCCGCTCATCATGGCCGTATTCATCTACTGCACGACGGATTCTCGCTTCCTCATCTGCATAGATAAATACCCGAAGCACATCTTTGCGGTCTTTCAGAATCATTCCGGCACTGCGCCCAATGAACACACAAGGTCCTTCCTGCGCCAACTCCGTAATGATCTGCGTTTCAGCCATCAGCAATTGATCTTCCGGCGAAACAGTGCTGGATTCTCCACGTTGAGCACGATAGGCTGCCACCAGGGAATACAATAGACTGTTCGTCGCCGTCTCCTCTAGGTGTTCGATATAATCCGCCGTCTGACCGCTGCGCTCTGCGGCCATTTCAAGGATCTCTCTTCCGTAATAGGGAACGCCCAATGTTCGGGCTACCTTTTTCCCTATGGAGCGTCCTCCGCTGGCATATTGACGTTCTATGGCAAGCATGGTATACTTAGCCATCTTAACACCTCCCGGATTCCTTTGCTCAAACAATTCTTCATCCGGATTCTCTTCTCCTTCTTCATTTCTTAACATTATGTGAGGATGTGTGTCTATGCTCGTGGATTACATCTGGTATTTCTTCATTTACGCGGTTCTCGGTTGGTGTACCGAGGTCATCTTCGCCGCCGTAAACACGGGAAAATTTGTCAACCGCGGATTTCTCAATGGGCCGCTATGCCCCATGTACGGCGTTGGCGTTGCCGTCATCGTATTCTGCTTATCGCCTCTGGAGGACAATGTTTGGCTGACCTTCCTCGCCGCCGTCGTATTGACGAGCGGACTGGAATGGATCACCGGCTTTGTGCTGGAAAAGCTCTTTCACCAACGTTGGTGGGATTACTCCGAGCTGCCCTTCAACATCGGCGGATACATCTGCTTGAAATTCTCACTGGCTTGGGGTCTTGCCTGCCTGCTGATTCTCAAAGTCATTCACCCCGGCATTGCCGCATTGGTTCATCACATCCCCTTCATGCTCAGCTGCATCCTGCTTCCTATCTTTGGCGCACTGCTGATCTGCGATCTGGTCTTTACCGTGATCTCCGTCCGGAGCCTGAACGTTCATCTGGAACAGCTCAGCAAGGTTACTTCCATGATCCGCGCCGCATCGGATGATATTGGCGGGAAGATGTCCGAGCAGACCATCAAGCTCATGCATCGTCAATCAGAATTGATGGAGCACCTTCGGGGCGGCGAAAAGCGCCTGATGGCCGCTTTCCCTCAGATGCGCTCCACCCGATATGCCGATTTGATGGAAAAGCTTCGTGAAAAGCACTTCCATCTGTCTGAGAAAAAACAGCAAAGCGAAGAAAGTCATTCCTAAAGGGAAAGTAAAGTGGCTCCGCACAATAACTTGTGCGGAGCCACTTTTTTCGTCAAATCAAATTGTTTTTTTTCATCCAAAGGACAATTTCGCCGTTGGTTGCATACCAGACATCTTCGCGATATGCCATCTTTGCGCAGAAGTCCTCCATCGTCGCCCAGGATCGATCCACATCGAACTCATAGCTGTGACCCCAAACGTAGAACAGACGCAAGTCTGTTCCGTCGCTCAGGAACTCGTCTGCCAACTGCATCAGCTTAGGATTGTTGTGATGGCAGGTTCCCTTCCAGCAGAGCGGGTTTTCAGGCAAATCGAACTTCTCTGTGGTTTCAACGCAGCGGCCGTACAGCAGGCCCTGATCACTCACCGCCTTCATAATGCGTTCATCACAATCCCCAAAGGGATAAGCCATGCCTATCATCTTCTGTCCAAAGCGTTCTTCGAGGTTCTTTTTATCCTCGCTCAGCTCCTTGGCCAGCTCTTTATCACTGAGCGCATACAAACCAGGATGGGTCAGCGTATGCACCGCCACCTCGTGCCCGCGATAGAGCTGAGGCAAAATTTCAGGATCCATGCGCCGAACCCGAATATCCTTGTTCTGCCAGACATTTTCGCGGGATTGAATGCCGGAATTGAGGTTAAAGGTTCCCTTCATGCCGTACAGGTTAAACAGCTGAACCAGACGCATGTCCTGGGAAATACCGTCGTCGTAGGAAAAGGTAAGAACGCGTGTTTTTCCGCCGGGAAACGTCAGCATTTTATTTTTCCTCCTTCTCAACAGGAGTGACTTCTATAAAGCGCCACTGACAGCTGGCAGGCCCAAACGAGGAAAGACCCACCGAGCCGTACAAATAGGGTTCATCCTCATCTACATACCGGAACGCGATTTCTCCATCGATCGATACCGTAATTGCATTGCCGACCGCAGTCGCTTCCAGCGTATATTCACAGCCATTTTTCCAACTAAGGTCGGTTTCTGCCAGTTTTTCATATTGACCGTTCTTTTTATACAGTACAAGTTTATTTTCAGCGGCCAATCCCACCGCATAGCAGCGCATCGCTCCCTGCACACGGAATTCCAGATTATGTCCCTTCCCGGTTACGGGTTGCAGTGCGGTTTTCACATGAACGTTCTGCCAGCGCGTGCTGCCTGTGAAAATCTCTGCCAACTGCGCGCCATGGCCAACCAATGCGCCCTTTTCCAACGTCCAGGAACCGACATTGTACATACACTGGCTGATTTCTTCATGGAGATTATTCCAGTGCTCAATTCTCTCGTGCGCAAAGTCCACGCGATAATCCGGATCACCGAACACCGCAAATTCATCAAGATACGCCGTCAGCACATAATCGCTCGTCAAAAGCTCCACTCCAACCTCGTGCACGAGTGCTTCGCCCGCCGGAATCTTCATTCTCAGCTCCATCCATGCACCGCTGCTGAGCATCACGCTCTCGCCATAGTGATACGCTTCCGTGCGATCGTCCTTCCAGTACAGACGCGCCTGAGCCGCCTTGTTTGCACGCAAAACCGCAGTAAACGTCTGTCCCGGGTAAGCAACCGGCGAAAAGCTGGGATCATAACGGCTGTCGTTGAAATCATCCGGATGATAATAGGTCTGGTAATAGACCTTCACCGGGGCGCTTTTTGCATCTGTTGCGGCAAGGATCTTCAGGGCTCCGGAGCCGCTGCGGAAGCATTCCTCACTTTGCATCAAACGCACTGCGTCCTGCTCTCCCGCCTTCACGCGGAACGCCTGAAGGCTGCCCGGCAGGCTGAAATCAAAGCGCATCGCTTCGCGCTCCGTCATGCGAGCCAGCTGCTCCGGCAACTCTTCGCGGTGCAGGCGATATCCTATTGCAGCAAGGCCATAAGCTACCTGCGCCAAGTTGTCGATATTGACGTCACCCAACACCGAAGAGAACGCAATAAAATCGCCAATCGGCTCGCGCCATTTCCACTCGATCCCATCCAGACCGCCCAGCACAGCAAGAATGGTCCCCACATTGGCCACGTTGCAGTCGGTATCCCAACCACACATATTGCAGATGTTGATCGTATCCGAGAAACTACCCTTGCCATAGAGCATGGACAGCATCATCATAGCAGAGTTCGGCATGATGTGGCAGTTGCCGGGGAACTTATCCTGCCAGTAGTTATCGCGGATATACCAGAGGCAATCGCGCCAGTTGTCCGGATGCTCTTCCCAGAAGCGCCAGATGTCACGCACCATGCGCGCATAGGTGCAGTCCTGAGGAATCACCGCCAGAGCGCGTTGCAGCGTTTCGTAAATATCCTTTGCATCAAATGCAGCAGAAACCGCCGCCGCAATGAACATACCGCCGTAAACGCCGTTTCCGCCATGCGTCACGCAGGCAGCCCTTTCTGCCAGACGAGCCGCAAGCTGTTCCTCCGCAGGCGCGACCAATCCCCAACCATCAATGAAGATCTGGCCGCCGACCTGCTCGGCAATGGTCGAACCGTTGAGTTCCGCCGATCCGGACAGCGGCGGGTGCGCTCCGGCCTTGAGGTTCGTATACGCCGTGCATTCCGTCGATACGCCGTAAGGTCCCCACCAGAAGAATCCGTGGTGGTCAGGCGCATAATTCAGCAGCGTGTCGGCAATCTGCTCCGAAGTAATGTTCTCGCTGCATTCATAATCCGCCAAGGCGCGCGGCAGAAGAAAGGTTCCGTTTGTATCATCGTCTGATGCGAAGTTTTTGAACGTAAAGAGATAATCTTTGATCTCCCCGAAGGTTTCCTTGATCTTTTCATAGCTCCAGCCCTCATCGTTGGAGCCGTGGCGCACGCCGATGGTCTTGCCCAGTACGCCGGCATAGACACGCTCAAGATAGTCTTTTTGCAGCTTCTTCATAAGATTAACTCCTATCCTTAAAATTCAACGCCTTCCGGGTTGCAGAGGATCAGCCTAACCTTCCCCTTGACGCGGAAGTTCGGGATATCCGTCGGGAAGAAAAGCTCTTTAGCCTTAGAAATCTTCATGCTGCCGCCTTCCCAGGTCAGCTCGCCTTCGCCATCCAGCACAATGGCCACCTGCGGAAAGCCCGTATGGCGAATTTCGGTTTCGCAGTTGACGTCAAGTTCCGTAAAGGAAAAATACTTCGTCTGCGCGGGGCCGATCACAATGCTTTCACTGCCCCAATCGCCCTGACGAATCACCTTTCTGGGCGCACGCCAGCGCTTGAGATTCTCTTCATACGAGCAGCCGTCGTAAACATATGCCCCCAGCAAGCGCTCGTTAAAGAGTTCCTCGCTGACGTCTCCGCGCCACGCCGCCGGCGTTGCATTGTAGGGATGCGCACCCAGCGTGATATCCGAAGGCTCCTGAACCTCAATCACGAAGCAGCCCTCGCCCAGCGCGTGCGGACAGCCGCCGCCGACAAAATAAGCCTCGCCTGCCTTCACAGGGATCTTATGGCAGAGATTTTCCAGTGCCTTGAGATCATCTGCGTAATAATACTTTTCCCATTCTTCACGGGTTACGCCCTCTTTGAAGCCGAGAAGGATATAAGCCGGTTCCGCCGTGTCGTCACGAGTGCTGATAACATACCAGCTTTCTTCTTTGCCGTAATCGCTGTTCCACATCTTCTTGGCCCAGGGACGGGTCGGGTGGCACTGAAGACCGTACTGCGTCTGCGCGTCCAGATATTTAATCAACATGCCAAGGCCGGTTCCATTTTTTTTGATATGCTTCTTTCCCAGCACTTCTTCGGGGTTCAGAGCAATGGCCTCAAAGAGATACATTCTGCGGCCGTCCGGCAGAGTGACCTCACTGCATCCGTAATAGGGCTTATCCGCAGGAGCATTTTGCACATGGGTCACGGAGCCGATCCATGCTTCGGAACCCGCGTCGTAATCTACCGGCGGATATACCCCGCGGAATTTGTCAATTTCACGTCCGCCCTTGCCACGAATGTGATTGGGAACCAGTTCCCAAGGCTGATGGAAAATGCTCATGTTCTGCTCTCCTCTTTATTATCTGTATCTATTCTCACTGAAATGGCCTTATAAACCCATTCATCTGCATTGTACGCGCTAAGACGCATACCGTCAAGTAGAAAAGAAGCGCCGAAACATCGACGCTTTTTTGTTAGATCACATAATCTCCGCCATCTTCCGTGCGAATCAAGTCTGCGACCGTTACGCTGTCCAGATAATCATTGACCAACTGATCCAGCTTGCTCCACAGCGGGAGCGTGCGGCACTGCGCCGCTCTGGAACAAGTCACCGGCTTGCGCTCCAGACAGCTGACCGGCACAAGCGGACCTTCAATCAGGCGCAGAATGCTGCCCACCGTATAGCCTTCCGCAGGGCGCGTCAATTTATAACCGCCACCCTTGCCGCGCATTCCGTCCACAAAGCCCGCCTTGGAGAGCACCACAATGATGCTTTCCAGATATTTTTCCGAAATCTCCTGCCGCTTGGCAATGGCTTTGAGCGGAATATACTCGTCGGAATTCTGCTCTGCCAGATCAATCATCACACGAAGGGCGTATCGGCCCTTTGTCGAAATCTTCAAACTCCTCGCCTCCACTTATAAACCTATCATATCACAAGATAAATAGGATGACAAGTCAAAGACGTTGCAAAAAAAGAGCCTGCGCGTTTTTTCACCGCACAGGCCCATTTTCTTTGCTTAAATTCTCTTCAATTCGTACTCGCGGGTACCCAGGCCAATCTTTTCCGCCTGCTCAAGAGTCGCCTTCCATTCCACGTTGGGGTTGGAATCCTTGAAATTGTCATGGTGGCAATGCCAATCCGCCTTGCTCAGGTTATCGCCCAGCTGGCTGCCGGGGATGGGCTGTGCCGCCAGGCAGGCGTCCGCACAGGCCTGGTCCAGCGCAACGGGATCAAAGCTTGCGAACATGCCGATGTCGGGCAGGATGGGCGCATCGTTTTCACCATGGCAATCACAGTTGGGGCTGATGTCCTGCACCAGACTGATGTGGAAGCAGGGACGGCCCTGACAAACCGCCTGTGCGTATTCCGCCATCTTGCGGTCCAGCATCTCGTTGGCCGAATCATCCGGACTGGAAATCGCGTCAAACGAGCAAGCGCCGATGCAGCGGCCACAGCCCTTGCACTTATCGTAATCGATCACGGCCTTGCGATCCACATAAGAAATCGCGTCGCTGCCGCATTCCTTGGCACAGCGGCGGCATCCGCGGCACAGATCATGGTCGATCTGCGGCTTGCCGTCCGCGTGCTGAGCCATCTTGCCGGCGCGGCTTCCGCAGCCCATGCCGATGTTCTTGATTGCACCGCCGAAACCCGTCGCCTCATGGCCCTTAAAGTGAGTCAGGCTGATGAACACATCCGCATCCATGATGGCGCGGCCGATTTTCGCCGTTTTGCAGAATTCGCCGTTGAGAACGGGAACTTCCACATCGTCTGTGCCACGCAGACCATCGCCGATGATAATCTGGCAACCCGTGGTCATGGGCCAGAAGCCGTTAAGGTTGGCGCAGTCCATATGCTCCAGCGCGTTCTTGCGGCTGCCGGGATAGAGCGTGTTGCAATCCGTCAGGAAGGGCAGGCCGCCCTGCTCCTTGCAGAGATCCGCAACCACCTTTGCGTAATTGGGGCGCAGGAAGGCCAGATTGCCCAGCTCGCCAAAGTGCATCTTGATGGCGACAAACTTGCCTTCCAGATCCATATTCTTGATGCCCGCCGCAATGCACAGCTTGCGAAGCTTATCCGTCAAACTCGTGCCGATAGGACAGCGGAAATCCGTGAAATAAACCGTTGCTTTTTCCATGTTGCCTCTCCCTTTATCCTATTTTTGTTCAGGGTCCAAGTCCCTTTTTTTAATATATCACAATTCAAAAAACGTGCAATATCATTGATGTAAAAAGTTATGAAATCCCCATGAATTTCTACGGATGAATCATAACACTCTCTCCGTGTACATCTTTTTCCTTCAATTCCAGAAATCCCAATGAAGCATAGAGCTTTCGCGCCGTATCATTTCCTGGCACGACGCTTAGATAAACCGGCTGATCTCCGTATTCTACTTTCAACTGCTCCAGCAGAAGCTGCATCGCCGCTTTGCCATATCCTTTATGCTGAAACCTTTCGTCAATGAGCAGCCGGTCCATCCAAACACGTCCCGCAGGCAGATACATCGGGAAAAAGCCGTACATCGCGAATCCGACCATTTTCCCTTCGGCATACAGCGCCACAGGTCGCCAGACGTCATATTCATCCGCTTCCTTCAAACACTGTGCGACGCTTTCTACAAATCCTTCCTGTCCCTTTGCGACATGCAGCGCCAATGCTTCTGCTCGATTCTGCTTGGTGATGGGTTTCAAAACCATCTGCATCTTCTTTCACCTCGCCATAAGATTTTTTTATCTTATCACAAAAAAAGTCTGAGAGCAAGGAATGTCCCTACCCTCAGACAGCGTCAGCAATCTTCCTTTTCAAAGCGCTTCTCCGATATGCGCTGCGCTGCAAAGGTCTCAATCGCAAAAAGCAAAAGGCCAATGACCAACACTGCAATTTTATCAGGAAGATGTGCAGGGTCTGGCGTGTCGAGCACGTCCCGAACAAACGGAACGACATGCGCCGCTGCTTCTGCAACGAAAATGTAGAGAAACACTGCAATGCCCGCAATCAAAAAGGGCACGCCCACCTTCTGCGGATTCTTATAATAAAGCGGGAAGAATACCAGATTGAACAATCCCAATTCCACCAATGCAAGCCCCAGCAACGCAATATTGGCGTCCATGCCTACGGGATTGCTCGTCTGAATCAGAAAATGATGCAACACCAAGGTAAGCGCCGCCGTCGCTACTTGCAGCAGTTCCATCAGCACGCTGCTCACAAAACGTGCCCGAACGACATCGTGTTTAGGCAGCGGGAGCAGGAGCATATAGGAAATATCCTGATTCTCTCTGGCAGAAAGGCAGGTAAAGAAGATGCCCAGGCCCGTGTAGAAAAAAGCCACATAGTAAGGATAGCTGGGAATCAACAGCATCAAAGAAAGTCCCAAAAATAACCAACTGGTCGGATGTACGGCCAAACGCAATTCCTTGCGCAGCAAATTCAGCATTCCTCGCCCTCCCTTTCCAAATGGATCATGATGTTTTCCAAATCCGCAGGCTGTGTTTCCACTCCGAGTTTTTCCACATCGTCTAAACGAACCAATGCAGTCTGTCCGTGTTTAGCACGCTTTATGCCGATCAGAAGCTTCTTTTGTTCCTCTTTGAGCTCTGCATCATCAAAGGACACCGTTCGATAGGCTTTCACAAAGTCCTCCAGCATCCCGCTGCCCGCAATGCGTCCTGCTCGCAGATAAGAAATATCGTCTGCGCATTTATCCAAATCAGATGTAATATGCGTTGAAAACAAGATCGAAATTTCTTCGTCACGCGAGAGATGGAGGAATTCGTCCAACAGATCATCGCGCGATACTGGATCCAGCCCGCTTGTCGGTTCGTCCAGAAGCAGAAGTTCTGCGTGATGGGATAGTGCCAGCGTAAGCGCATATTTGACCTTCATACCGGCAGAAAGCTGCGCGGGCGTCTTATTTTCATCCAAAGAAAAGCGCTTCAAATTCTCCCGATAGCTTTTCTCATCCCAATTCCGATAAAAAGCCCGCGAAACATCCGTAATCGCACGTAATTTGCTGTGCGGATAGAACTCAGCTCCTCCGGACACAAAACCAATCCGTTCTTTGATTTCACGTTCGTGCACTGCAAAGTTCAAGCCAAAGAACTCGATCCTCCCGGCGTCCGGATGAATAAAGTTCACCAGGCTTTTCATCGTGGTGGTTTTGCCCGCCCCATTTCTTCCAATAAAGCCCATGATTCTACCTTTTTCCAGCGACAGTGCCACATTTTTCAACTCAAAGCCCGAATAGCTTTTGCATAGCCCGCTGACTTTCAATACGGTCATTCTTCTCCCTCCTCCGTCTCTATATTGTCTGCCCGCATGATTTTCTCTACCAACCCGCCCAATACGCTCATTCGGTTAAGTGCAATGCCCCGCTGCACATCGGCAAGCAACACCAGCGAGTCTCCGCTTTCAATGCCAAACATCTCCCGAACCTCTTTGGGGATCACAATCTGCCCCTTGGGACCAACCTTGACCGTAGCCATGAACTTCCCTTCCGGTCCTTTCTTCTTCATTCGCTTGTTCTCCTTTGTATTACTTGTTATACTAATTATACTTTTCATCCATCCATTTGACAACCCCTATTGTCCCAAAACAGAAAAAAGACGGCCGAAACCGTCCTTCTTCCCGCTGAGTTATGCTTTTTCTGCCGTCAATATTCCTTTGGGAAGTGATGCAAAAGGCTCCTGCACTGTCACTGGCATCGCATCCGAACCCCCGCCGACTGCAATCTGAAGTACCTGTTCAAATGTATCCAGGCACTCCACTTGAGGAAAAGCCTCGAAATCGCGCTCGTAATTTTCACGCGGAATGAGCACATGTGTCGCACCTCCGCGAAGCGCCGCGCGTATTTTGGCGAGTACACCGCCCACCGGCAGCACCTCTCCGCCAATGCCAATCTCCCCGGTCATGGCGATACCTCCGTCTATCCTTTGACCTGTCAGTGCAGAATAGGCTGCAATCCCCATCGCAACGCCAGCCGAAGGTCCATCCACGGGCATCCCGCCGGGAAAGTCAATGTGCATATCATAATCGTCCACCTGCAGTCCCATGCGGCGCAATACCGTTTTCACATTTTCCAGTGCACCCGCCGCTGTTGATTTCCGCAATATCTTTCGCGAACCTGTGTCAATCTCCTCCTGATCGACAATCCCCGTTGCCTGCCATCGGCCCTGTCCGCTCTTGACCGGAAACGCAGCGGCCTCTATGGCAAGCACTGCCCCTTCATTGGCTCCAACGACGGCCAAACCGTTCACACGCCCCACATGCCATCCCCCGCAAACCGTATGATCCGGGCGGTGTGTGTAGTTCCCCGTTCTGAGCACATATTGAATATCTTTCAGTGTAATGCAGTCTCTGTGTTCATTATGTGCCAACCCTGCACCCACCTGAACCAGATTGGCTGCATCCCGCCCGCCGGGAGAATAGCGTCCGATCAGTTGATCGCAGCCCTCTTCGAGCTGGTACCCGGCATTTTTTGCCGCATTGCGGGCAATTTGAGCCGTTTCTTCCGCCGTAAGGGCACGGAAATTGATCTCCATGCACCGGGAGCGCAGCGCAGGCGGCAGTTCTTCCGGCCGACGGGTCGTTGCTGCGACCAAACGGAAATCTGCCGGAAGGCCGTTTTTGAAGATATCGTGGATGTGGCGTGGGATGTTGCGATTGCTCTCTGAATAATAGGCCGAATCCAGCATGACCTTGCGATCTTCCAACACCTTCAATAGCTTATTCATCTGCATGGGATGCAGTTCGCCAATTTCATCCAGAAAAAGAATTCCCCCGTGTGCGCGCGTCACGGCACCCGGCTTGGGCTGCGGCACCCCTGTCGCACCCAGCGGACCCGCTCCTTGATAAATCGGATCATGTACGCACCCAAGCAAAGGATCAGCAATATAGAGCTGGGTTCGTACAAGTTATCACCCGATAAGGTACAGACGACAAGTCGAGTCAACGGACGCCGCGGCTATATTCCACGTCCGAGTTGCCTTGACTATGCCGCGAACATGGAGGTTTCGTTTGGCAAGAAACTGAAGCAAGCAAGGCTGACCGCCCACCTCTCTATTCCTCAGTTGGCGGCGTTGCTTCATATTAATAAGCGTCGTTTACAACACATTGAGCTAAACGAAGTTTCCTACGATAACCTGACACCTGAGTTTCTTACCGACGCCGCAATTGCACTCTCCCTCCCGGTGGGTGTATTTCTCGATAAGTACCATAAATTCCTACAGGGTGATAGCGCCGCGCAGCTTGACAACTGGCTGCGGGCGAACTACCCTTCATACGCCGAGGCACAACGTCAACTTGGCGTAAGTGAATTCGGGCTTTCGTCCTGGCGGGCTGGGAAATATCCGGTGCCACGCTGGTTGTATGAGAAAATGACAAACAAATAAAAAAAGCACCGTACCCAGCAAAAAAACAGGTACGGTGCTTAAATATATTACGCGAAATGAGCAGCTAATTCTTGCAAAACTTGCACTCTTTGTTCTTCTTCCATACCCTTAGTGGCTTCTTTAACGGCGTTGATATATAGGTCAGATTTGGCGCGGCTTAAAATCTCTTCAACGGTCATACCTTCCGGGGCGTGAAATACTACCTTAATCTTAGTCGCCATAATATTACCTCTTTACAAATATTTAACCATGAATAACTATACAAACATGCGACATCTCTTAACGTTGCTTGCACGAAGTCTTTGCGCTCTATTTTACACACAAAAACCAATATTATACTTTATCGCAAAAGAACAATTGGAAATCTTTGAAGTATCGTCGCATGCCAAAACTGTGTCTTCGCGAGCATGGCATACAACAGTTCAGAATACATCCACATCAAGTATCCCTGCTTCTTACCATGTGGTGCATAGTACTATGCTTACGGCCATCAGCCAAGAGCCCTTGATGCTTTCGAAATATGTGATTCTTATAAATGTAATTATATGTAACATGTCCCAAGTTGGGATATGTTTCTCCTCATGTTCGCCAGGGTTCCATTGTAAAACAACTCATCATTATCAACGTAACCACCGGTGTGGCGGATCGTCGGCAGAACATCATCGAACACCCAGCGCTCGAACTTCTCAGCCGACGGGAGCTTACTATGAGTAATAAGTCTATACACATCACCCTCCGGTATGAACAACATCTCAAGTTCGTTATCCGATGCCTGCGGATGGGGTACGCCCCGTTTTAGGGCATACCGGCAATGAGCAGTGATAGCGTTTCTTGGCTTCGCATATCCTAAAGCTGCCGCGATATCCACCCCACAACATAACACCTTCCCGCCATTGTCAATAACCCTTACCTGCCCAAACTCTCCATTCTTGAAAACCTGCATTCCGTTTTCCATCAGCTAACCTTCTCCTCCGTCAAAAACTTATCACCCATGGTACACTTCTGTACCACGCTGGATCCTGCGAGATATTTACTCACCATGTTCCAATCTCGTTACCACTTGTGGTAAAAAACACCATGCCCACTTGTGGGCACGGTGCCTTCCCCCACTAATGGGGGAAACCAAAAGAAAAAGCTGGGCGCCTAGCTCAACTTTCATCACCTCTATTCGGTTGTCTGATGTATCTCTATTATAGCACGTTTCAATCATCATCACGCGGCACATAGTGCATATATCTACAAGTCTGGCACCGCGGCTCTTCCATATCGCGCCACCGCAACATGTCTAGCAACATATCCGCGAACCGTCGTGCATCCACAATCGGCCTACCGTCCTTGCTCGGCGAAACACATTCGACCGCTGCCTGCAAAACCGTTTTCAAATCTTTTTCCAAAACCGCTTTCATTGTTACCTCCATAAGAAAGCACCACCCCGGTTCTTAGAGGTGGTGTTCAGAACATAGATATTTATTCTACTATTGCTGCAACCTTAGCTTGAATAACCCGGCCAGCATCGCTGTCACACATAGGTATGAGTTTCTGTGCGTCGGTAAGAGAGCGGATCGTGACGTACAACATATACTTCTGAAGGTAAACCAGCACCGTCTTTCCTTGCTCGGCGAGGGTCAGAATATTACAAAGTGTCCCTCGGCTCTTGCCGTCCCAAATCATAAACCCCATATCGGCGTCGTTCGCCATTGCGATATCCTTTTGCCGGAAGAATTCGAAGCCGCGTGTTGCGGATACGACCGGGATATTCTTTACAGGCCATCTACCCACGTTGTTGCGTGCTCTTCCGTTGCTCGCGTAGACCGTGACGTTTGAGTATGCGTGGTCGGCAAAGTAGGACTGAACCACTGTGTCAATGCCGTAACAATCGCCGACCAGGACATCGAAGCCCTTATCACAAATAGAGCGTAGTTTATTAATAACGATGTTGTCAATGATGGTAATGGAACGAGCACCGGCGATAAAGATTTTCACCAGACTACCCCCTCTATCAGAAATGGAATTGCCCCGTACCTGCCAGCAAGATACCTTTCGCGGATATTTTCGACTGTTCGTGTCGTATAATTACTCATTATACATAGTTCTGATGTGCTGTCAGCATCATATTTATCTACAAGATAGATCTGGTCGTCCCGTAACCGATCCATTAGTTCTGTATCGTTTGTTGTGAAAATGATTTGTGCGCCATTGGTATTTGTTGCTTCGTGACAAAACTTGGATATAAGGTAGCTCACCAACACAGGATGCAATCCGCAATCCAGATCGTCGATCACTACAGTGCCGCCGGTGCGTAGCGCGGATTCTACTGCCGGGGCGATGGCCGCCAGCTTTCTTACACCGTCTGACTCGTTGAGAAGATTCATCGAGTACAGCACTTCATTCCCATCTCTGTCCAGACCCTGGTGAATTGTGCTGACAGATACCCTGTGCGTTCCATTACCAGAACCTCCCGGTAGGACTCGCATAAATTTATCCAGCGCGGCCTTGACGTCATCCGAGATATGATCTCCGTCGCGAATCGTCCTGCCATTTACGACAAAGCTCACATCTTGAATGCCCATATCGGCGGCCTTGAGATAATGAGGGATCGCATGCAGCATGTTCTTATCTTCTTGGTGCTCAATAACCACCGGCGAAATGTCCGAGTAGTCTTTGGGAAAGAAAATCTGATCTCTGAACCAGTGCATGGCCGCGATACATTGCTCATCACTCACTGTACAGGCCATAGAAAAGAAGAGTTGGTTCGCCGCGACCATCTGTGCAATCAAAGTCCGCTTAGTTTTCTGGTTGCGGAAAGTAAAATCCTGGCCGACGCGCTCGAAGATTAGAGCCTTGCGTCCGTGCGGAGCATAATACAGACTTTCAGAGACAACCTTCTCTCGCATGGCCGCGAAACTATACCAATACCTTATGCCGTCAGAGATATACTCGAAACCGAACTCCGTAGGCTCGTCCTTGGAGTAATCGTTCAGCGCAAACGGAGTCACCGGAACCGCCGCCTCATCATGCTGCGTTCGCTGTGCGCTGCGGATGAACTGCGCGGCCACCCAGAACGCCCGCACTACATTGCTTTTCCCGCCGCCGTTTTTGCCGTAGATCGCAACGACAGGGAGCCGATCCGTCGTGAGAATAGCTTCGTCTCGAAAAGATCGATAATTCTTAAACCGAAATTCAACCAGCACAAAATCGCCTCCGTTAGCAAATTAGTTTAGTGATTTCATTAGAATCCCGTTCCCAGATTCATTTCAAAAAATGAGTTCTCTGCCTCATAAGAAAACACCACCCGAACTCATCTCTCCAGGTGGTGTGATAAGAATTATTTTAATAGATCTGACAGCGTGTACTCGCCAGCGGGGATATTTGACACGCGGTGATACTCTTTAATAGCTACAACCAAAGCGTCTATATCACAAAAATACTTTTCTACAAACGCCCTACTTTTTACCTTGCTCATTCTAAGTTCTGTTTTACAAAAATTGCTCGGCTTCTTTCCGGATCGTTTATAGGATTCGTACCTTCCTTCACACAAGATAATCAGCATCTCAATTTCCGGCGCGGTGATGACATTCACCACATCTATCTTGTCCTTATACGCATTGGAAAGGACGAACCGCTCTCGTCGTGAGTCGAGCACTCGCAGTACCGTAATCTTTCCCGTATATCCTCTTTTCAAGTAGCGACGCTCAAAGGACTCTCCTCCACGCGTCCGAATAAGTTCACCGTCCAACAAGTCTTCCTTAGTAAAGATAAGCAAATCCGCGTCCAGCAACTTGGACACGATTACTTCTTCGGCCGTCCCTTCACAAATACATGCTATATACTTCGAGAGTTCCATATTAACCCTCCGTGTGCTGTGCAAGCAGCATTTTCTTCAGGGACATATAGGACTCATACAGCGGCGCGGTTCCTTTCAGGAAATCACTGTCATACACCTCACTCTTTTTGATATCGTTGCGCCGCAGTACATCTGCCATATTCTGTATAGTAATGCCATCTGTGTTGCGCACAATATATACATTGTCGTTGCGCTCAAACTCGTCAAGCAACTCGGAGTAGTGTGTCGTAAATATTAGCACGGCGCCATGCGGGTTGATGCGTTTGTCCCGATAGAAGCGAACCAACGTATGTACGATTTCTTTATTAAAGTGGTTTTCCAGCTCGTCAACAATCAGATAACCACCGTTCTTAAAGGTACGCATTGCGTAGACGAAGGTGTTAATGCCTTTAATCGTACCGGAGGACAAATACTGGTTCAGATCGGCAACACTCGGCACCACGATTTCATCTTTGTTGCAAAACTTGAGCCGGATGTCCATTCCCTGTTTCTTCTTCCGCACATGAAGATATTCGATACGCGGATCAAAAAAGGTAATCATCTCCATGGGCGCGTCATCCAGAATCGTTAGCTGATTTGTATCGGTATGCTGAAGCATATCCACGAACTCGATTGGATCGTCCGTCCGTTTGTTAAACGCAACCATAATGCTGATGTCATCTAACAGATATACTTCTTCGGCGTTACGCACCATCTCTGCCGATACATGATCGAAATCATACACAGACTTCTTCGTCATAGACTTCGTGACGGCCTTTGACTTTAGCTCTTCTTCTGCAATGTAGTACCGACCTTTGTTTTTCCGCACCACACTTCTGAGGTAATGGATCTTTCCGGGCGCGGAGTAAAAATAGCTCTTAAAAACAATCTCTCGGCCGAACTCAAGTCCGTCGAGGATTTCATGGCCGGGCAGCGCGTTAATCGGTGTGCTGCTTTGCAGCATCCCCATTGTAAAGGTCAGCGCCTTCAGCACCGAAGTCTTACCGGATGCGTTAATCCCCATCACCGCAATGGCATTGTTTTGATATATCTTACCAAGTATGTTGTACATATTTTCCGCGTTATCTTCGCTAACCCGCTGTGCGGCGGTGAATTCAAACTCCAGCTCCCCGCGGAACAATGGCAGCCCGTCGATTACCAGTTTCAAAAGTTTCACACGATCACCATCCAGATTTCAGTTTTTGCATTCTTATTATACCCATTTTTGCGTCCGAATTCAATATTAAAAACAAAAATTTCGTTTTTATCTCATTTCAATAGTTGAGTGGCATTAACCCTTCACCCCCCCCATAAACTTGCCGCACTCAATCTCCCCGTCTAGCTTCGCCACATGCACTTTAATATTGAACATATGGGCTTCGCGTTTGCTCTGCCACGCTTCCTCCGCGATGCAGCGCGCCGCCTTCGCATTATCGGCTTCCGCATAGAACACCCACCATCTCTCGCCGCCGCGCTTGGTCAGAAATTTCACTTCGTAAGTTTTCATGTTATCCTCCTCATTTCCGTTTCGGTTTGTCACGCTTTTCCGATTTCGGTTTCGATTTCTGTTTCGTATAAGAAAAAGAAGATGTCTGCTCCGTGCAGGCATCCTCTTCTTCGAGAACCGTGTAGTCATATTTACATAGGTTGGTCAGTCTTACTATCGAGTCTCCGTTGGCGATCCCACTCTCAATCATCGTCATCGCCGCGCCTTCATAATTCGCGTACCGGCTCAGACTCAGGTATTCCAGCAACACCACCTTGCGGCCGTTCTGCTCGACGCCGTACAGCCTGTGGCAAACTACATCCGATATCTCCGTCGTGAAGGTCTTGAAATTATTGGCGTTATACAATCTGCCGCGGTAATCCTTAATCCACATCTTACACCCCATCAATCTCGCGCAGGGACGCCAGCACCTCGTCCGGCTTGTCGCGGAACTCATCCAATGTGTCATACGCATCGGTCAGCGAATCCACCGCGTTCTGCATGGTTTCATATCGCTCAGTATCCTGCAAGCTCTCCGGCATATTGTCCAGGCATGCCTGTTCATCCATATTCAGATCGTCCACTTCATTGAAGATCCATTCCAGCGAAGTGGCTACGTTTTCCAACTCTTCGATAACCTTACGAATGCGTGCTCTACGATCTCTGTTCATCTATAACTTCCTCCCAAACCTGATTGTCCTTGTCTACATAAATCGTATAATGTCTCACAGCATCGAGTGTATGGGCTGTTGTTACCCAACATTCTGCCTCGTGATCCCAACGTAGAGATTCATAATCCACGTTCAACATCTTATGTTCTCTGATGTCCCACCTATAAATTGCATTCTCGGCACTCTCTTTAGTCAACCCTGGCGGCGGTGCTTCCCGTTCTTCTCTCTCTTTTTCCTTTTCAAAATAGGCCAGCACTGCTTGCCCGACTTGCTTTTCAAATTCGATTTGCTCATGCCGTCTCTTGTTAACCTTGTACTGGACAACCATTTCCTGAATGCCTTCGACCGCCAGCCTGAGCAGGATCAAGGCTCCGATTCCAAGTGCAATCAATACACTCATACCAACACCTCCTACGCAATCTCAACCAACGTCACCGTGCGGCGCTTGCTCTGTGCCTCCCACGCCTCGCAGTCACCAACCTTGCCGATGTACTTTCTGTCGCTGTGTATCGCACCGGTTCGGCTGACCGGATAATATCCATGCTTCAATTTTACCACAAGAGTTCCGTTCGGAGTTTCAAAAACCGGGCGGTGACGACAACCGCCGCGGTTCGTAACGTTCTGAGTACCAATAAGTTGAAGCTTCATAAACGCACCTCCATTATCTATCCTTCAGTCTACGTAATGGCGCCTCGAACTGGTCGATGAGTGTATACCGGAGATCCGCCCCATCCATCAGCTCCCGGTAGCTCGCCACTTGGTCATACAGGCCAAGCTCACTGAGCACATGCCGCACAGTCTTCGCCCCGACCACTCGCGTGTCACCACGATACGGAATGCTCGCCCGGCGCACCCTGGATTCCGAAAACCAATTTTGCTTCCCGATCCGGCGCTCGAAGTGAACCTTGCCGCCGGACACATTCGCTGTCACCTGATACCCTTCAAGGATGGAGCACAGTTCCCGCGACGTGATGTCAACATGAAACGCATTGTCTTTTCGCTTTGTCATCCGCTTCAGGCAACGTGCGATCACGGCAACGCGCCGGTCGGACTCTGGCAGACTATGGTCGGTTTTTTGCCATTGATACGGGTACTGCCTGGGCAGCTCGTTCGCCGCCGTCGCCACAACCAATGCCTCAAATTCCTTGGCTTTCACGTTCGGCATGTAGCCAAACTTGTCAAGGTGATAAAGAAGTGTCAACAGTGACACGCGCTTATTGCCGTCGCTGAAGGCGTGGTCTTTCACCAGCCCGTAAAACAACGTCGCACAGCGATCCAGCGCCCTTGTGTATTTGTACCGGTTGCCCAGCCCGACCACTTGCCGACTGACTGCCGACGCGAGCAAGTGCCCGCTGCGCAGCCCAACCAACATGCTCTCGGCTTCCTCCGGCCGTGAGGGATCGGTGAAGAAGTCCACGAGGATGATATAAGCACATAGCACATCGTCGGTCGTGATGTCCGCCACGCCCAGCCCGCTGACACTACCCGCTTCAGCCCGCATTCTTAGATATTCTTCTCGCAGCTCCGGCCTTAAATTGCGCATATACAACTTCACTTCTTCCTCCTTTCAGTATATCATGTCGAATCAGGATCGTCAACGCGGGCGACGTCGGTTCCCGATTTCGATTCATAGCTCGGCGCGAACCGCGCGGATGTAATTCGTGATCCACTGTTCCTCGTCGATACCTGCCAGCGCCTTACGCACGGTCTGCATCTTCATCATCCCATCGTCGCTGATCTCGCGGAGGTGATACTGATCCCACAGCTCCATCAGATCGTCGAACGCTTTCTTATTGACATATCTTTCCATGCCGTACTGCCGCGGATCACACTGCCCGCAAGCGCCGGACTCAAAATACCAATCCTCGCCGTCGATGCAGAACCATGCCGGGTACAGGCTACAATCCAGAACGTCCCGCGGATTATTGCAACTGTCCGCAAACTCGTTGCCGTTCAGCGGGGACACCATTGCAAAGGAAGCGCTGAAGAACCGGCGCCCGTCGCCGTGTAGCCGCACGCCGAATTCCGCAAAGACGATCTCGTGATTCTTAGTCGCGCCAAGCAAATATTGCATTCCTGTTTCCTCCTCAGTCAACAATCTTATACAGGCTCAGATTCCATGCGTTTCCCAATTCATAATAGTAACCGAATCCGTTTATGAGTTTCGCAAAGGATTCCAATTCCTCCGCGAACCGCTCGTAATTCAGCATGTCGTACAGCTCGCCCTCGAAGCTCATCGAGAGCGTGTCGGGGTTCGCATACTCGAAGTAGTCCAGCGGGTTCTTGTCCTCGTACTCAAACAGGCGATCTCCAATCCGGCGCCCTTCCTCACCGCCCCATCTTTTATAGGAACTCCACGCCTTGCCGTCGAAGTAGATAATTACGTACAGCCACATCTCATTCTCAATGCACCAATCGTAAATTGCCTTTGCGATCTGCTCCATACCGCGCCCTCCACTCAGCAATCGACGTAATACCATCCGGTGTATCTATCTTCCTCGCCCTGCCTCGCATCTTCTTCCGGGTCAAAATACCCGATGGTAAATGCTATGTCCTCATCGTTCGACCGGTAAAGCTGCCACAGAAGATCACAAATGGCGTCGGCGCCCTCTTTCGTTATCACTCATCCTCCAATGCCGATTTGATTTTAGCCAGCAGCTCGTCCCTCGTTTTGATTTCGTGTTCCAATCTCGCGCATTCCATCTCGCGCTTCCCAACGATCTTCTTCATGATCTTCTCTTCCGCGCTTGCCATGATCTCCGACCAGTGTTCGTAGAGAGAAAGGAGAACATCCGGGGCGCATCCGTCACTGGTGCGATAAATATTATAAGTGTTACATGCTGGCACACGATGAGAGTACGCGCGCTCCAGAATAGCCGGAAGTCCGTCATTGTTCAGCCTTAAAGCGATCACCGTGTCGCAATTGTGAAAGCCAACAAAATCAAGTTTGACATCCGTCTCGATCTCCCCGACTCCCAGTTTATCCAACTCTAAAAGATCCTTGTCAATCCTTTCCCGCATAGGGTGCGTTTGCGCGGCGAGTTCATCCTCCGCCGCCTTGGCTTCCTGTCTCTGCGCCTGCATCTCGCGTTCCATCAGCTCGTTCAATTCCAAAAACCTTTTCATCGCTTCCGTCATTTCCGTTTCTCCTTTCAAATCTCAGTTCGGCCGCGACCTTATCTCAACTTCTTTGGATCAAACTCATCTTCCATATGGCACGCCTGCACCTTGCCGCCGATGAAGTGCAGAGTCATATCGTCGTAATCGTCCTCTTCCGTATAGATCTCAAAATGCACATTCGGGAACTCTGCGGATACGGTTTTGAATTCTGAAGCAAGATCCTGCCAAGTCTTCTCAGCATCATCTCCATAAAGGCGCCAGTGGTCGTCCCCATAAGACCATTTGTCCTCGAAGCATTTGCTCAGGCCGTGTTTCACAATCGAATCGTAGATCTCGGTTCTTTCTTCTTCAAAAGCACAATCACACATAAGCATAGCGGACAGATAGTAGTTCATATGATTCCTCCTCAATTAAGCTCATCCGGGTCGAACGGTTCAAACGTTGTAATCGCATGGCACACTTGCATCTTGCCGTGCATAAAATGAAGTATCATATCGTCAGAATCGTAATTTGTGACATAAATTTCAAAATGGATATCGGGGAACTCCGCAGACACCTTTTTGAATTCGTCTGCAAATTCCCACTCATCTTGTATGGATTCGTCTGTGTCCAACACCCACATTTGGTCGTCCATGCGGTTCCACCATGTATTTCCGAGCTGCCATTCGAAGTTATGGGTATTGAGCGAATTGAGAATCGCCTTCCTAACAGATGTATCGCTAGCATCGCATGCAAGACCAACAGTCATATAACAACTCATTTCACAATCTCCTGTACAAGTCCGCGGCCATGGCCTCGATTATTCTCGGATTTGTTATGGGCTTAAACTCGTCCTCCGCCCCGCCTGTGCATCCATATGGGCAGGTGTCGTAATCACAGTCCTCACACATACTGCATGGTGCCAAGGGCTTGCCGCAATGCGGGCAGGCCGTTATGCCGCTTGCAAAAATTACCGTTTCGGAGTCGCACCATGGGCAATACTCGATCGTGAATTTTGTTTTCATTTCACAACTTTCTATGTGAACCGAGTAGAATTCACATTTCTTCATCGTCAACCCCCGCAATCTTCAGCTCGTCGTACAGCCCAGCCACATGGTCCTCATAACTGCCGATGTAGCGTTTCGTCACCTCCGTACTCCGCTGCCCAAGCGCATCTCTCGCAGCCTCCAAACTGTGCGTCTGGTTGAAGATGTTATAGCCGCAGGTCTTGCGCATCGAATGCGTGCTGAGTTGAAATTTCAATTCCAAATCCCGCCGCACCGCCCGCAGAATCTTTCCATAAGAATCCGTGCTCATCATGCCGTTCGGCAGGCTGACGTCGCGCCCGTCCTTCTCCCTCGCTTTGTTGCCGTGCGATTTGCGACTGGGGAACAGGTAGTCATCCGTTTTCAAATTGGATTCCCGAATGTACTCCGCCAGCTCGCCCCGCAGAAACTCGTTCAGGTGCATCGACTTCTTGACCTTCGTCTTTTGCTCGGCGTACCGCACCGTGCCGCGGATCGTGCCGTCGAGCCGCATCACATCCCCGACCCGCAGCTTCAGCACGTCCCCGCACCGTCTTCCCGTGTACGAGCCGAACAGGAAGATCATCCAGTTCCGCCGCCCGTATGGACTGCTTGCCAGCAGGTACTCGCGGATCCGCCGCATATCCGCCGCTTCCCGCACAGGTTCGGCTGGTCCAGACCTCGGTGCTTCGTAAATTCGCTTACCCGCTGCCGCCGTTTCCGGTTCCGGAATCGGTTTCCAAACCCTGAGTGCAACTGCCATTACCGCAGCACCTCCCGCGCATTCGCTGCCATGCGGAATCCATCCGCAAACTCGATCACCCACATGGGGTTGTTCTCCATCGGCTGCACCCTTGCCACAACGGTAAAGGGCTTGCCGATGTACGGCTCCCAGCGCGCCCCGAAGGAATCCTCTTCGCGCTGCGGCAGGAATCGTTTTGCAAATCCGAATCGTTCCAGACGTTCGTAAGTGAAGTTACTCATTGATCGTCACCTGTCCTCTCCAAGCCTTGCCGGTCAGGCCGTAAGTTTCATCTACACCCCAGTTGCCGCTGACATGGCGCGGGCAGTCCGGCAGAGCTTTCCAAATCATGCTTACGGGCAGTTCAACGTCGCGCTCCAGCTCGATGAAGTCAGACCCGGCGCCGTCCCACGGGCTGAACAGCAGTGTGAAACTGTCTTTGGAGATCGTAATCGTGCCGGGCTTGTCCGCCGATTTCCATTTGCTATTGAGTTTTATGAGCTGTTCCAGCGTCATCGTGACAAGGAATGTAAGTGTGCTGAGGTCGCCTGTCTTGTAGCTCACAGCGTCAAAAGTTGAATTAACAAATTCGTTTTCCGAATCACGCTCGGTGTCCAATTCGATTTCGGATTTGCTATGCCCCTGCTGCTCGATCAACCAGGCGATGCCGGAGCGTGGATCGATGAAGCCTTTACCATCAAAGCCGTTGAGCGTGAAGTCAACATTGCTCTCCGCGCCGGTGTCCACCATGATCGGCACACGAAACTCCTGTTTGAGGAAGTGGTCGGCGGGGTAGACGGGGTATGTAAGCTCGTAGATCGCGTCCCGCACATCATCCTCTTCAACACCCAAGTCCGCGGCGCAATTCTCGATGAGTTCGTCTTCCATGTTGCACTGCGCTATGTCGTACATATATTCAAGCTCTTCATAGAATGCGATTTCGGGATCATCGCTGTTCAGGATTTCGATTGCTGTTTTCAGATCCAATTCGTCGCGGTAGTCCGCGTAAAGCTCCATCGCGTACCCGGAGGCATCGCGGCAATTCCCGTAGTTCTTCTCCAGCCATTCGCGCACCATTGCTTCAGTCGTCATCGCGCATCCTCCTCCCGCACCTCATCAATCGCATTCTCAACAGTCGCCCAGTACACCTCAGCCCGTGCGTCGTTATCGACAAAGTCGTGAAGAACGTGCCACGCCGCCCGCTCGATCTGCTCGTCCGTCAACTGCTCATCGTTTCCGGCAAGATAGTCGCGCACATCCTCGACCGTGCATTCAAATTCATAATCACCATGGATCTCCCGACGCATCTTCAGTTGGCCATTCGCTTCGATCAACTTCTTGATCTGCTGCGCTACTTCCGCGCTGTCAACATACCCGCCGACAAAATACTTCTCTTCCATGTCGCACCTCCTACACATCCGCCCGGTCGCCGCCGAACGTCCTGGTCATGTCCATCTTGTAATCAGGTTGATAGATGAATTCCCTATCGCCCAGCACCCGCATCGCCATCTTGCTGTACCGGCACTGCCGCGCCCGCTCTCTCTGTCCGGCCAGCAGATTCGTGTACAGGTCTGCGGTGCGGCGCGTTCCTTCTTCCCGCCCAATGTAATAAGCCAGGTAGATCATTTTCTCTACGCTGGCCTTTGCGTTTTCAGATTCCAAATCGTGACCCGAATTCAACAAAGAGTGGATGCGTTCAACAATCGTCATATCGGCACCTCCGTTCATCGTCCTTTTCGTCGCCGAACACCTCATCGTAAGTCGCGTACTTGCCCTCGCCCGCAGCGACTTTCTTTGCTTCGGCCAGCAACTTCTGCAACGCTTCATAGATTTTCTCTTTGGATTGCTCCTCCATTATAGCACCTCCTGTCCGACCATGGGTTCGCTTACTCGAATCGAATGACCAATCTTTTTCCCAACCCGTGTGCCAACCGCTGCAACACATCCAGCCGCGGCACCCTCTCGCCCCGCCGGAAGTTCGACACATTGCTCTGCGTCATGCCGCTCCGCACTCCGAGCTGCCAGTTGGTCAGGTTCTGGTTTTTGATTTCGGTTTCCAACATCTCCCGCACCTCGTCGCGGATGTCGTACCCGTCATCCGTGAGCAGCACCTCTAAATCCTCAAGCCGCCGCACATGGGGCAGCATCTGTTCCGCCGTCACTTCTGCATCATCCCTTCCAAACAGGCCGTCAGCGCGCTGAACTCGCCGCGATCCGGGAAAGTCAGCATCGCCACGGCCAGCAGCTTGCGGGGCGAACTGGATTTCAAAACCCGAATCAAGCGCAGCTCGTAGCCCTCGCGCCCACTTCCGAGCCGCCCGTAAATCGAACCGAGCGCCCGCAGCACCGCCGCACTGTACGCGCCTGGCGCATCATGCCAGCCCGCCCGCTCGATCACCCGGAACACCCAGCGCAGACCGTCGGGACCATGCGCGCCGAACACCTTCGACATGGCTTTGATTCCACTCAGTTTGCCGGTGCCGTTTCCGGTTCCGATTTTGATTTTGAATTCGCGGCAGATCCCTGTCATCGCCACGCTTGCCGGATCCTCTGCCACAACGAACGCCCGCAGCTTCTCGTAACTCGATACGGGCTTCTTGTACTCATCCTGCGTCGCGAACAGCTTGGCTTCCTCGGCCTCCGTCAGCCCCTCGTAGATGATGCAGTTCAGTGTGTCCTGACCCCGCAACATCGCCGCCCGCACTCTGTTCGCCCCGTCTATAACTTTGAATTCCGAATCGCGGTAGCTCACGATGATGTCCTTTGCCTTGTGGTTGTCCCACTGCTCGGCAATGCGCCCGGCGTACCCGCTCTCCTTGCGCTGGTAAGCTTCATCCAGTCGCAGCAGCGAACACGGGATTTCGATGTGCTTTACCCCGTTCATGACGTGGGCGTTCCGCACAATCGCATCGGCATACGCAGTGATCCGGGAATCCATTTTCGAAATAGCAGTCATTTTCGATCTCCTTTCGTTATGCAACATGTGTTGCTTGCACCAACTTGGGATATGTTAGCGGTTCCTAACCGACCAGAACGGGTCATAAGCGAACGCAACTTCGTACATCATGCGGCCGGTTGTTAAATCTCGGAAACCGCTCACGAACAAATCCGGATTCATATTTCGATCTCGGAACCAACCCAGGATGATGTCGTGGTTACGTCTGGTAGCCCGCACATACAGGTCACTCTGCCAGTGGTGAAACTCCGTCTCACCGTTCGCCCGCAGGCGTTCCATCAAGGTGTCCATGTTACTCCCGTCCCTCCTTTGCCGCCCGCAGGATCTCGTCCATGTTGTTTTCAAGCAGGAATTCCAAATCCTCCATGCGGGTCGTCATGATCTCCCGCAGCGCGCGCTTGGCTGCTTCCTCATTGATGGTACGGGCGTTGCAGTGCAGCGTCAGCACCAGCTCGTCGAAGGTGATAGGGTCGAGCAGATTGTCCTCGCCCCGCAAATCGTCCCCCAATTTCCAGTTCCGTTCCATGGCCAGTCCTCCTTCGTTGCTTCCCGGATGAATTCCTCCACCAGATTCGCCAGCCTTGTCTTTTTGACTTCGAAATCTACATTCCAATTCACAACCCATTCCTCTGCCTGTTCTTCAAAGCGGCGCGTCAGCTCATGCGGGACGCGTTTCCCGATCGGCCTGTAACCGGTCGAAATGCACACACCATCGATGTCGTAGTAATCGCAGTTCCAGCCGTAGACCCCAGCGCTGTATGCAAACGGGTTTTCATAATGTAGGAGATACTGAAGGTCACAGTAGCTGACTCTCAGAATATTCTTGCCGTACTCTTCGCGAATCGCCTTATACGTGGTCTGGATTTTCATATTCAAATTTCCTCCTTATATCCGGTATACACTGCATAACAAAACTGGTTGCTGTAACCCTTGAACGGAACACCCTGGTGCCACCTCACCGTGTAGTGCGTGGCGCCACGTCTGCTAAGACTTTTCAATGCCCAGCGATGATTCCCCCGCAGCCCGTAAAGCGATTCGGGAATCCTCTCCGGCTTGGATTCAACTCCTTGATTCGCAACGTGGATATACCCGCGACGACTTCCTGTTACCCATTCGCCAACCGATTTCATATTCGATTTCCTCCCTGCGCTCGGCTTCGCCTCGCGCTGTCACAACTGACTCTCGTACTTCTTCGGCATCTTCTTATAAAGCCGGATCGTGTGGTAACTCGACCACGGGTTCTGATAGTGCTCCTGGATGACGGCGGCTTTGAGATTTGGCCCGTAACACACAACGGTTCCCAAACCCAAAATCCCTTCCCGCACCGTGATCGCCTCGCCGCCGCGGTCGACATAGTGCTGTATCAGGTCTTCGCAAGCCCGTAAAGTGTAAGCCTGCATTCTTTTTCCTCCTCTCACAGCGTCGCCATGGCCGTGTGCCCGCTGCCCCAGTTGACCGTGACCACGGGGCTGCTCAGGTTGCCGACGATTCGAATTCCCTCGGCCGGGAAGAACGCGACGTGGGTTCCGTTTTCGTGATTGAAGATGACCTTCGCGGGGAAACGGGAACGGATTTTCATTTCGAAGCTGTTGGCAGACATAGCTGCACCTCCTAAAATTATTATTTGATTGCCCTTGTACGGGAGAGGGGCAAAGCCCCTTTCGTCTTAATTTTCAAAGACTCATCAGTCCCGCTTGCACTCACTGCGTTCGTGCTGGCTTACGCTTGCTCTCACTTGAGCATAAGAAAAGAGGCTATGCGTTTTGCATAACCTCTATAGGGTGAAACCCGAATCTTATTTTCCGATCGAATCCCAGTCAATTTCCGAATCCGAAATGAATTCTCCGTTCTCCGCTTCGCGCAACTCTCGTGCTTCGTTCGGCGTCAGCTTCGTGAAGTTTGGATCCCACGACAGCACCAGCTTGCGGATGAAATCGAAAGCCATTTTCTGTTCCGATTCCGGCAACATATCAATCATCTGTGCCGCATCATGTGCCCATGTAGACATACGCGCACCTCCTATTTCTTGTAGACATCGCCGCGGGAGCCGATTGTCAATACCATTATACCACGATCCCCGTTTTGAAATTCGTATTTGAAAACGACTCGCCACCCGCCGACACGCAGTCGAAATTCATCCTTCGCGCCTTGCATCGGTTCGATATCGCCCTCCGGTAGACGTTGCACCGCCTCCCTAATTCGTTGCACTACTCGCTTTTCCTGCTGCTGCAAGAATTTGATAGCGGCTTTTGAATACGAAATTCGCATTCTGCACCATCTCCTTTTTCATTTTATAATTGAAATTTGAGATTGTCAACCCCCGTTACAGATATTGATATCCATTTCCTAACCCAAGGTCAGCCACCCCCTGCACCCGCCGCATCGTGCCGCCGTCCTGCGGCGAATAGGTTACGCGCCAGGTCTGGATATGGGATCCATTACAGGTTTCCCATTCCACTTTGCCGTCCCGCACCGGCAGGCGATGGATTCCGCTTTCATAAAAGCCCAGGATGAAGTCCGCGGTTTCGTTTTTCGAAACGCATTTCATCAGGTATTCCGCATCGTAAATGATATCCGACGCATAACGGTCGGTGAGTTTCGCGGCCAGCCGCACCATGCGGTCGATGATGTCGGACACGTTCGAGCCGGGCGAGCGGATTTCGCCCATAGGGGAATAAGCATCCCGAATTTCAAATTCCATTTTCATTTCCTCCCTGCATTCACTTCGTTTGCGCTGTTATCTCGCCCGCACCGCCACGATTTTATCATCAAACTGCGTGCCTGTGCCTTGATCGTCGAGCGTGATTTCAAAGTTGTCGTACTGGCCGAACCAGTTTTCGGAATCCATTTCCCAAACGTTCCCGTCCGCATCCACGAAGGACGCAACGCCGCCCATGTCGCGCCACAGCACTACGTCGAGCGAGTAGGTGCGCGGCTCGGCATGGGAGCAGGACGAGACACCCGCCGCCAGCAAAAAGGCCGCAAGGCCGGTGATGACGGCGTTTTTCGGATTGAGTTTCATAATTCGGTTCCTCCTTTTGCGCTTGCACTCACTTCGTTCGCGCTGCTTGTACTTTGTTCAGCTTCGCGCCGCGTTGGTTACACTACTCTGCGTCCGGTTTTCGCTGGGCGCAGAATCCTACAACCAAATTGACATTCCATTTTATAGGTGGTAAGATATTATCGGGAGGTGATTACACCGTGTCGGTGTTTTCGGATAATCTAAGGGCTGCGCGTATCGCTGCGGGGCTGACACAATTGGATATGGCGCACGCAGTCGGATGGCAATATGCCAATGGATACCGTACATATGAGATTGGCAAAATATGTCCATCCCTCAAACTAGCGCATCAGTTTGCTCTTATTACACATACCAGCTTAGATGCGTTAACAGATCTTCCCGTTATGGCAGTAATAGATACCCCTAGCGAAGCAACATTTCACCAACGCATCAAAATAGCTCGCACTAATCTAGGAATGACACAGCTTCAGGTTGCCAAAGCGCTTGGATGGGACAAGTACAACACATATAACGCTTATGAGCGTGGTGTTTCCATTCCCTCCGTTGATCTCGCCGCCCGCATGGCGCAGGTTCTCGGTGTATCGCTTGATAGTCTGTGTGCGGGTGGATTTACTAAAAAAAATGCAACAAAAAAGGGAGCCGGGGAATAGTCCCGGCTCCATACCTTTTATTTGCGACAGTTACGCCGCGGGTGTTGCTTTTTCGTTGGTTTCCTTCTTTTCGGTTGCGTCTGTGTCAAGTACTACAACCGCTTTGCCGCGCATGACACGCGCGTCATGATCGTGAATCTTATTCGTCGCCCATGCCTGCACAATCGGGAATGACTGTTTGACAAGCACGTCGGCGCGCTTGTTTTCTTTGTCAAATTTTACGCTGGTTAATCCCGCGTAAATGGTTTTTGCGTCCTGTTTATTGATACGCTTGTAAGGGATTGCAAGCGCGTCACAGAATTCCTTGAGCTGTGCGACAAGTTTGTCGCGGTGTCTCAGTCTGAGATCGTCCCCGTCTGTGTATGTTGCCATTGCGCACACCGTCGCAACGATACTACCGAACAAAGTGTTTGCCTTTGTGCGGGTTTCATCGTCCATCAGTTTACGCGCGTCAATAACACGGCGGAAAGTGTGCGCCTTCTCTTTTTCAGTCGGGGCGAGATATACAACAACGGGGTCGGTGATCCCGTCAAGGTACGTCTTGCCTTTGTACTGAGCGAGAAAAGCCTTTGTGAAGGCCGCGTTTTGTTCAGCTTTAATAGGGTTAATCTTCTTGATTTCAGTCATTTTTTTCGCACCTCTTTAATTTAATGCCATTTGCGCGGGCGTTTGTGCCCCGGCCTAAACTCAGCCCGTCCATCCTGTTAGCGCGTCCGGTATAATATAGCCATTGCAATGTGTCCATATGTGCCCTACTGTTATTCAGACGATGGAGCGCCCCGCTGCTACTATTATTCACGGCGGGCATTGCGCGGGCTATGTGTTTGTCAAGGTACGATGTCTGTTGCACTGTGTAATCGTCTGGGCGTCGGTGTTTGGGCTTGCCTTGCGGCGTCCCTTTTTTGTTCCCTTCTTGATTACACTTATATTATAATACAAGTGACTTATATTGTCAAGCGTTTTTTTTCAGAAACTTGTGAATTTGACAAATATTTTTTAGTTGCTTATACTTGTATTGGAGGTGTTTATATGGCAGAACAAATGTTCTCTGACAGATTGAAAGAGTTAATGCAAGCACGACGCATGACGCAGACAGCCCTAGCAGATCAAATTGGAGTTACGCAATCATATGTTTCTGCGTTACGCAAGGGACAATATACGCCCAGCCGCCGCACACTGAACGACATCGCTACCGTGTTCGGTGTATCGCCGGAATGGTTATTAACCGGAGTCGGGGACGTGACCGCACCAGTTTCTGAATCCGCACCAGACGTTGTGGAACTTGTGCGGCTATATTCCGGGCTGTCTATAGATAAACGACAACTTGCATTAAAAATTATGTGCGTGTTAGCAGAATAGTATAATCATGCGCATATGTGCGCGCGTGTAGCTGAGCGCGTCACATGGTATCGTGTACTAGGTGGAACGGTGTACAATGTGATGATATACAATGTTATGTGTGTATGTTGTGGTGTGGTGGACTGTGTTATGTGGTGGTTGAGACGATTAGTGTACTATCTGTATTAGTACAGTTATACAGTTTTGTAACGCAGCCGTTACAACTGACTAGCGGTCATTTTTGCCCTTCCACGCAGCGCCCAGCCCGCCCGCCGTCCGTCCGGCGTTCCCGGCTGCACGGCACGCCGTCAATGCCGTGTTTTTGTACTTTTACGGCATTCAGGCGGGGCTAGTAAAAACCGCACAGCCGTTCATATAAAATAATCCCGCGTAAACAGCTCCCCCTCACTCTCAAGCCTCCCCACTCTACCCGCCACATTTCTTTCCCACCCTCTCAAAATTTCCCACATTTCTCGCAAATTTTCTCTTATTTCATTTAATATCTTCTCGTTTTATTCAATAAAATTTCATTCAACACAAGAAATCGTTTGATTAACAAAGTTGTTAATGTATGCCCGGCATAAGGGAGGGAAGCACCTGCTCGGTTCTCCCCTCCCTCGTCGTTCGCTTAAACCCTCATGCTGGTCATGCTCACCGCATGGCGCTCACTCCTCACCCTCCTCTCTCCTTCGCTGCGGGGCTGCCCATAACACTCAAAAGGTGCGGCGCTGCACAGCCCCTCCGCTCATGACCGCGCGGCGGCGTTGTAAGGGAGGTGAAGTATCCCCTCCCTCGATCTACGCTCACACATGCCCGCTCACCCACATGGTCACTCGTTCGCTCCGATCTCACCCACCCCTCTTGACGCGGGCTTGCCTATATCACCAAAGTGAACACTCACCTGCCCGCCCGCTCATGATAGTAACCTACTACATCACTAGGTAAAATACTACCCTCGGCTCCGGTCGTTTCCGGGGCCTTTATCATATTTCTGACCCAGCAGCAGGTAGGCCCCGCGTCACTTCAGCATCACCCTTTTGCTCTTTATAGGCTTTGCGCACTCGGCAGCGACCGGGTGCTGCGTAAGCGAAGAGGGAGCGGTAATATAATGGGGTGTCTTTTCTTCCTAGGGACGGAGACGCCAGCTCCTTCGCCTTTGATGGGCTACGGGCTGGCGCTCCTGTGACAAATTTAACTAGATAAGGATTTAATATAATAAGATAAAAAACTGACCATGCTGTGTGGTGGTGTACACTCAAGGGGGTACGGTCCACATGATTCTAAGTCCTTCAACCCGCGAAAAAGTCACGGAATCCCAGCCCACAAAATCTTCTGGTGTGTTATAATATCCCCACCGAACAACAACTAGGGAACGATGAAGGAGGCATCTGCCTCCCTTTTTGTGTTACGGGCTTTTTCGGAATGTGACCGAGCAAATAGAACAAGGAGGGTATCATGTTTATTTCGGATCAGATCAAATCAAGCAAAGAATTTAAGCCGGGCTGTCTCAATCTTATCACTGCCGGTTGCGGTACTGGCAAAAGTTATTTTGTTGCGAATGAACTACTCAAACTCTTTCCTGACGTTAAGCCGTGCGAGGTGCTGTTTCTCACAAGTCGATCTCTGACCGCCGAGCAGCAGTCTATTCAGTATGACGGTGTTGAGCTGCTGCGCTCTGATGATGTCCATAATTACGCGCGGTTCGCCAACGGAATGACTGACAGTCAGGAACCAGACGTGATGCGCATTATGACATTCGACAAGCTGGGGCGCATCATTGACAACTACAAGAACCCGTATCATCGATTGCTCTCCAATATCCGGATTCTCGTCGTTGATGAATGTCACGCTCTACTATCCGACCGGCACTTCATCAGCTTCATGCCGTCTATCCTTATTGCGCTGCACCTCATCATCCATAAGACAAATACTATTGTTATAGGCATGACCGCGACCCCGGATATCCTGGCTGATGATCTCGGTCGTATCGGCGTACCGATTCACAACGTTATGCCCACACCCATCTACGCTTACAAAGCCAAACAGCTCTACGTGGCGCATCGCGGCTTCCTCGGCTATTTTCTCGACCAGAAGAAGTTCCCCGGCCGCACCATCGTGCTCTGCCGGACTGCCACCGAAGCCGAAGAGCTGACCCGTAAGTACGAGAACAGCGCCCTGCTGGTCAGTCGCTCTAATGACTGCTATTGCGCCGAGACTATGGTACCGCTGCGCAAGTACATCGCGCACTACGAGTCCATCCCTGAGTACTATGAGGTTGCTATGGGCGACGCGAAGGTGAAGAGAAAGATTGACATTCTTTTCACAACCACGACGATGCGGGAGGGGGTTACATTAAAAGAAAAGAGCGGGGTGCGCAACGTCATCTGCATGATCCCCGACAAGCTGCACGTTATCCAGTTCGTTGGTCGCTGCCGGTACAACGTAGATATGATGGCGGTGCTGAGCACTGAGTCTTATAGCGTAAAGGAATCATCTCAGTATATCGCCAACGAGCATCTTGCCTTCCAGCACTTCCTGTTAGGTGATGACGACGCGTGGTTCGATGGGCTGGAGCATATTGTGCGGGGCACGGCCAAGGATGTGCGGCGCATTGACGCCAGTGGTGGGACGGCTGACTTTGCAGCTCTGATAAATGAGCGGTTTGTCGAGCGGAAAATCAAGGTCAGTGACAAGCACGAACTCGTACTGGTTGCCAAACAATGCGGCCTCTTCGTGCGGTACAACCTCGCCCCTACATTCAAGAGTGTCGTGCAGATCCTTACTGATTATATGGGCTATGCCATGACGCAGAAGCGCGTTGCCGGGACTGGTGATCGCTACTGGTGGATTGCCAGGAAGGAAGAAGCGCAGCCCGAACCGATCGGAACTTCCGGCGATCTGTTCGCACAGGCGTTGCGTGGACGTTGGCTCGTGTCAACTCCAGCCGAACTTGATGATTACAGCCGCTACATCTACAGCAAGGAAGGACGAGCTGAGCTAATGCAGTGCGCCAAGAGATGCGGGGTACTGCGCGGGATTCATCATCTCACATATGTTGCCGTGATGAATTACATCACAACACAGCTTGGCTACTACCGCCACACTGGTCGCTACTATTTCCCCGACGGCCGCCACAACTATGACGTTATCTGTGCTTTCCCGCAGAAGAAGGCCGAGTAACCCGAACCGCCGCCTAACGGCCGCGGCCACCTTCCATCACGTGATTCTGCGCGGCATGGCGGGGTGCAGGTTCGCGGAAGGCATAAATGATTACGGGCAGGGTGAACGGCGCTATGTGGCGATTGTGGCAGACCACAGAGGTATCTGCGAAGGGGTGTGACAGATGAGGGAAGATATCCCAACTTGGGATATCTCTCCGGTATTTTAATGTTATTCTGGCGTGGTGTCGGCTTTTTGATGTATTATTTTATTGTTTGCCCCGCAAAATCGGCCGAATATGGTATAATGGTGACACCGAAATGCCTGTCGGTTTAACCGACACCCTTGAATATGATGCCAGGCTTGTCTTGATGACACGTCGGGCTTTTATTTATTATTATATAAGTAAAGGAGAATTCTATGGAGAACAAGATGCAGATCTTTAACAACACCCAATTCGGTGATATCCGCGTAGTGATGCGCGGCGATGAACCATGGTTCGTGGCGGCCGATGTGTGCCGGGCACTAGAAGTCAAGAATCCGTCAGACGCTTTATGTCGTTTAGATGCGGATGAGCGCACCCTAGTTTTAATCGAGGGTGCCAGTAACGGACTCCCAGTAAATGCTGTCAACGAACCCGGCCTCTACTCCCTTGTGCTGGGTAGCCGCAAGCCTGAGGCCAAAGCATTCCGACGCTGGATTACGCATGACGTCATCCCATCTATCCGTCAGCATGGAGCATACATGACCCCAGAGACGATCCAGAATGTGTTGAGTAACCCCGACCTTATCATCAGCCTCGCCACGCAGCTCAAAGAAGCGCAGGCAAAGGCAGCAGAGCTGGCAGCGATCAACGCCGTGCAGGAGCAGGCGATCGCGGACTTCGAGCCTATAAAGCAATATGTGGACACTATCCTTGAAAGCAGCGATGCTCTCACCGTGACGCAGATCGCGGCGGATTATGACATCAGTGCCGTGCGGTTGAATAAGATCCTGAATGAAGAGTCGGTGCAGCGCAAGGTGAACGATCAGTGGGTACTCTACAATGATTATATGGGCAAGGGTTATACGACGTCGAAGACCTACAAGTACACGCACTCCGACGGGTCTGCTGGCACTGCCGTCAGCACACTGTGGACGCAGAAGGGACGGCTGCTCATTCATAACATCCTGCGCGCAAGAGATATAACCCCTATCATGGATAGATCAATTTCGTGATTTCACGAAAATGATATGATTAAAGGAGGAACTAAAGTGACTAGAAGTGCTTATGAACTTAGACTGCGTGCGAAAAAGATGCACGGCAAAGGCTACTGGAAGGCAAGATCGACAGGAAGTTTAATCAGAGAACTAAAGAAAAGACCCGGTGTGGATCATTTGTACTTTGATCCATACGAGCCTTGTGTTGTGGTGACAGAGCACGGGCAGTACGCTTATGAGGGTGTCTGCCTTTTGTTTATGATCTGCGACTAGAAGGTCCTCTGATAGTCATATATGCCCTTGATGCGATCCTCGAAGTACTCTTGTTTGCTATAACTTTGAAGAAAGCGTTCGACAACCTCAGCGGGGACGTTGTAATATTGATAAACGGTATCGTTTGCGAACTTAATCTCTAGGGTTCCGTCCGTATATCCGACTTCGACAATGTTCCCGCCGCCAACTCTTATCCTGTACATAATACGCACCTCCATATGCGTATCATGGCATCTTTTCCCAACAAAAGCAAGAGGAATGTGCGTTCCCTCCCCACAACATTCATCTAATATGGTATAATATAGCTATCCAACTCGGACATTCAACCCGCTCAAAAATGAGCAAGTTGCCCGCGCAAGCGGGAATTTTTATTATAAGGAGATTTTATATGAACGAGATGCAAGTTTTCCAGAACCAACAGTTTGGAGAGGTCAGGGTTATCGAGGAAGATAGCAAAGTGCTCTTCTGCGGCAACGATGTCGCAAAGGCGTTGGGTTACAGCAACCCGCGCGATGCGATTTCCCGTCATTGCAGGGGCGTCGTGAAACGCGACACATGGGTACAGACCGGAACGAAGGCTGATGGAAGCCCCGCGATGAGAGAAACCGAAATATCCTTCATCCCCGAAAACATCTTCTACCGCTGGTCAACGAAAGCGAAGAACACGACCGCCAGGTGTGCCAACAAGTTGGCATGACAATTCGCCATTTGTGGCGAACACCCAGACATCTTTTGCTGTATCACAACCAGAGCGAAGAAAGAGATTCCAGACAAGTTGGGAAATCTCCGCATCCGCGCAGGTTGGAATTTTTATTATAAGGAGATTTTATATGAACGAACTGCAAATCATTGGCGCAACATCTGACGAACCCACCATCTCCGGACGTGAGCTTCACGCGCAGCTTGAGATCGACACGCCGTACCACAAGTGGTTCCCGCGCATGTGCGAGTACGGATTTGCCGAGGGTCAAGACTATTTTACGAAGGACAAATTTGTCCATCGTACTGCAAGGGTGTCCTAAAACGGAACACATGGGTGCAGGCCGGAACAAAGGCCGGTGGAAATAACAAAAATGTTAGATAGGGCTGGCGGGATGTAACGAAATGTTACACCCCCTTTTATTATCAATACACGCCAGCAAGGCGTAAGGAGGATTAACTATATGGGCGAGACTAGTATCATGAACATTCAGGGCATTGACTGCTACGAGCTGAACGGCGTGGCTTACTTGAAACTGGAGGCTGTGGCGAGAGGGCTGGGGTTTGTTGCTACACAGTCGATCAACGGAAAACAGTATGAAAACATTCGTTGGAGCAGGGTTGACGGTTATCTTGCAGAACTGAATTTTACCACAAGTGGTAAAAGACCAGATTACATCCCCGAAAACATCTTCTACCGTCTGGCAATGAAGGCAAAGAACGAGGTGGCCGAGCACTTCCAGGCTAAGGTCGCGGATGAGATCATCCCCGCGATTCGCCGCACTGGCTCCTATTCTGCGATGCCCACTGATTACCTCACGGCGCTAAAGGCATTGGTCGCGGCCGAGGAAGAGCGCGTGCGACTGGCCGCCGAGAACCAGGTTCTGCTCCCAAAGGCGGAGTATCACGACGAGGTGCTGAACAAGCCCGGCCTGATCTGCACCTCTACCATCGCAAAAGACCTCGGACTGAGCAGCGCCGCGAAGCTGAACAAAATGCTCAACGATCACAACGTCATCTACCGCGACGGCTCCGGCACTTGGAAGACCTACGCGGAGTATGAGTACCTGATGACGGACGGCTACGCAGATTACCAGAGCTACACCGGCGCGAACACGAAGCCAACCCTGAAATGGACCGAGAAAGGCCGCAAATGGCTGTCCGAGAAAGTGCAGGTGTGGGCGTGATGGACTTTGACGTGAGGTATGACAGGGAGCGCGACGCCTATAAAGTAACATTGGTGCGGGATGACGGCGCGCACATTCCTCTGATGCGTGACTTCGACTCTGCCTACGCGGCGGTGCTGGCTGTGCAGGAGATGTGTACCGAGGATAAGATAAAGGAGTGATCTTACGAGCCAACCAAGAGCAATTAATATTCCCTCCATCGACGCGAAAGACCTATACCTGGCTAACCACACTGTTGACCCGAACCCCGGCGGCTTCAGTCTGAAGTACCGGAGCGGCGACATGAACATCAATCGGTTCTACGCAACTATACCTTTTTCACTCGATATGATTAAATTACGCGAAGTTTATGATAAAGTTTATCGTAACTCGCGTTTTTCTTTCTTTATAGGCGAAAAAGAGTATTCAACCCGCGTGATTAACGTCACATTTAACTATTCCGTGAAGGAGTTCAATAAGCTCGGCAAGGACACCTATATCCGCAATGGCTACCTCGCCCGCAACGTTGACTTCGCGGACTGCGTGTGCGTGCGGGACGGTCAGCTCATCGGGATAAAGTGCGGTGAGCTGGTGGAGAACCCATTGCCGCCGGAAACGCTCGGCAAGTTCTTCTTTGTTCAGGACGGCAAGTACGCGGCGAAGACCAACATCTCCTCTACGCTGTCCGTGGCTGACCTGCGGCATGAGCTATACGATAATGGCTTCGACTGCGATGGCGTTCACTATGTGCGCTATAAGCGATCCAGCGGCAGCTCGCGTGTCGGCAAGTGTCTGTTCGTCGATGAGAAAATGTACAGCCGCCTGCATCGCTATGACCTGTGCGGCCTGAAGGTGCGGGAGGGAGATAAGATTGACCAGAAGATCAAGAAAAGACCTGTTGTGGATCATTTTCTTGATCCATATGAGCCTTTGTTATGAGAGAGCGCAGGCAGTATGCCTACGAGGGTGTCTGCCTTTTGTTTACGATCTGCGACAAAAAGACTCTCCGATAGCCATATCTTCGTATACCTTCGTCTTTGTCCGCTGTTTGCAGTTTGGACAAGGAATCCATACAGATTTATCAATCAACTCGCATTCCTCCCAGTAGTTTTCCTTCCTGTCTCTGCCATACTCACCCATTACAGCATGAGCCGATTCCCAGGGGTGATTGGCCTCTAAGAGTCGACTCTTGCTGTATGCGGAAGGTTTATTGGTCAGCTGTGCATGTTAAACATTTGAACTGAACGTTATGACACTGTGTAGACAGAATATATCTGTCCACGCATAAGAACCGATTGAGTTACTTGATTGGGTGCGCCGGAAGAGCGCTATGCATCTACTTTTTTCCTTGGCTATCCTTTTGCTGCATTTCCTGCTCGTATTTACCATCGAACGTAGCGCGGAGCATTGCGCGGCCCTCGGGCGGCAGCACCTTCAGCAGCTTTTCATAGGTCTTTCGGCGGTACTCGATGGGGATGACCTCGCTGGTGTTGGGCACATTGTTGATGTGCGTAAGTTCGTAATTTGACATGATCTTAGTGGAGAACACGATGTATGGTACCTCCACACAGACATGGATGTACGAGGCCGGATAGATGTGGATGCGCTTATAGGGGATCAGCGCGGTCTTGCGGAAGGGCGCGCGGAAGATCAGCCCTTCCGGCGTAAACTCAATGTTGGCATACCATTTGGGAGCACTAAACAGACAGCCAACAAACCATAACCCCCCTATCACTACGCAACAAATTTTCACTTCTTTCATTCCGTTACCCCAATAGTTCACAAGAAGAAGCCCTCCAATGATCAGAAGCGTAAGAAAGATCGAACCTACGGCTAAGCCACTGTTTGTGTACATCTTCAGACCATCATTTTTCGTATCTTTCATTTCAATCCCCTCGTTATTTTATTTGCCGCTTTGGAATACAGGGATCCAAAACCTGAGATTACAGTAGAGGTCACCGATTCCCTGGTCACACTCTTTGCCGCACGTATTATCACAGGCTTTTTCAAAATGGACTTCGGATTAGAACGCACAGATCCGCTTTTGACTCCATAAATTGTCGCCAATGAATTTTTTTGCATCTGTTTACATATTCCTTGCCATGTTCTATCGGTCGCTTTGGTTCCCGGGCCAGCGCCCATTCCCATGGTTAGGAGATTTGTTACTGCACCAAAAACAGCTGAAATAGCCAAATCACCCCCATCTATCTCCTGATCATTTATGCCTTGGGTTCCCACATAATTGATTACGCCGGCAGCCGCACCTCCCGCAGCCGCAATGATAACACCACCTACACCGCCCGTTGCGATTGCAAAGTCTGCGCAAATACCCGCGAGGGCCCCTGTTGCAGCACCAAGCGCCGCAGTAGCAAAGATCTTTTCCAGTTTATTCGGATCGTTCGGATCACTATCCAGCCAAGCGGATATTCCTCCGGTAATTGCACCGGCTATTGCTCCTGTAATTGCACAAATGAATTTTCCTTCTGAATCCACATACTTTACAGGATTATTCTCACAGTACGAGAACATACTGTAACCAGTTACCGTTCCGCTTACTCCAAGGTTATCTATGCTATCCCCGTTGAGAAACCTCTCGACTTCCGGCGAATAGTAACGGCTTCTGAGATGATACAGACCGTTCTCCGTGTCATAAGGATAGCTCCGATAGCGATACGGATTCTTCGCGCCCACGGTGCTTGCGAGTGAACCGGTTGTCGTCAGCG
>ERZ827423.484-NODE-484-length-50124-cov-5.765384_pt1 | contig 50124 bp, 42 predicted proteins | sample MGYA00519775_ERZ827423 | MGnify/ENA primary metagenome ERZ827423 (study PRJEB31778, sample SAMEA3449296) | human gut metagenome | biome: human gut; feature: human-associated habitat; material: faeces | place: United Kingdom | collected 2010/2012 ... | reverse complement strand
ATTGGCAGTCCATTATTAAGTTTTTTATTATGTTCCCTTTGTACACCGTTGCAAAGATACATTAAAATGAAATATGTAAACCTTTATATTTATATAATTTAATATATATTCAAAGATTATTATGCTCTGCAAATAAATTAGCAACTTCCAGTGGTTTGCTTCATTATCCTTCCACCAACTTTAGATTATTTCCATTCCTATTTTTTAATCTCATATATAGTAATAATGTACTTTTATGATACAAAAAAATATCTTTTGTCTGTCTCCATGTCACCAAGTCCAATATATTCCTTACTTAAATAAAAATAGGTGTTGACCCTTTTGTATCAACACCTATTACATAAATGTGTGCCATTAAGCGTACCAAAAACAGCTACAACGCTGATAAATACTGGCGTTATAGCTGTTTTTCATTATAAAAGAAGTCGCATATGGTCCTTACTTACTATGCCACAAGAAACCGCACGATAAATTCCACATCCGCAGCCAGCAGGCACAGAAATCCTGCAAAATAAGCTTTGGATTTGATCTGAAAGCCATAGGTATAGCCGGCATACAATCCGGCAACTGCCATCAGGACTCCCAGTAAAAGCAGGAGTGCATATTGCTGTATCACTCCGGTATTGCATAAGGAAACCGCAAGCCCCACAAGAAAGGTTCTTGCTGCAATAACGGACGTGTCCTTCATCAGGGAAAGGAACTGCACCTCATCCTGTCTTCGTTCGTCAATCAGCTCCTTTCCCATGGCAAGCAGCAGCATCCGGACTGCCAGGGCAAAGAAGATTACCACGGCGATCAGTTTTATAAAACCTTCCGAGTGATCCAGCAGCTTTGTCATCCTGAGCAGCTTTGCCACATAAAAGCCAAGAGATATGGAAATCAATTCCCATATCCCAAAGGCTCCGATAAAACTGAACAGCTTCTTTCTTCCAACATTCGAAAAAAGTGTGCTTCGGCAGGCTGTCCATGCGAAGATATCCATGGACAGTCCTGCGGCGATCAACGCCATTTCCAGTATCGTCATATCAGACTCCCATCCGCGTTATTTGACCGCTTCTGTTTTGTAAATGAACTTCACACTGCTGTCCATATCCGAAGCAGAATCGGAGTAAATCTTGTAACCGCGTCCTGCATCACAGACTGCTTTCAGTTCATCGATCACATCCTGTACGTTGTCACCGAACAGATCCGTTAACTTGCTGATTCCTTCCTCGTCAAAGGTGAATAAGCCATCCATCAGTTCTCCGGTTCCATCAAGGAGCTGTATTGCACCGTCATTTAATTCTGCTGTTCCGTCTACAAACTGGGAAGTGCCGTCCTTTAAAGTAACTGTTCCATTTAACAAAGAGATAGTTCCCTCTTTCAAAGTCTGTGTTCCTTCTTTTAAGGTCTGAGTTCCATCCTTTAAGGTTTGAGCGCCACTGCTTAGCTGTGAAGTTCCATCCTTTAACTGCGATGCACCGGCATCCAATTGTTTCGCACCATCCACTGCCGAAGCGGTACCATCAGCAAGTTGGGAAGCACCTGCCTGTAGTGCAGCCAGACCACCTTTTCCATCGTCTCCGGAGCGTAACTTATTGATACCGGCATCCAATTGATTCAACCCCGTACTAATGGCTTCCATACCGGCAAGTAATTGCTGGATTTTCGCTGCATCTTCTTCGCTGCCAGCTGCTCCACCTATAGCTCCCTGAAGTGTACCTGCCATATTCTGCACCTGTGCTCCTGCATCCTTATAGGCATCAAGTTTGCCCATGTTTATATAGTAATTTGCTGCATCTGCCGAATAAGAGGCTACTTTTCCCTGATAGTCACCTACTGCACCTGCATAATTACTTACTTCTCCCTGATAGCTTTCTACTGCTGCTTTATAAGCTTCAACAGCCTGTATATATGCTGCAATGGTCTCTCCACTATAACTTCCATCTTCATTTGCTTCCGGTGCTTCCGGAGCTGTCCCATTAAAATCCGGAGTTGAACCGTCAAACTGCGGTGCTGAAGGCTCACCTGCAGCTACAACCTGCCCGGCTGCTGCCGCCTGAGTTGCAATATATGTTCCCAAATCGGTAACTGCCTGTGTAACACTCCCGGCCACACCAGATACTCCTGAAATTTTTCCAACCAATTCCTGCACACCGGCTTTTGCCGCTGCATACCCTTTGATTAATCCATCATCTGCTTCCAGTCCAGCTTTCAATTGATCCACTCCGGCTGCTGCCTGATTAATTCCATCTCTTAACTGCCCTGCTCCACTATTTAACTCACTGGCTCCGTTCACTAAAGAAGCAGTACCATCTTTAAGGCTTGATACCCCACTATCCACCTGATCAATTCCTGCCTTCAGATCGCCAGCACCAGAATTCAGGCTTTCTGCACCATCATTCAAGGCCTGTGCACCATTATTCAAAGCCTGTGCACCATCTTTAAGTTCTCCTGCGCCGGAATCAAGATCCCTGGACTTATCGGCTAAGGTCTGTGCACCCTCCTGTAAGGTGGCAGCGCCATCGTTTAACTCTGTGGAACCATCCTTTAACTGCCGGGTGGCATCCTTCAATTCATTCATGGAATCCGTGATCCTGCTGGTGTCGATATCGAGTGTGTCATCCATGTTGAGATCGGATAACAGATCGGACATTGCCATCGTCATCGTCTGGTTCATTTCAAAACTGGTTGCATAAGCATGAATCTCAACGGTTTCCGGAATTTCTACTTCATCCAGCTTTTCTTTGGCTTCTTCATCCACTGCTTTCTCTTTCAGGCTGTCGATGTTCACGCTGTCCTTAAGTCCCGGGAAAGCCATACCAACAACGATATTGTTATCTCCTTCGGAAATTACTTTGCCGTTTGTCACTTCAATATCGCTGAAATGCTCTGCCGGTAAGATAGCTCCGGAAATCATGGCAAACGGAACATAAACTTCCTTCTCCTTGCCGTTTACTTCAACGGTTGTTTTCTCATTATTGGTATAAGTGAAACGGATCGTAACATTTCCGGTCTTTCCAACCAGATCTTCGGGTGCAATTTCTTTTCCCTCCAGCTCATAGCTGATGGACACATCGACCGGAAGCTCCTTATCGGTCGTTCCCTGATAATAAATGTCGCTTCCGTCTGCATTCCAGACTAGATTTCCATCGGCATCTACCGTATAGGATTCATTTCCCTTGACATTCTTGATGTCCGTTAAGGAGGAAGCATCGGTGATGGTGCTTTCTCCGTTTGCGTTCTTCAGGCAGTCGCTGACGATAATCTTCTGGGTATTTCCCTGTGCATCTGCCATGACATAAACGACTTCGTCTTTTCTCGGTTCCATGCCTGTGGTAGTAGAACGGTGTGCCACCTGGTTCATTACATTGGAAAGCAGATCATCATTTTCATCTGCTTCTGCACTCTGTTCAATCACAGCTGTATCGGTATCCTGCACAGCTTCCCTTCCACATCCGGCAAGGCCTCCCAGGATCATGGAGGCACTTGTTAAAACGGCAACTACTTTAAATCCAAGCTTTTTATTAATTTCCATATTTTTCATATTGATTTCCTTTCTGACTCATAACGACTCTTTTGACTCTATATTCCTTTACATACTGTTTCCGTATAACTATCCTTTTCCCTGTCAGATCTGCTTTTCTCTTAAATCTGACTTATGAGAAGCGATGCCCTAGCTCAGTTTCGGCTTTCTCGAAACATGATGTCTTCTTTCCTTGCGGGCCTTTTCCTTCGCTGCACTCTCCGGCGTAAAACCGATGCTGGTATGGCAGATCAGCTTATCAAAGATCATGAACATGGACGGCAGCATGAAGATCACCGTAAACATACTGATAATCGCGCCTCTTGCCATCAGGTTACACAGGGAGCTGATCATATCAATATCCGAATAAAGTCCGACGCCAAAGGTTGCGGCGAAAAAGCTCAACGCACTGACAATGACTGACTGAATGGAGCAGCTGTGTGCAATTGTAATCGCTTCCTGTTTGCTCTTACCGGAGCTTCTCTCCGTCTTGTATCTTGTCGTCATCAGGATCGCATAGTCTACGGTGGATCCCAACTGGATCGTACCGATGACAATAGATGCGATGAACGGTAAGGTCGTATGGGTGTAATAAGGAAGACCCATATTGATGTAAATTGCAAATTCAATGACACCAACCAGGATAATTGGCAGGCTCACTGACTTGAACACAAAGAAAATAATCGCAAAAATAATTCCTATGGAAACCGCACTTACAGTCTTAAAATCCGTATCCGTAATCTCAATCAGATCCTTCGTACACGGTGCCTCACCAATCAGCATGCCCTTGCCGTCATACTTTTTCAAAATCTGATTCAATGTATCACACTGCACATTTACTTCGTCGGAAGCAACGGCATACTCGGAAGTGATCAGTACCAATTCGTATTCCTCGCTTTCGAGCGTATCCAGAATTTCCTGCGGAATGAAATCCTGTGGAATCGAAGGATCTACGATCTTTTCGAGTCCCAGAACTGCCTTGACGCCCTTCACATCCTCCATTTCATCCATCATTGCAGCTTTGTCCTTCGCCAAAAGATTTACATCCATCAGCACCATATGGGTTGCTCCCATATCAAAGTCATCGGAAAGCCTGCTGTTTGCCTGTACGCTGGCAAGATCCTCCGGAAGGCTGGAATCCAGATTGTAGTAAACACCGGTGTGGTTATAACCCCAGATCGCCGGAATCCAGATCAGGACAAACAGGATCGCAAACAGGACATAGTGCTTTGTCATAAACGCAGAGGTCTTTTCAAAGCTCGGCATAAATGGCTTATGTCTGGTCTTTTCAATCGCTTTATCAAAAATAAGAATCATGGACGGCAATACGGTTACACAACAGATCACACCGAAGATAACACCCTTTGCCATAACAAGTCCTAAATCCAATCCTAAGGTAAAGCTCATAAAGCAAAGTGCCAGGAACCCTGCAACTGTTGTGGTCGAGCTTCCGATAACAGAGGTAAAGGTTGTGGCAATTGCTTCTGCCATGGCTTCCTTTTTATCGGGATGGGTCTGCTGCTGTTCCTGATAGCTGTGCCAGAGGAAAATCGAATAGTCCATCGTAACACCCAGCTGCAACACTGCCGTCAGTGCCTGTGTAATATAAGAGATCTCCCCCATAAAAATATTGGTTCCAAGATTATATACAATGGAAAATCCAATACTTAAAAGGAAAAATAACGGAATCAGCGCACTGTCCATCGTAAGGGAAAGAACAATCGTGGAAAGAATCACCGCAATACAGACATAAATCGGTGTTTCTTTGTTAGACAGGTCTCTCGTATCGGTAACAATCGCGGACATTCCGCTTAAGAAGCACTGTTCATTGGAGAGCTTCCGGATCTCGGCAACCGCATCCATCGTTTCATCCGCAGACATTCCGGTATCATACAGAATAAACATCATCGTGCTGTCCGTGGATGCATTATTGAACGCATCATAAATTTCATCCGGCAGCATTTCCATTGGAATGCTCAGATCCATAAAGCTGTCATACCACAGCACGGAGTCCACATGGTCAACCTGCTCGATTTTCGCTTTCAAAGCAGAGACATCCCTGGCGTCCATCCCTTCCGCAATATACATGGAAAAGCTTCCCACGCCGAACTGATCCAGCAGAATATCCTGACCAACCATGGTTTCAATGTCTTTGGGCAGATAAGTTAATACATCGTAATTGATTCTGGTATTGAAATAGCCGATGGCTGACGGAATCAGCAGTGCTACGGCAAGAATCAGAATCATCACTCTGCATTTGACAATTCCTTTCGCAAACTTTTTCATAAAACCTCCTTTTCAGGGTTTTCCCTGATTCTTTTTCCAACTGTTTCATATAATGATATGAGGGTTTTTCGTAACTCTGAAAATACTGAACAGTTACTATTTTTTATGTTTCTACTGAGTATCATATTGGAAAAAGACTATTGCTGACAGATTCAATCTGAATGAATTGTTTAGGGGGAATATACAATTTGAGAGGGTTCGTTTATGCTAACTGAACAAGAGTCAGGGAATTGTTTATAGAAAATATACATTGGAGGGGATTTGTATAAATAGATTTGTGTTTGATATTACCGACGGGCAGACTCGAAATCACTACGTGATTTCTCGTTGTCGGGCATTCGCCCTCCAACCTGCCAAACAAATAAGTCCTGAAAAGTAAGCAATAAATTGTTTACTTTTCAGGACTTATCCGTTTGTCATCTGCCCTTCTCATTGCTATCGCATCTTTGCGAGTATCTCTTCCATAGAGTTATTGAGAATATAATAATAAAGCTTTGCAACTTCCGAGGCCGGAAGTACGAGGTCGGATTCCAGCCATCGCTGCAGCACATAACTCATAGACTGTGCATAATATTCTGCCAGATATTCACTCGGCATCCAGTTGTGAAGCTTGGCATTCTCCCCAACCTGCTCCTTGATGAACTGACAGAGTAATTCTTTAATACATTGTTCGCTGATGTCACGGAAGGAATTCTGTCCTTCCATCTTACACGCCTTTTTATAGAATTCCTTATCCTTTTCGACATTCTGAAAGGCAAGTGTAAAGCCTTCGCGGATGAAGCCGCCCTGAAACAGGGGAAGGATCGGGTCCAGAATTTCCGTCCGGATGATCCATTCCAGCAATTCATATTTGTCCTGAAAATGATTATAAAAGGTCGGCCGGATCACACCCGCTTTATAGGTAATTTCTTTGATTGTAATCTTTTCTACCGGTGTAACGGCTACCAGTTCCTTAAAACTCTCAGCCAGCAGCTTATCTACCGTTGCCTTCTGCGGCATGATTACCTCCTCCTTCTTTGATATTCTTCAAGGTCAATCGCATAACTGCTTTCATATAATTTCTTAAGTGCTGTATCGGAATTGAACTTCTCATTCAGAGCAAAATCAAAGCTCCAGGTCATGTACCACAGCCATGGGATCTTCTTCTCCATGAGAGTTTCCGGATCCGGAAGAATCCCGATTTCTCCAAGAGCTGCTCCCTTGTCCTGCTTCGTCACCTTCAAAAGCTCCTCATACTGCTCCTCATAGGCCCCATGCACATGAGGTTCCGTATAAAGATCCCGGGAAATAATATCGCAGTATTCATCCCCGACATAGCCTTCCGGAAGCGGAGAATTCCACACCCAGATCAGGTTATCCAGATGATGATGCTGTGTATAATAACGGAACATAAAGCGGAACAGTTCTGCCGCCACTTCCGGTCCCTTTGCTCCCCACCAAAACCATTCGCCCTCGGATTCGTGGAAAGGACGCCACAAAATCGGGATATGACGGTCGCAGAACGGCTGTAAAACACCTGCCATATGATCGAGGTCATGACACAGAGCCTCATGCTCCGGTGTTCCTTCCATCACAGCCTTTGCGGCATCATAGTCTGTCTTTTCTGCATAAAAGGACTTATCGTTTCCTCCCAGCGGGGAAAACCAGTGCCAGGTAAAGGTCATAAGTCCACCACGTTCTGCCCATTCCCATGCCTTTTCCAGTGTACCGGTATTCTCGTCCACTTCCTTCAGGCACTCTTCATCTGCCGTCTCCCTGCGGATATTCGGGGAATACGATAACAGCTCAAAGCCACAGATTGCCGGGAGCTTTCCGGTAAGCTTCTCAATTCTCCAGATTTCCGGTTGTTCCATCGTCTGGGTATGCTGACCGGTCAGAATTCCTTTTCCTTCAATTTGTGATAAATATTCCAGCACTTCCTTTACTTCCGGCTGGGCATTGGGATTACATGGTATTGTTCTCATGGCTGTCCTAACTCCTTAAGGCTCTGCACCAGATCAAGATCTGACTGCTGCACACGGATATTTGTTGTAATTGCTTCTTCTCCGGGGCGTTGGATGGATACCTCAATCACGGTTCCTTCCACAATCTTATTTGCCATCACATTTTTGAAAAAAGCTTCAAATTTCGGATGATTCTTTGTGAATGTATTTTTTGCCTGCATGATCTTAAACATTGCTGCGGGATTCATATCATTTTCTCCTCGTTTCTGGATTTTTAGGCTCTTTTTCTCTCCAAGACCCATTTAACTAGCGGATCACCTTCGACCAATCGCTGATGCCGATATACTGCTTTGCCCAGTCCATATAAGCGGCTTCTTCCTGTGTACCAAAGCTGTTAAAGGCCGCCCATCCACGCTCGGACAGACGGGAGTCCACACCATCCCCTAAATTATCCAGATAAATCACCTGAGTGATATATGGATTCTTTTCAAAGGAATAAAAGGCTGCACACAAAGCCGCAATCTGCACATCCTCACCCTGCGTTGCGCTCACACCAAATTCGTTGACGATAATGTCACGTACCTGTCCGGAACGGTTCGCATATTCCGGCTTACTCATAAAGTCGGTAATTACCGTTACATTCTGGAAGCTTACCATATGATTATTGGCCACCTGGGAACGGCAGTATTCCGGCGTCTCTACCGTTACACCGGACATATCCCAGAACTTTGCATAGGTAAGCGGGACAGTATACGGATGAATGGCAAGACACCAGTCAATATTTCCGGTACTGCTGATGTTGTTGTTAAATTTAATCAGGAAATCCTTAACATCAATATACGAATAATATTCCGGATGACTGGTCGGACGGTTCCTGTCCCAGCACTGGTCAAGGCTCACATAGACATTGGCCTGTGCATTCACACTCTTGATCGCTGTGTAGCATACACGGAATGCCTGGGTATACTCTCTGACAAAGGAATTCCAGTCCGTCCAGTTCATATAGTTCCATTTTCTTTCATTCACTTCGTTTCCGATGATGAAATCCTGTGCCCTGGAATTGGCTGCATAGTTCTGCAGATCCTTCACCAGTCCTTCAATTCCTTCATCATTGGCTGCATTCATCATATAATAGGTATGATCCCACGGATGCGGGTCCTTCACTTCATCACTTGCTTTCGGATGCGTTACAACCGTTCCTGCCCCGACCAGAATCTGTGCGGTACGATTCACATGAGTCACTGGAACATCACCGGTTCCGCTTCCGTTGATGATAATGTTGGTCGTTTCAATACCCTGCGTGGACTTTGCGGGACGAAGCACACGCCGGGAGGATGTCGCCATCATTTCCGGATTACTGATGTATTGTGGATTGCCGATCATCACCTTCCTGCCGCCCTGTAATACCACCAGGGCAAACTTCGCATACAGTCTGCCATTCGATGCGGTGGAATCCAGCGGAAAATGTATCACCGTATTCAATGACTGCTCACAGGATGCAACAGGAGCTGCCTCATCCGGAATTGCATATTCATAAGTTTTTAACTGATACAGATAGAACATTCCATCATCGGAAGATGGCAGGGTACTAAAGTTTGCCAGATACTCGATCGTCTTGCGGTCAACCAGCTGACAGGCCTGCGATGATAGGTCACCCTTTCCTGCCGCCTGTGCTTCCATTCCCATGGATGGGGATAAAAACAACACTGCTGCCGTGCATACTGCCAGTAATGCACTGATTCCTCTTTTTAACGTGTTCCCTGAAAAGATTGATTTTTTCACCTTTTCTCTCCTTTCGCATCCTTTACACATTTTCTGTGCTTTATATTTATATTATAATATCCGGACTACTTCTGCCATTTTCATCCTTCCCGGTCTGCCGGCAGCTTCTGGAAAAAAGCGACTGTAAAGGGAATACAGATCAGCCCGGCCAATACATCCGCTGCTGCCTGTGCATACTGCACTCCTGCAATTCCAAATGCATACTGCATGATGAGAATAAGCGGAATAAAGCATAAACCATTCCGCAGCGTAGAAAGGAAGGTTGCATTCAGCTTATATCCGATACTCTGGAACATCATATTGTTACACACACTGAACGGTACGAAAAACAATGCCAGGCACTGCGCCCGCATTGCCGGAATTCCAATGGCAATGACCTGCGGATCATTCCGGAACCATGCCACAACCGTTCCTGCCGTGAAAAAGCCGACCATGGCAAATACACCCAGCATCACCGTTCCAAAGATCCATGTAAAATAAAATCCCTTTCTTACCCTCGAGAACTTACCGGCACCATAATTAAAGCCCGCAACCGGCTGAAAGCCCTGACCGATGCCAAGTCCGACACTGAAAATAAACATACTGATCCGGTTAACAATACTCATGGCTGCAATCGCGGCATCCCCGTAAACACCTGCCGTATGATTCAGCACCATCGTGGAAATGCTGGCAAGTCCCTGACGCGCCAGACTAGGAAGCCCGGTAGTCACAATCTCACCAAGTGTCTTAACCGTAAAGCTGATATAACGGATCTCAAATGTTGTCTGCGTCTTTTTCCGCAAGAACATACTGAGCAGGATACCAAAGGAAAGATACTGGCTGATTGCAGTTGCAAGTCCGGCTCCTTCAATTCCCATATGCAGCACCCGGATGAAATAGGCATCCAGAAAAATATTTAAAAAACCACCGCTCGTAAGTCCGATCATGGCAAAAAATGCCCGTCCCTCATACCGCAGAATATTATTCATCACACAGCTGCTTACCATGGCAGGCGCCGCAAGCAGAATATAAAATGCATATCCCCTGGCAAAAGGAAGAATGGTATCTGTACTTCCAAGCAGCCTCACCAGCGGTGTCAGAAAGCACATTCCCAAAACCAATACCAGCATACCTGAAATCAGTGCCGCATAAAAGCTCGTCGCTGAATACCTTCTGGCATCCTCAACCTCTCTGGCTCCCAGTCTGCGGCTTATTATACTTCCGGCTCCATGCCCGAACATGAATCCCAACGCCTGCAGAATCGCCATCAGTCCAAACACAACGCCGGTTGCCCCACTCGCAGAGGTGCCCAGTGTCCCGACAAAATAAGTATCTGCCATATTGTAAAGATTAGTAACCAGCATACTGATCGTTGTCGGCAGACCCAGCTCCAAAATGAGCTTTTCTACCGGCTGCCCGGTCATACGGTCATACTGTGACTGCTTTTCCCTGCTCATACTGCCTCACTTTTCTCCCCTGAACCATCTAAAGCTGTCCGGATTTCATTTTGCCCCTTCTTCACATGGTATTTCCATCTACATAAAATATGCTTCCTCTTACTGCACAATCTGTCTTGCCACATAGACACCGCTTGCAGACGCATGGGACAGAGAGTGGGTTACCCCGCTGCCGTCACCGATAATATACAGTCCCTTATGGCAGCTTTCCAGATGCTCATCCAGCTCCACTTCCATATTATAGAACTTCACCTCAACACCATAAAGCAATGTATCGTCATTGGCCGTACCCGGTGCAATCTTATCCAGTGCATAAATCATCTCAATAATACCATCCAGAATACGCTTCGGAAGCACCAGGCTTAAGTCCCCCGGTGTTGCAGAAAGAGTCGGCTCCACAAGTCCCTCTTCGATTCTCTTTGCGTTACTTCTACGTCCTCTTACAAGATCTCCGAAGCGCTGTACAATGACACCGCCTCCGAGCATATTGGAAAGTCTCGCAATACTTTCACCGTATCCGTTGCTGTCCTTAAAAGGCTCAGAGAAATGCTTGGAAACCAGCAGGGCGAAGTTCGTGTTCTCCGTCTGCTTGTCGGCACCCTCATAGCTGTGTCCGTTTACGGTAACGATTCCATTCGTGTTCTCATTTACCACGATACCATGCGGATTCATGCAGAAGGTCCGGACCGCATCCTCAAACTTTTCGGTACGGTACACGATCTTGCTCTCATAAAGCTCATCCGTCAGATGGGAAAAAATAACCGCCGGAAGTTCAACACGCACACCGATATCGACACGGTTCGACTTGGTATTGATCTGTAAATCCCTGCAGATCTGCTCCATCCACTTACTTCCGCTTCGTCCGACGGAAATGATGCATTTATCGGAATAATAGGATCCGTTTTCACAGACAACCTCATATCCTTCGTCGAGCGCCTTTACCGTCTGAACCGGTGTATCAAAATAAAAGTCCACCTTATCCTTAAGCTCTGCATAAAGATTTCCCAATACAATCAGGTTAATATCCGTTCCCAGATGACGTACGGAAGCATCGAGCAGATTCAGCTTATTCTGCAGACAGATCTTCTTAAAGGCCGTTCCGGAGGTCGAATACAGCTTCGTCCCCTCACCGCCGAACTTCATATTAATATCATCCACATATTTCATCAGATCAATCGCCTGGCTTCTGCCAATGTATTCGTATAGGGTTCCGCCGAATGCGTTGGTGATGTTATATTTTCCATCGGAGAAAGCACCTGCTCCTCCAAAGCCGCTCATGATTGAGCAGCTCTTACAATTCACGCAGTTCTTTACCTTCACTCCGTCAATCGGGCAGTGACGCTTATCAAGCGCATGACCTGCCTCAAAAACTGCAATCTTTACATCTTTACTGCGCTGTACCATCTCATATGCAGAAAAAATCCCTCCCGGACCTGCTCCAATGATGATCACATCGTATTTCATCCCTGAATTCCATCCTTCCCTTATTATTCATTCCTTATCATAATGATATGAGTATCAAAAGTAAATTTTGCCACCCATTAATGCATCCGAATTGCTGCATTGCTATGCGCTGCACAATTCCAAGTCTGCTTTTCCATCCGGATCTGTCAGAAGCCTTCCTTCTTCCTCTGAAGACGCATTTCCCGGCGTTTCTCACCGGCTTCCCATTCTGCCTTCTGGACTTCTGTCTCAATCACAATCCCCGGAACCTCCACCGGACGTTCATTTTCATCCATCGCAACCACTGAAAAATAGGCACGGTTAATCGGATGGCGCATGCCATTCATATCTTCAATATAGACATCCACACGCACCTCCATGGATGTCGTTCCCACATGCGTGATTCTTCCGATTAAAACCACCATGTCCCTTTGGTAAGCCGGACACATAAACCGCAGATTATCAATGGCAACCGTTGTCACATCCTTCCTGCAGTGACGGATCGCCACAAGTGCTGAAAGTTCATCCATCCATTCCACAAGCTTACCGCCAAACAATCTGCCTGCTCCGTTCAGATGCTCCGGTCTTATAAGATAAATCATTTCCAGTTGTGAATCACTTACTCTTCTTAATTCCATAGGTTTCCTTTGCTTCGCAGCCGCTTGTTCTCTTCTTCTTTCCATACTCGCATGCCCGTGCTCCGCACTCCCTGTCTGTCTCCGACAGACGCATGCTCGTTAAGGAGTGCAGAAAAACAAATGTCTGCTTCGCAGCCGCTTGTTTTTCTTAGCACTCCTTACATCATAATATAAAATCGTAAGAAACACAATTCCTTATCGACTTCCGACTTGTGAAATGCATGGAAATAGCCTATAATCAGACTGGTATTGTTTATTATTTATCACACGAGGTACTTGATCATGATCATTCAGGATATTCATACCATGGATGAGCTGCTTCATTTCGTAAGCGGCCTGACCCAAAAGCATGGGTTGAAGCTGTGGTATCGCGGCGAAGAGAATTCGGAGCTGTCCTTAATCCCTTCGATTCAGCGGAGCCAGAAGCGGATTGACGTGGAGCGTTACATCACCAACGATTTTTATATCCGGGCAAGACAGATTATGAAGAATCCCCCGGAAAAACATAACTACGCTGCCTGGGTTTCCATTATGCAGCACTACGGACTTCCTACACGGATGCTGGACTGGAGCCAGTCACCGCTGATTGCATCCTTCTTTGCAACCGAAACCTATAAGGTACAGCCGACACTGGATGCCTGCGTATGGGTTCTGGTTCCGGCCCGTCTCAATGAACGGGAGGGCTTCGGACACTGCATTTATCCGATTGATGCGGATACCACACAGGAAATGCTGCTGCCGGCCTTCAAGCACAATCACCACAATCCGGAGGTTGCTGACCGCATCCTTGCCTGCAGCTCTACCGACAACAACCTGCGTATGTATGCGCAGCAGTCAAACTTCACTGTACACAATTCTCTGCAGAGACTCGAAGATATCTGTGATGAGAATACCTTATATAAGATTATTATTCCATGTGAGCGCAAGAAATACTTCATCGACAGCCTGCGGGTGTTCGGTATCACGGAGGGATCCATTTATCCGGATCTGGACCACATTTCCAGCGACTTACGAGATTCCTACGGGATTTAAGAAAAGGGGGCCCCTATGAAAATTGTATTAGAGCACTTAACGAAAAGATTTCCTAACCGCAACAAAAAAGTCCGCGAGGATATCATTGCCGTCAACGATTTTTCCTTTGAAATTCCGGACGGCAGGCTGATCGGACTTCTCGGCCCTTCCGGCTGTGGCAAAAGTACTGCTTTGAATTTAATCAGCGGTCTGTTAAAGCCAAGTGAAGGCAAAATTTTCTTCGGAGAGGATGATGTAACTAATCTCCCTGCAGAAAACAGAGGCGTCGGACTGGTTTTCCAGAACTATGCCCTGTACCCGCATCTGACAGTAAAGCAGAACATCCAGTTTCCTCTTGAAAATTTAAAAGGAAAGGACAAGCTCTCCAAAGAGGAAATGAACCGCCGCGTATTAGAGGCTGCAAAGCTTGTTCAGATTGAAATGCTGATGGATCGCAAGCCCAGTGAGCTTTCCGGAGGTCAGCAGCAGCGTGTTGCCATTGCCCGTGCGTTAGTAAAAATGCCGAAGGTTCTTCTCCTTGACGAGCCTTTATCCAATCTGGATGCCCGACTCCGCCTGCAGACCCGTGAGGAGCTGCGCCGGATCCAGTGTGAAACCAAAATCACAACGGTCTTCGTCACCCACGATCAGGAAGAAGCCATGAGCATTTCCGATATGATCATTGTCATGAAAGAGGGCGTGATCCAGCAGATCGGAAAGCCTCAGGAGGTTTATGACAATCCTGCCAATCTGTTCGTTGCGAAGTTCCTCGGGACTCCTCCGATTAATGTTTTCCGTGGACAGGTGAAGGATCACACCATATATATAGGAAAGGATGCCATTTTGAAGGCTGGAAATGTTCCGGATCAGGAGGTCTGGGTCGGCGTTCGTCCGGAAGGCTTTATCCTGAACGAAAACGGTGCACTCCACTGTAATCTGAGCCGTATTGAAGTCATGGGACGTGACGTGAGTGTCGTTTCTACCAAAGAAGAGTCCGAAAATGCCACCATCCGTTCCATTATCAGTGCCGAGAACTCTGTAGACACCGGCTCTTTGGTTGTTTCCTTTGATTTGAAGCCCAATAAGGTATTTTTGTTCCATAAGGATACGCAGGAAAGGATTCCCTACACCGGATCCTGATTCTGCAGCCTGTATACCCTATAATGACTTATCGGTTGGATAAGGAAGGAGATTCCCGACATGATAGAAAAAAACAACCTCAAGGGGTGGCTTTATCTGCTGCCTGCATTCCTGTTTCTTTGTGTATTTATGATTTATCCTTTAATTGATGTATTTGTATATTCCTTTGAGGAAGGCTATAATTCCGCATCCCAGACCTACTTTGGCGTCGGACTTTATAATTATTCCTATGTACTGCATGATACTTATTTTCTGCAGGCGGTTAAGAACACCTTTATCCTGGTTATCATCACCGTTCCGGTGTCCACGCTCCTTGCACTGTTCATTTCGCTTGGCTTAAGCTCCATCAAACCCTTGAAGGAGCTGTTTGAAACAATCTACTTCCTGCCTTATGTAACAAACACCCTGGCTGTCGGTCTGGTATTTATGATTCTGTTCAAAAAGACCGCCTACACAGATGGAATGGTGAATCTTCTGATCCAGGCTTTCGGCGGACATTCCGTGGATTTCATTGATGGTCCCTACTGGGCAAAAATGTTCGTGCTTTGTTTTTACACCATATGGGTAGTTCTTCCCTTTAAAATTCTGATCCTGACAAGCGCACTGGCTTCGGTAAACCAGACCTATTACAATGCCGCCAGGGTGGATGGCACCTCACGTACGAGGATCTTCCGTAAGATTACCCTTCCGATGATCTCTCCCATGTTTTTTTATCTGGTCATCACCGGATTCATCGGTGCATTCAAGGCCTACAGTGATGCCGTTGCGTTGTTCGGTACCGATCTGAATGCCGCTGAAATGAACACCATCGTCGGCTATGTTTACGACATGCTTTACGGTAACAGCGGTGGCTATCCTTCCTATGCGTCGGCAGCCGCCATCATCCTGTTTACCATTGTTTTGACCATTACCTGCATTAATCTGCTGGTCAGCAAAAAGCATGTATATTATTAAGGAGGACACTGCCATGGACTACGAAAAGCTTGAAAAATCTGCCAAAGCAAAAGGCATTGTCAGAAATGTTGTCATTTATACCCTGCTGATCCTCTGGGCGGTCATGGTTCTGTTTCCTTTTTACTGGATGATCCTGACCTCCGTAAAAAGCTACAGCTCCTACAACAGTGAATACGTTCCGTCATTCTTCACCCTGTCACCGACAATGCAGAATTACATCGATGCATTTACCACGGTTTCTCTGGGCAGATATTTATGGAACACCCTGATTTTTACTGTGATTACTACAGCGATTATGCTGATCGTGATCACTCTTGCGGCATTTGCCTTTGCGAGGCTGGAATTCCGCGGCAAAAACATTGCCTTTGCCCTGTTCCTGTCCTTAATGATGATTCCGAATGAGCTTGTCATCATCACGAACTTTGTTACCATTACAAACCTTGATCTGCGCAACAGCTTTTTAGGACTGATTCTTCCGTCCGTGACCTCGGTTTTCTATATCTATCTGCTGCGTGAGAATTTCGCCCAGATCCCGGACGAGCTTTATTATGCTGCCAAGGTGGATGGCACCTCGGATCTGCGCTATCTGCGTAAGGTCATGATCCCGATCTGCCGCCCGACCCTCATTACCATCATTATCCTGAAGGTCATTGAATGCTGGAATTCCTATGTATGGCCGCGATTGATTACCGATGATCCGAACTATTATCTGGTCTCCAACGGCATTCAGGAAATCCGTGAAAACGGCTTCGGACGTGAGAACATCCCCGCCATGATGGCTGCGGTTGTGGTTATCTCCCTGCCGCTTATTGTATTGTTCCTGATTTTCCGTAAAAAGGTCATGGCAGGTGTATCGAGAGGAGGTACAAAGGGATGAGAAAACATACCATTGGAAAGCTACTGCTTACTTTTTCCCTGATTGCCGGTGTCCTGGGGCTTACCGGCTGTCACGGCTCCAGGGGGCAGAGTGATTTCACCGTTCCGGAAGACTTCGACACCTCCCGGAATTATGAAATCACCTTCTGGGCAAAGAATGATACGAACAAAACCCAGACAGAAATCTACAAAAAAGCGATTGAGGATTTCGAGGAGCTGTACCCCAATATTACCGTAAACTTACGTCTCTATACGGATTATGGCAAAATTTATAACGATGTCATCACGAACATTGCAACGGATACCACACCCAATGTCTGTATTACCTATCCGGATCACATTGCCACTTACCTCACCGGAAGCAACGTCGTGGTTCCGTTAGATACTCTTTTTACCAATGAAAAATACGGGCTAGACGGTTCGGAGCTTCTCTTCGACGGTCCGACACAGGATGAGATCATTCCGAAGTTCCTGAAGGAATGTGAGTTTAACGGTCATTATTATGCCCTGCCTTATATGCGCTCCACGGAAGCCTGCTATATCAATAAGACCTATGTGGAAAAGCTTGGTTATACCCTGCCGGAAACCCTGACCTGGGATTTCATCTGGGAGGTTTCTGAGGCTGCGACGAAGCAGAATGCGGATGGAACCTTTGCCCTTAACAGTCAGAAGGTCATGATTCCCTTTATTGACAAGTCCACCGACAACATGATGATCCAGATGTTGAAGCAAAAGGGCGCCGGTTATTCGACCGCTGACGGCGATATTGAAATTTTTAACGATACTACCACAGAGCTGCTTTATACCATTGCTTCCCATGCGAAAACAGGAGCCTTTTCCACCTTCAAGATTTCCAGTTATCCGGCGAACTTCCTGAATGCAGGGCAATGTGTTTTCGCCATTGACTCAACTGCCGGTGCTACCTGGATGGGAACCCATGCCCCGCTTTCCGACATCAGCGAAGATGCTCTCATTGACTTCGACACCGAAGTTATGATGATCCCGCAGTTTGATCCGGAAAATCCTCAGATGATTTCCCAGGGACCCTCCGTCTGCGTCTTCAACAAGAAGGATTCACAGGAAGTGCTTGCTTCCTGGCTGTTCACCCAGTATCTGCTCACCAATGACGTGCAGATCGCATATTCCGAAACCGAAGGTTATGTGCCTGTTACTTCAAAGGCTCAGGATTCTGCTGAATATCAGGATTATTTATCCCGTGCCGGTGAGGATAACAATGTGCACTACGATGTGAAGATCAAGGCTTCCAGGCTTTTGCTTGATAATACGGATCACACCTTTGTAACTCCGGTATTCAATGGCTCTGCCTCTCTCCGTGACGCAGCCGGCCAGATGATCGAAATTGTTACGAAATCCACCCGCCGGAAACAGACGGTAGATGATGCTTTTATGCAGAAAATGTTTGAGGACGTAACCTCCCTTTACCGTCTTGATCAGAAGAATATGAGTTCTGCCGGCAAGACGGATTTAGGACCTTTGCCCCAGACAGCAGTGCTTTTGCTGACTGCTCTCGCTGTCACATGGGCAGGAATTTTACTATATGTTATATCCGAAGCGTTGAAAAAGCGGAAAAATAGGCAAATTCACCATTGATTTATCAGAATATTAAGGTATAATGTGAATTGCAGTTAATTGATAAAGTTTTATCAACCTTATCAGTTGCAACCAAAAGTTCTTATGCACAATATCAGGTATGCATATTACCCGATGTATTGCCGAAAGAACTTTTACTAATGAAGTTATCACCATGTGTGATAGCACATCTATTTAGGAGGAGTTTTTTATGAAAAAATCATTACTTGTAACACTCGCACTTTCTCTTGTACTTGTAGCAGCAGGCTGCTCCAAGACTACAGAGAATACAACAGAAGAAGTTGCTACCGAAGTAGAAGATGCTACTGAAGCTGTTGAAGAAGACGCTGCCGAAGCAGAAGATACTGCTGAAGCTGATACCGCTGAAGCTGAAGCAGAGGCTGAAACTGAAAATGTGGCTACTGCTGAAGGCGTTATGAGCTATGCAGATTATGTTGCTGCTGCTGTTGATACCGAGGTTTGTGTTGAAACTTATGTACAGGCTAAGCAGGCTTGGTGGGAAGACAACGGTGTTGGACAGGCTACCTTCTACACCCAGAATCAGGACGGTGCTTTCTTCGTTTATAACCTTCCCTGCTCTCAGGAAGATTATGACAAACTTGTTCCCGGAACCAAAATTAAAGTTACCGGTTTCAAGTCCGAGTGGTCCGGCGAAGTAGAAATCACTGATGCTACTTACGAAATCGAAGATACCGATACTTTCGTTGCTGATGCTAAGGATGTTACCGATTTACTTGGCAAGGACGAATTAATTGATTACCAGAACCAGTTCGTATCCTTCAAGGGTATGACCGTAGAAGCTGCTAACGATGCCGGTGATGCATTCCTTTACAAGTGGGATGGTTCCGGTACAGAAGGCGACGACTTATACTTCAATGTATCCCTTGACGGAAATACCTACACCTTCACTGTTGAATCTTATCTGTGCGATAAGGACAGCGATGTTTACAAGGCAGTACAGAACCTCAAGGTTGGCGATGTTGTTGACATGGAAGGCTTCTTATACTGGTATGAAGGTGTTAACCCTCACATCACTTCTGTAAGCGTTCAGTAAGTACCTGCAGATCAAATGTAATTAATTTGTAGATTTCCCCCGTACATCGGTTGATGTACGGGGGTATTTTTCTGTTGAGTTTACACGGTTGTGTTTACTCTGTTGTGTTTGTGCTGTTGGGTTTGTGCTGTTGTGTTTGTGCTGTTGTGTTTGTGCTGTTGGGTTTACGTTGTTGTGTTTGTGCTGTTGTGTTTGTGCTGTTGTGTTTACTCTGTTGTGTCCAGAATTTTGTCCCCCCTCCACTCACGCTGTTGTCTTTTCCATTGTAGCTTTCTTATTTATGCTGGTTTCTATGCTATGGTCTGATTTTGGATATATTTCCTGCTTTTTGCTTCTTTATATCCATTTTTCTCATCATAGCTTCTTGAATTTCCTCTGCTGTGGCTTGTTTTTGGACATTTTCACTTCTTGAAGCTCCATTATGTCCAATTTCTCCCATAAACTCTATCACTTGTTTCCTGATTTCCCTTGATTTTGGATATATTTCCTGCTTTTTTCTTCCTTATGTCCATTTTTCTCATCATGGGCTCTTAGTTTTCCTCCGACATGGCTTATTTTTGGACATTTTCACTTCTTGAAGCTCCATTATGTCCAATTTCACTATCAACTCCTATCTCCTCTCCCTGACTGCTAATTATTTTGGGATATATTTCTCACAATTACCTTGTTTATATCCAATTACTTGTCCCTATCTGAAAATGATATGGAAAAATGAAATGATACAGAAATGACATCCCTCCGCAATAACCCCATTTATAATTATTCTGCAAACACTTTGTAATAACCCTTTCATAGTATATTCTACAAAATACTCTGTAACGATCCTGTCATAGCTTATTCTACAAAATACTCTATAACGCTCTTTCATAGCTTATTCTACAAAATACTCTGTAACGACCCTTTCATAATTTATTCTATAAAGTGCTCTGTGATTATCCTTTCAATCTTCTCCATACTCAATGGTCTTTCCCTGGTTTCATACGTTGTAATCAGATTAATATCCGGAACAATATTATTTGTTGTATAAAGCTGAAGTTTGGAAAATGTATTTTTACAATAAACAGGATCATCCATTAAACCAAAATGCTCCCAATAAAAATACTCTCCTGTTTTCGGGTGCCGAATCGTAAAATCAGGATACAGTATAATATCATCCAGTGCCAACGTATCCTCATATCGAAAAGGAATCTTGTGAATGTAGAGACTTGAATCTATCATCATTTCTGATTTTGATCGAACCATATTACCGGAACATGATTTCAAAATCTTCTGCTCCGGATATTTATTATTTGTTTCATAAGAAGCCTGCATCCATTCTGATAACGATGAATCTACCGGTCGGAAATAATTTGACAGTAAATTTTGATATTCCTTATTACTCAAAAGCTTTTCTGCCAATCCATCATTCGCAACACAATATTTTAAATACAGCTCTATTGCTTCCTTTTCTCTCTTTTTATCCTCAAGAAGTACTGACATATATTTCTTAACTGCAAGCTGTTCTGCTAATTTCCGCTGCTTCTTTGGAATATAAAGCTGCATACTATCTTTATGATAATACCACTTATAATACCCTTTATTGTTTACACAATTGAGATTCCCTTCCGGACATTCTCCTAATTTCAGCTGCAACTCGGTAATTTCTTGCTTTAATTTTTGATTTTTATTTTTCATTCCTTCGTATGACATAATACTCCCTTTATGATGTATATTTTTAATATAGATATTTTGAGCATGAACGATTCATATTTTATGTCTGAATAATATGATGATATCCGGATCAATAGGTCAAAAAAGTTGTTCGCGCTTGCACGATAAGACTTTTAAACTTGGAACCCGCCAAATATGAGAAAGTAACGATTTACGTAGTAAATCAGAGGATTTTGAATGTTTGAGAATTGCGGGAGCGGCTTCGCAGCGGAGCAATTCATGGATATCAAGCTAAGGACAAAATATCTTTTGACCCCAACACATAATATTAGTACTTTAATGGATGTGATTTAAAAAGTTGATATATCGCTGCTTTTTTTGATATAGCTATACCGGAGAATATGGCAATAATTCCTTCCATATCATTTTAAACATTTCAATATAGTTATAATTAACTTGATATAAGTCCAATCATTAGGATACAGATATCATTGCAGATATTATTGTAAATATCATTGCAGATATCATTGTAAATATCATTACAAGTATGATTGTTTCGATATACTTCTAATATCCCAATATGGTTCTGATCATTTTGTGGAATTTTGAGTTCGAATTTTCTGACAGAGTTCTCTATCTGATTTCAAATATAAATAGATGCCACAGAAATTACTTATTTTTATAAAACATAACACGAAAATCATATAGATGCAATACATTTTCTTTCCAAGGTCAACTTTTGTATGGTCAACTCAAAAAATCTGTTATGATATAAAATCTTATGATATACTAATGCCATCTTATATCATTGAAATTATATAATCAGAAAGGAATTATCATTCATGCTGACAACTGAACGTCTGATTTTAAGAAAATGGACTTTAGAAGATGCCGAAAGTTTATTTGAATATGCCAGGGATCCCGATGTGGGACCGATTGCCGGATGGCCTGCTCATCAAAGCATCGAAGAAAGCCGTAACGTAATTGAGCAGGTATTTCATGGTCCGGAATGTTATGCCGTCTGTGAAAAAGGAAATAATATTGCTATCGGTGCGGTTGAATTAATGCTCAACGGGCACACAGACATGACCAATCGTGATGACGAATGCGAGCTAGGCTACTGGCTGGGTAAGCCCTTCTGGGGAAAAGGTTATATGCCGGAAGCTGCCAGAGAGCTTCTTCGAAGAGGATTCGAGGAGCTTGGCATGACAACGATCTGGTGCGGTTACTATGAGGGAAATCAGAAGTCAAAAAGAGTACAGGAAAAGCTTGGCTTTCAGTATCATCATACCTGTGATGCCGTTCCTGTACCTTTATTAAATGAGACTCGGATTGGTCATACAAACATTATGACAAAAGAAATGTGGGAAAATACAAAAATACCCGGCCCGCTTAAGTAAAATAGCTCCATTTACATTTAATAGTTTCTAAAATTTCCGTCTCAAAATCAGGAAAACTGCTGCTATTACTATTATTTGTAAATGGAGATTTATGATCCTTCTGAAATTCTTTTCCTATTGATGACTGTATTTTACTGTTTTTACAACTGTCTCAATGCAATCAATTGTTAACGCAAAAAGGATGATTGCAAGAAATACCATGTTAAAGTGTATAAAAACCTGCGAAATAACTTCTGCATCTTTTCCGAACAAATGCTCAATACCATCGAAAAAATCTTGATTCATAACCTTATCATTTAACAACCAGATGGTGGTTAATGCACCATCAATAATATTGGTGATCATGGTAGTAAGCATCACTCTTTTGGTATAGCTGCCATCAATAAGTCTCACACTGTCCTTTGCAACACCCAGAATTCCAAATGCAAGAATCAGATACCATGTTTGTCTGATGTATTCCAGATTAAAAAGCGGTTCATACACATCGACCCCGTTTTTCACAAACGCAATGCATAAAATCTGTGGACATACAAGAAATACAATTGTAAAGATAACCGAAAAAATAATGCCAACAATCGCATCTGCTTTCGAAATTCGATTCCGCTTCTGTGGAACAGGCGGCAAATTATCTATTCCATCATTTAACCCATCCACCTTGATTCCTTTTTTATAAAAGAATGCAAACAGCAATGTCACAAATGCAAATCCCGTCAATATACCGCCCAAAATTCCGCCAATAGTATTATAGATCGCTATATACCAGATCGTATGCGATGTTAATGCTGCCATAATTTGAGCAAGCAGCATTCCCCCACTGACGCAGGCCGTCACAATTTTCAGCACATACACATATAAACTGTAATATGGCTGTCCAATCAGACAATCCTGTGTTTCACCCTTATATTTCGAAGAAAGCTCAGCCGGAGTTCCCAGTTCCGTCAGGACAACCTTGATATCACGCTCAGTTGGAGTAACATCCCCGCAGCGCTCCTCCAACATATCTTGTATGATTGTCTCTAATTCCGCTGCCACATCCTTTTTCATGGCAGATTTCATATGTTTCGTAACTGCATAAATATATCTGTCGATCAAATCATTTTTTACCATTTATTCTTCCTCCATAAGCGCATTGATTGACCGGGAAAACTTTTCCCAGTGTGCCTTTATTTTTTTATAAACCAGCTTCCCGTCTTCCGTGATGATATAATATTTTCTCGGCTTCGCTGCGTCAGTTTCCCATTCACTTTTTAGCAGCCCCTGACTCTCCAGTCTTCTCAGTAAAGGATATAATGTGTTGCCTTCTATCGGAATACCTTTTCCCTCTAATTCCTTTACCAGTGAATATCCATACATTGGTTTATTCAGTTGTGCCAACACTACCATGATGAGTGTTCCTCTTCGGAATTCCAAAATTAATCCTGAAACAATTTCATCACAATTCACCCTATTTCCCCCTTCAAATTATCTTTCAAATTATCGTTTCTTAAAACGCAAATATTAATCACACAGTATTGTGTATCGCACACTATTATTTTAATATAGTATACTGTGTGTCATACATTATATCAAGAATGGTTCTCGAAAATCTTGTGGCAGAATGGTTCCTGCAAAGTTTATGACAGAGTGGTTCCTGGAAATCTTATGACAGAATGGTTCCCGGAAATCTCATGGCAGCTGATCACACCAGAAACGGAGTGGCTTGGAATAATTTCGTGAAAACAAAAGCTGCGCTACAGCCCAGCCAGGCTATCGCGCAGCGTAGTTTACCTCATGTGGTTACTTCGCCATATAAAATTACTATTCTGTATGAATAAATGATTGTACTGTTACCAGATAATTTACCGCCCTGCACGGATGGCCCAGCGCATCTTGGTTGACCGGGCACGACCGTTCTGACGGCATTCTTCCGTAGTGGGACGAATGACATCTGTTGCAATCTCTTCAAAAATTCCTTCCCGATAGTACTGCTGGAATGCCTTTTTTACCAGACGGTCTTCTCCGGAATGGAACGTAAGGATTGCCACTCTTCCCCCATCCGCCAATGCCTCCGGAAGTGCATTCAGAAACGCCTCCAGAACTTCAAATTCACTGTTCACATCAATACGCAGTGCCTGAAATACACGTTGACAGGTCTTCTTTAAAATATCCTTCTTTTCTTTATTCTCCGGAAGAAAACACAATGCACGTTCAATAGCCTCACGTAATGCCGTTGTGGTATCCATGCTTCCTCCCTTTTTGAATGTTTTGCAGATCTCGGATGCAATCTGCTCCGCATAGGGTTCATCAGAATTTTCCACCAGCATTCCGATCAGTTCCTCCCTGTTAAGCTCCCGAAGTCTCTGTGAAGCCGGAATCCCGTGCTGCGGATCAAGACGCAGGTCAAGCGGCCCGTCTGCCTTATAGGAAAATCCTCGTTTCGGATCATCAATCTGCATGGAGGACACACCAAGATCCGCCAGCATGAAGTCAAACGGACCATATTCCTTTGCTACCGTTTCCAGATTGGCAAAGTTCTGTTGAAGAATCGTAAGGATTTCTTCTCCATATCCTGCTTTTTGAAGCCGTTCTCCGGTCTTTACAATTTCGATGGGATCAACATCAAGTGCATACAGATGTCCCTCCGGAGCTTTCTCTCTAAACACTTCCTCTGAATCGTCCTTTGGATTATTCCTTGAGTTGTCCTCTGGATTATCCGCTGGATTATCCCTTGAATTGTCCTCTGGATTGTCCGCTGGATTATCCCTTGAATTGTCCTCCGAATTCTCCTCTGGATTTTTCCATGAATCACCCTTTGTCTGAACGTCATCCTTTATATAGACTTCATCTGTCAGCCCTGATGTCCCTGACGCCTCTGTCAGTTTTTCCAGCATCTTCCGGGTGTGTCCGCCGTAGCCAAGTGTTGCATCCAGTCCCTTTTGTCCAGGACGGATCTGTAAGAAGTCCAAGATCTCCTTTACCATGATGGGAATATGCATTCCTGCGGGAGTACTCCCCTTCTCGATTACCTTAGCTACCGTATCGGCATATTTCTCAGGATCATGCTCTTTATACTTTTCTTCAAATGCTTTGGGATGTGTTCCCTTATAACGCACGCGGCGCTTATGTGTTGTTTCTTCTGGCATTTCGACCTCTGTTTCCGTGTAATCTGCAGCTTGCGGTTGCTCTGAACCGTTACTATTTTAGCACGAAAGGTAAGGCTCTATCAACTATTGTTGCTGATCAGCTGCAAGTGCCTGATCAATCAGTTCCTCAAGCATCTTCTTCTGCTTCTTTTCCGTGATGGCACCTACGATAGGATCACCTACCAGGTTGCCGTTGCGGTCAACCACATACGTAGTCGGGTAGGCATAAATATTCATTGTAAATTTTCCTGCCTCGCTGTCAGACGCAAAATACACGTTCTGATAAGCTGCACCATTCTTTGCCAGCACGTCCTTTGCTTCTGCAATTTCGTTCTCATTACCGTCCAGTGTAAAGGAATTCACGCCGATCAGCGCTCCTCCTTTTCCTTCAAGCTCCTTATTCAGTGCATCCAGCTCTGAAAGCTCACCCACACAGGGTCCACAGGTGGTGAACCAGAAATTCACAACCGTAACGGCATTACCTGCAAACAACTCACTGCTCTTTACTTCATTTCCGTCCAGATCCTTTCCCTCAAAGTCAGGGAACTTCTGTGCATTGCTGTCATCGGATGACGTCTCCGTGCTGCTGTCATCGCTGTCTGCCGGCATACTCATTCCGCCGTCCGGATCATCGCTGTCTGCCTCCATGCTCATTCCGCTATCCAGATATTTCTGGGCAACCTCCGGATATTTTTCCTCCAGCATCGTCAGTCTGCTTTCGAGCTCACTGATCTTCTCCGCTGCACTCTGAAGCGTCTTCAGCTCCTCCTCTGTAAACTGATCCTTCACCGCTTCAATGGTCTTAAGCAGAAATTCACCGTAGTTTTTTCCATCCTCAAGCATTGCCATTCCCTTGTCAGCTTCCAGATACACCTTTTCCCAGAGATCTGTATTCTCTGAGAGGATTTGGTTCTCCTGCTCCATCAGTTCCTTGTACAAAGCAAGCGCTTCCTCTTCGTTTTGCGGTTCGTCACTCGTGACAGAGCCGGTTTCACTCTGCTCTGTCTGCTCTGTCTGCTCTGTCTGCTCTGTCTGCTCTGTCTGCTCTGTCATCTGATCTCCATCCTTTGCGCTGCAGGCTGCCATAGCCGGCACCAGCAAAGCAACAAGTAGTATTGCCAGCAGTCTGCCGGCTGAATTTCTTTTTTTCATGTGTTGTTCTTATCCTTTCTACTACAATATATTTATGGCGGATACCCCTTACGATCTATAAGGAATGATCCATCCTGCCGGCATAGGTTTATTGTTATCTTACACTTTCTGCTGCAGGTATGATCCCAGTATAGCATATGGAAATTAAAGTTTCTGTTAAGAATAGAAATTTAACGCGGAATTTATTTATCTTTGATATAATGTAACTGAACTGTTCTATCAGATTCTGATCACAAGATTCTTATTATAATAAGAAGGAGGACTTCTTTCATGCACCTGTTAGTAATTGAAGATGAACGTGCCCTGTGCGAAACCATTGTCCGTGACCTGCGCCGTCTTGCCTATAGCGTAGACTTCTGTCACGATGGAGAAGAAGCACTGGAGCTGTTATATACGGAACACTATGATCTGGTACTGCTTGATCTGAACCTGCCCGGCAAAGATGGCATGACTGTACTGCGTACTTTACGGCAGACTGACCACGAAACGCGGGTTCTGATCCTCTCTGCCCGGAGTGGAGTGGAGGATAAGGTGGCCGGACTGGATGCCGGAGCCAACGACTATCTGGCCAAGCCCTTTCACCTGGCAGAACTGGAAGCGCGGATCCGCAGCCTGACCCTGCGGCAGTTCACCCAGCAGGATGTGCTATTGACCTGCGGAGGCCTGGCCTTCGACACCCGCTCCCGCACCGCCTGCGTCAACGGGCAGACCCTGACGCTGACCCGCAAGGAGACGGGGATTCTGGAATATCTGATGGTGCATCAGGGACGGCCGGTGAGCCAGGAGGAGCTGATAGACCATGTCTGGGACAACAGCGTAGACAGCTTCAGCAATTCCATCCGGGTACATATTTCCGCCCTGCGGAAAAAGCTCCGCGCCGCCCTGGGCTACGATCCCATCCGCAACCGCATCGGCGAGGGCTATCTGATGGGGGGCAACGAAGAATGAAGCGGATCTCTTTACAGTGGCGTATCACGCTGATGACCGTTCTGCTCATCGGCGTCACCTGCGTGGCTATGAATCTGCTGCTCTGTTCCTCCGGCGTGTACTATATGGACACAATCGCGGACACGTTGCAGGGCAGCGGCAATGTGCTTCCGAATGAGGAAAGCACGGCAAGCTTTGATCCGCAGCTCATAGCGCCCGATGGAGATTTGACGATTGTCGTCAATGGCGCGCAGGGGCGCTTTCGCACCACCAACTGGTACATCACGGCTGTGGTGACGCTGCTCAGCGGCATTCTTGCCTACTTCATCAGCGGCCACGCCCTCAAGCCCCTGCGCAGCTTTGCCTCGCAGGTGGAAAAGGTGCAGCTGAACAACCTGGCGGATATGAAGATCGATGAAGCTGTGCTTCCGGAGTTTGCGCAGCTCAGCCGCTCCTTCAATCAGATGCTGGAGCGGCTGAACGCAGCCTTTGCCGCCCAGCGGCAGTTCACCGGAAACGCCGCCCACGAGCTTCGCACGCCGCTGGCGCTGATGCAGGCGCAGCTGGAGCTGTTTTCCGCAGAGCATCCCGACGTGCGGCCGGAGACGGCGGAGTTTCTCGCCCTTCTGCGGGAGCAGACGGAGCGGCTGACCCGGATGACCAAGACTCTGCTGGAGATGAGCAATCTGCGGCAGGTGGCGCGGAACGAGCGGATTCAGCTTGCTCCCATGATCGAGGAGATCTTCACGGATCTCGCGCCGCTGGCGGAAAAGCGCGGCGTCACGCTGACGGCGGAGGGCGACGGCGTTATGACCGGCAGCGACGCGCTGATCTACCGCCTGGTCTTCAACCTGGCTGAGAATGCCATCAAGTACAACCATTCCGGCGGCTCGGTGCGGGTTTCTGTCACACAGGAGCCGAAAAAGCTCCTTCTCCGCGTCTCCGACACCGGCTGCGGCATCCCGGAGGCGTATCGGCGGAGTATTTTCCAGCCCTTTTTCCGTGTAGACAAGTCCCGCAGCCGGGAGTACGGCGGCGCGGGTCTGGGGCTCTCGCTGGTGTGGGAGATCGCCAATCTCCACGGCGGCTCCGTTTGGGTGGAGGAAAGCTCGGAGAAGGGCACTGTCATTGCGGTGGAGCTGGCGGCGCAATAAACCGCGCACGAAGGCTCCCGCCGGAAGCGGGGCATTCTCTTCATTCCCAGCGCGTCCCCTGCATCACAGAACAGTGAAAGGATATCCATATGAACACCCGTAACAAACAGCTGTATATCGTAATCAGCCAGACAGGGACGCTGCTGTCCCGCATCCTCAAGGCCCTCACGGGCGCCGAGTACAACCATGCCTCCATCAGCCTGTCCGAGGATTTGGAGGAAATGTACTCCTTCGGCCGCAGGTATCCCTACAATCCGTTTTGGGGCGGCTTTGTGATGGAGTCCCCCCATGCCGGAACCTTCAGACGCTTCTCCAATACGAAAGTGCTGGTTCTGAGCGTGACGGTCAGTGAAGAACAGTATGCGCAGCTCCGGAATATCCTCAAAGCGATGTGGAAGGGAAGAAAGAAGTACCGCTACAACTTTGCCGGGATGTGCCTGGCATTCTTCCATATTATCTGGAAACGGGAAAACTGCTATTACTGCTCGGAGTTTGTGGGAGAGCTTCTAATAAAGGGTCGAATCGACGGCGCGGAGAAGCTGCGTGCCTCCGTCATACAGCCGATTCACTTTCTCCGGCTGCCGCACAAGCAGATCTACTGCGGGATGCTGCGGGAATACGCGTGCAGCAATGCTTCCGGAATCAAATAATACTATTTCTTAAGGCAACACCGCACAATTCGGCAAGAAGTCTCAGACAGGATTTTTGCTCCAATTCAAAGTTCCGAAAATGGAGGAATACTGTATGTATTTCCCATTTTCGGAACTGCGGAAGTGGGGCAAAAAGACGGCTGAGACTCGCAGACGCAATTGTGCGGTGTTGCCATAGGACTCCTTCAGCGCTTCCATATAGGCCTGAATGGTATGGGTCGCAGGCTTTGCCTTGCGGTTACCTTCTGTCAGCAGTCCCTCGCTGATAAGCGTATTGCCGATGGAGGTTGCGGAGACACTGTTTCCGATGTTATCCGCCAGGGACATCATCAGATTGCGAAGCAGGAGCGAATCCGTAATGGTGCGCTGCCCCTTTCGCTTTTCCCGTTCCAGAATGTCCCGGACAACTATGGCAGAGTACACACCCTCCAGCGTAGCGTTCACCCTGTCCAGCTCCAATCTCACATTCGCCAGCATGGGCATGCCACCGAATTTGGCAAAGTCCTCATAAAGCTCCTTCGGGTCGCATACTTCCCCGTCTGCATCGGTAATTCGCTTTTTCATCTGTCCGGTGATCGTCTTGCGCTGCGATACGGTATATCCGTGGAAATCCAGAAACTCCCGGAACGATAGCGGCAGTACCTTGATCTCCACATACCGCCCGGAGAGATAAGTGGAAAGCTCCGAGGACAGCAGGTGGGCGTTGGAGCCGGTGATATAGATATCACAGTCAAAGTCCACACGAAAAGAGTTTACCGCGTTTTCCCAGCCATCGAGGCGCTGCACTTCATCAAAAAACAGATACATCCACTTTCCGGGAATGACCCGTTCGCTGACATACCTATACAGATCTTTCGCGGTCATCACCGCGAACCGCATGGATTCAAAATTCATTTCCACGATCTGCTTGTCCCCGATGCCGCTGCCGCGCAAATGCTCCACCATCAGCTTCATCAGGCAGGACTTTCCGCAGCGGCGGATACCGGTAATGACCTTAATCATTTCCGTGTCCTGGAACGCCTTGAGCTGCCGCAGATAGATGTCACGGTTCCTGAGGCTCTTATGCATAGGTGCCACCGCCTTTCACCGCAATCATAGCACAGCCATTTCCCACCGTCAAGTTTGTTACATTGATGTAATAAACTCGCATTTTTTCCTTTTTTGTTACATCGCAGAAAACCGCATCAAATCCTGTCGGAAAAGCTCTAATTTTCCATTCCCAAAGCCAGTCATTTTCTTCCCGCAGCAGGTAAATTCCAAACTTCCTGCTCTGCCCCAGATAAAGTCTCCTTGCGCATTATCCTTATTCATTATTCATAATGTGAGATACCAGACGGAGGTTTCGCTCAATCAGGATGTTTCGGGCATCCAGATCGCCCTGCTGGGCGAGGGTCAGATAGTGACGTTCTTCCTCCTCTGTCAGAGGCTTCGGGAAAGAACCGGTGCTGATTTGCAGAGAATTACATGATAATGCTCCCATTATGAGTTACAGTGATTTCTCATTTCACCGTCTCTCATAAAGGGAGCATATCGCTTGCAGTTCAGCGGGGACCTACTTGACCTGTTTCTTTTCCACCGCACCGCTGCGCCTTATACGATTTCTCGATAAAATGGATAATACCTTTTATCCTGCGCTTTGCGCGCAGGCCGCCAGTGGCGGCGAGAAATGTTTGGATTACGTTTTCAGCGGCGATGCCGCTGACCGCGAGACCGCGGTCTCAAAAAACGGCGTTTAACCGTAATTTAAAAACTAGGGCAACACCGCACAATTCGGCGAGAAGTATCAGCCAGATTTTTTGCCCCAATTCAAAGTTCCAAAAATGGTGGAATACTGTATGTACCCGCAAGGGGTATGCCGCATCCGTAAGCCAGCTTGCGCTGGCAACGGCTGCGCAATATTTCCCATTTTCGGAACTGCGGAAGTGGGGCAAAAAGGCGGCTGAGCCTCGAAGACGCAATTGCGCGGTGCTGCCCTAGTATCAGGAGCGTTATCCAGCCGGATTGCGGTACTGCGCAGCAAAAAAATCTGCGGGAACTTCCCACGAAGGGACGCCGAAAGAGGTCTTTTTCCGCACTGCTGATCCTTTACTTTGCTTTGCGGCGGCTGCGCACGTCAAAAGCAACCGCAATTACAAAAATAATGCCCTTTACAATGTACTGATAGGAGATATCAACACCCATCAGATTCATACCGTTTGTCAGAGACACGATCACGAAGGCGCCTACGACAGCGTTTGTCACTTTGCCAATTCCGCCGCTGACAGCGGTGCCGCCAATATAGGAAGAAGCAATTGCGTCCATCTCAAAGGCATTGCCCGCTGTAGGAGTCGCAGACTGGAGACGAGACGTGTAGAGGACACCAGCCAATGCGGCAAGGACACTCATCGAGCAGAATGCAAACTGCGTCACCTTTTTGACATCGACGCCTGACAATTCTGCCGCCTGGTCATTGCCGCCGATACCATAGATGTACCGGCCCAGTCTTGTTTTGTCCAGCAAGTAATTGTAGCTCAGCAGCACCGCTGCTACAATTACAGCTGTCCAGGGCAGGCCGCTGTAATTTGCCAGTATCCAAATAACATACATGATAATCGCTGACTCAAGGACAATACCCAGCAGGAATACCGGCATGGAAGTTACATGGAAATGATACTTCAGCTTATTCTGGCGGGCCTTAACCTGCGTGAAAATCAGAACGGCGACAAGAATGACTCCGATCAGAACGGTGAGCAGATGGAATCCAAGGTCCACGCCGGGAATGTCAGGGATGAACCCGTTGGACAGGGCATTGAAGCCCTTGTTCGGAACAATGATGGTGCCGGTTTTCTGAAGGGCAAGGCTCAGCAGGCCGCGGAAAATAAACATACCGGCCAATGTCGTAACGAACGCGGGGACGCCAACTCTTGTTACCAATGTGCCCTGATAGAGACCAATGCAAAGGCCAAGCACCAAGACAGCCAAAATAGCGACCCACTCGTTAACTCCAAACTGCGTCATCAGAATCGCGGCAATGGCTCCCGAGAAGCCGGCTACATAGCCTACAGAAAGATCAATGTGCTTCAAAATCAGAATCAGGGTCATACCGATGGCAAGGACTGCCACATAGCCGACCTGCTTGATCAGATTGCTTATGTTGGCTGCCTGTAAAAAGGCGCCCTGGGTCTTCCAGTTAAAGAATATCATGATGATTACCAGGGCGATGTACATCATGTAATCTCTGATATTCGTCTTTGCGAGGCAAAAAAGTTCACTGATAAAGCTCTTCTTTTCCGGCTCGTTTTGTGTCGTCTTTTCCATTCCGAAACCTCCTATGATCTGACAGCCATAGCCATGACTTTTCTTTCATCGGCTTCCTCCGCCGACAGTTCACCGGTAATGCTGCCGCCCGACATGACATACAGTCTGTCGCTCATTCCCAAAACCTCAGGCAGCTCAGAGGAAATCATTATAATGCTCATGCCTTCTTCTACAAGCCGATTCATCAGCGTGTAGATCTCATATTTTGCACCGACGTCAATTCCCCGGGTGGGTTCGTCCAAAATCAGGACTTTCGGCTTTGCAAACAGCCATTTTGCCAGCTGTACCTTCTGTTGGTTTCCACCGCTGAGGTTGCCTACTTTTTGCATAATGGAAGGCGCTTTGATGTTCATAGAAGATTTCAGCTCATTGGCCATCTGAATTTCTTTATTTTCGTCTATCGATAAGCCATTCTGAAGGCATTCCAAATCCGCCAGAGTGATGTTGTACTTGATATTCTGAATCAGCACCAGACCGTTACCCTTGCGATCCTCGGAAACATAAGCGATTCCCTTCTTAATGGCATCCCGCGGCTTGTCGAAGGAAACCTTTTCTCCATTCAGGAAAATTTCTCCGCTTTTAATATGGTAATGTGAGGGATTGCCAAAAATGCTCATGGCAAATTCCGTACGTCCCGCACCCATCAGGCCCTGAAGGCCGACAATTTCGCCTTTTCTGACATTCAGATTGACGTTGTGAAGGATTTCCTTACCCGTTGTGGAATCCTCGACAGTCCAGTTGCGAACCTCAAAGCTGATGTCTCCAATATTTCGCTGCTCCCGCTTCGGGTAGATATTGTCAATCTCCCGACCGACCATGTGCTTGATGATTTCGGACTCGGTCACCGCTGTCTCTCTGGCATCCATGGAACAGATCGTAGCGCCGTCCCGCAGTACCGTAATGGTATCCGCGATTTCTATGATTTCCTTCAGTCTGTGAGAAATCATGATGCAGGTAACGCCCTGTTCCTTCAGTTCTCGAATCAGCTGCAGCAGGTTTTGGCTGTCATCCTCATTCAAGGATGACGTAGGCTCATCCAGAATCAGCAGTTTTACATTTTTAGAGAGTGCCTTGGCAATCTCCACCAGCTGCTGTGTACCGACACCCAGATTCTTCACCTTTGTGGAAGGATCCACATCCAGCCGCACCTTTTTCAGGACCTCTTTCGCCCTAACGATGGTTTCGTTCCAGTCAATATGATGACCGGACATAATTTCGTGCCCGAAAAAGATATTCTCATAAATTGAGAGTTCCGGAACCAGGGCAAGCTCCTGATAGATAATCGAGATTCCCTGCTCCTCGCTGTCCGCAATGGATCGAAATTGCTGAACCTCTCCGTTGTAGACAATATCTCCCTCATAGGTTCCGTGCGGGTAAACGCCGGAGAGGACCTTCATCAGTGTTGATTTTCCGGCTCCGTTTTCTCCGACGAGGCAGTGAATTTCTCCCCGCCTGACTTTAAAATTCACATTGTCCAGGGCCTTTACACCCGGAAATGTCTTTGTGATGCCGCGCATTTCCAGAATATATTCGCTCATGCCCTGCCTCCTTTCGATCGTCCGCCTCCCGGCGGCAATACAGTTCATTCATGCTGATTCTCTTTTAATATGTTTCATCAATTCGGATTAAGCATATTTTTTAGAGAATCATATGAGATGGGAATATGTGATTTCCCATTTTGAAAATCACATATTCGGCAACGCCAGCAGGCGGTGCCTTCTTGAGAACAATTAAACTATTTCATCGAGAATTCGTATCAAATCTGCCAAAAGGCCGGCTTTTTGAAGCCAAAAGCCGGCCTTTCGCATATGGTAACTTTCTTCCCTTAGAAATTACAGACCGGTGAAGTCAGATGCGTCATAGTACTCGGAATCGATCAGTGCTTCTTTCACGTTGCTCTTCGTTACAACGACAATGTCAGTCTGCTTTGCGGGGACATCCTTTACACCATTGTTGTAGGTGGTGTCGGTCTTGGGCGTTTCGCCGTTCAGAATGGACATTGCCATCGCGACGGAATCAGCTGCCAAGGTGCGGGTATCCTTAAACACAGTCATGGACTGCTTGCCATCGATCACATACTGGACAGAAGCCTTCTCAGAATCTTGACCGGTGATTACGTAGCTGGAGACATCCTTGTCAGCGGCGAACACATCCGCGATAGAACGGGCAGTGCCGTCATTGGGGGCGAGAACCAGAACGTCGCCCTTCTTGTCCGCGCCAACAGCGGTCAGATTGGCCTCTGCCTTGGACTTAGCAACATTGAAATCCCAATCCGTCGTAACCTGACCGACGATTTTGCCGACTTCGTCACGGGTGAGCTCAGCCTTGTTCTGCAGAGCCTCTGCCTCGGAAGAGTTCTCAATCACAAAGGTTCCGTCAGCAATCTTGGGCTGGAGCACGCTCCAGGCGCCCTCGAAGAAGATAAACGCGTTGTTGTCGGTAGCCGCGCCGGCGTACAGGTACAGGGGGATGCCGCTGCCCGCAGGGGCGTTGTCTACCAGATACTGGCCCTGAGCCGCGCCGACCGCAAAGCTGTCGAATGTCACATAGTAATCAACTGCGTCCGTACCGGTGATCAGCCGGTCATAAGCAATAACGGTCACGCCGGCAGCCTTGGCCGCTTCAACGGCAGCTGCGGCAGCAGCACCGTCCTGCGCGCAGATAATCAGCACGGAAATTCCCTTGGAGATCAGCGTCTCAACGTTTGTCTTTTCAGTCGCGGAAGAACCCTGGCTGAACATGACCTGGTTAGTGAATCCGGCGTCGCTCAGGATGGACTCAAACTGTGCCTGATCCTGCAGCCATCTGGGCTCATCCTTGGTAGGCAGCACGATGCCAACCTGAATGGTTCCGCTCGCAGACTTGTCAGCGGCAGGCTTCGCTTCGTTGGTGGCCTGTGCACTGCCGGAACTACCGCAGCCGGCCAGCAGGCCGATCAGTAGGGATGCCACACAGAGCAGACTAATCAACTTCTTCTTCATAGAAAACCCTCCTTATTATTGGCCGTCAGAATTTGCTTCGGCCTTTGATGATTTGACTTTATCATAAATAATGATGAATTTGTTTTACACATTCTTCACATTCCTGTGCATTCTGAAAATGTTTTGCCGGAAATAGCATTGTTTTGCGTTATCGCTGTTTAATTGGTTTGAAAATTGCTACATATTCATCATAATGGCAAAATTGCCAGGGGTGATATTTGTGCTAAATGCACAAACGCAGTGAGAGAACCGGTAATACCAACCAGTTCTCCCGCTGCTTCAATTCATACTATTTCTTCATAAAATGATTTCATCATTTTATGAAAGCCGTTTCACGGCAGACCGCCTGGGCGGCGGTAAGAAATGTATTGACTTCGTTTTTTAGCGGCAGTGGCCGCTGGCCGCAATCCTGCGGCCTAATAAAACGCTTTTAAGCGTTTTATTAAAAACTCGTATCAGAGCTTCCCTTATCCGATTTACGGTTTCATCAAATCCGGTCGGTTCAGGTACACATCCTCTCTCAAATGAAATCCGCTGTCAATGATAACGCTCTGCATATTGTCCAGTGTAACGGCAACAGGCGCAAGACGGATATAGGGAATCTGATCCCCGTCTTCTGTAAGGAAATATTCACATTCAAGGGTTTCGCCCTTTATCAGGCGTACCGTTTCCTGCGCTGCCCGGGAAGCCAGCTTGTCCACCGGCTTGTATACCGTCATGGACTGGGTGCCCTCCACAATCCGCTGGCAGGCTGCCAGATCTCCATCCTGACCAACTACGCAGACTTTTCCTGCCAGGCGCTGCTCCGCAAGCGCGTCCACCACCGCCCCGGCCAGATTGTCATTGCCGCACATAATGCCGGAAACGGACTCCACCAGCTCACGATGCTCCCGGATGTAGGCTCCGGCATTCTCCGGCTTCCATCCGTCGGTGTAATAGGTATCCAGAACACTTACGTCCTTCCCCTGGATTTCCGACAGGAAGCCTTCCTCGACCTCCAGCACGTTATGATCTGTCAATGGGCCGCAGATCAAAAGAAGGTCGGATGTCGTTTCTGTATTGCTCAAAAGCGTTTGTGCCATCAGTTCCCCTACCTTTCTGTTGTCAAAGGTGATATAAAGGTCAGGATGCGCACCCACAATAAGTCGGTCGTAGGCGATTACTTTGATATTGGCACTCTGTGCTTTTTGGACGGTCTCCAAAAGAGGAGCGGAGTCAATTGGCACGATCACGATGGCATCTACTTTTTTCTGGATAAAGTATTCCATCAGTTTGACCTGTTCTTCTACACTTCCGTTCGCGTTCTGTACATTTACTTCTGCGCCCAGCTCCCGTGCGGCAGACACGAACACATCGCGGTCTCTTTCCCATCGTTCCATGACAAAGTTATCAAAAAGCATACCGATCTGGAGGCATGCCTCCTGCGTGTCCGGCGATGCTTTCGGCTCCGAACCGCAGCCTGTCATCAGGATCAGAAGCAGGGCTGCCGCCAAGGCAGCTCTCAAGCGATCAGCGATTCTCATGTCCATCGTTTCCCCCTGTACTCTGTAGGTGTCTCCCCGGTGTTTTTCTTGAAGGAACGGCTGAAGTAATTGGGGTCGGAGTATCCAACGGCGGTACAGATTTCTTTCATGCTCTTATCCGTTGTGTTCAGCAGCGTCTTGGCCTTTTCCATCCGAATGCTGGTCAGATACTCCACAAAGGTCTGCCCCGTCTCCTCCTTGAACAGCTTGGTGAAATAATACGGGCTGACATTGACCTGACGGGAAACATTGTCCAGAGACAGATCTCGGGCGAAATGCGCCTGAATATACCTCTGCGCTTGCTTGATTAGTCCAGCGGAGTTCTTCTCCCTGCTTTCAGTCAGGTTTACAGCCGCTGCCCGCATCTTCTGAAGGAACCAGATCCGAAGTTCCTCGAGAGTCGGCGCACTCAATACAGCAGACAGATAGTCGCGCCGGGAAGCAAAGTGATAGGTTCGCCCACCGTTTCGGTAAGAGATTCGCTCAGCCCATAGGACGTATTCCAGAGCTTTCAGCCGCACGTCCTGTGGGTCTTCCTGCCATTTCCCGGACATCCATTCAAAAAAACGATTGGATTCCGCGACAGTTCCCGCCACGTCGCCTCTCTGCACACACTCAAAGATTGCCTTTTCTGTTTCAACGGGGTAGTCCTCCTCATAGCCGCAGGACAGTGGGAGGTCTCCGGCATGCGCCACGCTTCCGGAGGAAAACTGGAAGGAGCTTACCGCTTCCGTATAGGAAGTATGGGCGTCTTCCAGACTTTTCACGGAGCCGATTCCAACACGGAATCTGGCATCCACAATGTCCTGGAGTTTTCTCACCATCTGGCGGGCTTTCTGGATGACCTGAATTCTCTGCTCGTATTCCTGTTCTGCGGGGCAGCGGGCACAGGGTACAAACAGGATCACGGTATTCGCCATCTGTGGTCCAATGACCGCAGGAAAGAACTCCTTAATCGTTTCCCGGAGCCGGACGTCATTCTTATACATCTGGACACTGAGATCCACCGTGTTGGAAAGCGTTCCAGTCTCCTTCTGAGCGTCATATTCAATGACCATCATGAAGCCGCTGTCCTCCGTAACCCCCAGCAGATCTTTGAACTGAGAAACTTCCCGGACGTAATTTTGCCGAAACAGCACGGAGTAAATGAAGCCGCTTTCCACAATCGGTGTCGCCGTTGCCAGCTGCTCTTTCACCCGAAGGTCGTTGCTCCGCCGCTCCCGCTCCCCGTTAATTCTCTCCATGGCCTGTTCCAGAAGCCGGGTAATTTTCACCCGGTCAATGGGTTTGTTGACATATTCCATTACCCCCAGTCCAACCGCTTCCCGGGCATAGTCGAACTTGTCATAGGCGGTAATCACGATGAAAATGATGTCCTTATTGGTCTTGCGGATCTCCTTCATGGCTTCAATTCCATTGATACCCGGCATCTGAATATCCATCAGCGCAATGTCCGGGCGAAAGCTCTCCGCAAGTTCAATCACACTTCTTCCGGTCTTGGCAGACCGCACCTGACAGGTCTCTCCGAAACTCTTTTCAATGATAAATTTCAGCGCGTCAATCACGATTCCCTCATCGTCCGCGATCATGATTTTATACATGGCTTTTCCTCCCCTAAACCGGTATAAAAACGGCAACTTCCGTTCCCATGCCGGAACCCGTACTGGTGATCTCCATCACATCGTCCCGATTGTAAAACAGCCTCAGCCGTCCGATCACATTCCGGAGTCCAACGCCGGTGGTGTGCTCCTGCAAACCATTCCCGTTGAGATCATTATTCAGAATGCTCTGCGTCTGTTCCGGGCTGATCCCGATGCCGTTGTCCCTGACGCTGACGCAGATTCGGTTATTTTCCCTGTAAACGGAAAGCCATATCTTTTTTTCCCATTCCACATCTCTCAGGCCATGATTGATGCTGTTCTCCACCAGCGGCTGCAGAATCATAGCCGGCATAGGGACATCCGTTACGCCCTCCTCAATCTCCTTTATGAAATGAATTTCACCGGAGAAACGGACGTTGATAATATAGATATAGTTGTCCACCAGGCCGATCTCCTCGGCAAGAGTCGCAACACCGTCTTTTTTTCGCACATTGTATCGATAGAAGTCCGCCACATTCTGCACATAGGTATAGGTTCGGTCAGCCCCTTCCAGCATAGCCAACTGTGCGCAGGCATTGAGTGTGTTGAACAGGAAGTGGGGATTGATCTGGGATTGGAGATATTTCAGTTGTGTATCTTTCAGATGCGCCTCCATCAGAAGCTGTTTTTCTTTCATTGCGCTTTCCAACGCAATGCGCTGTCTGGCCTGCTCCATGTTGTCCTTCAGGCTGACCACCATCTGATTGAACGCCGCGGTCACGATTCCAACCTCATCGTTGGCCACCGGGCCAGAGACCTCCGCGACCAGGCTGCCGTTGGCTACCTGCTCAGCGGCTTCCGCCAGACGCTGCAGCGGGTCTGTAATGCCTCTGGTCAATAGGAATACCAGAAGGGTCACCAGCGCGCTGGTCATGCATAATATGGTAAGATTCGCTGTTTCTGAATATTTCAGGGAGGTAAACAACGCCTCATAGTTATGCGAATTGCACTGCAGCTGGCGGCTGTTCAAGCTGTATATGTAAGAATTGATATAGGAGAACAGACGATCCGCGTCATCGTAGTATTCCTTATACTTCACTACGTTCCGCCCGCGCTTGGCCTCAACCGCCCGGTCCGCTGTCCGGATATATTCTTCGGAGATACTGCGGATATTTTTTTGTGTAATCATGCTGTCGTCGTCCAGCAGCCGCCCGTTGAGCTGCTCCAATCTGTTTGAAAACTCCTGCTGATTCCGCAAGTATCCCTCAATAGCCTCCGTATCCCGGGTATCCAGGAATGTTTCCAGGTAGTGGTGCACCTGCGTCAGGCTGATTTGCAGCTCATTCAGCATCGTATTGCTCGCATAGATGCCGCTGATATCATCTATCATGGTATTGATTTCGGCATTGATATAGGCATTAATGCTCAGAAGCATGATTGTCGGAATCATAAATATGACAAGCAGCTTATTTCGGATGCTGATAAACGGCGTGCCGTGGTTATCCCTTGTCTGGACTCGCATTGTGCAGATACCCCTTCACATTGTCCTTCGTTACTGTGTTTACATCCATTGCCACAAAATCGCTCACATAGCCCGTCTCCAGGTATTCATCCAGCGCCTCCAAGCTTCTGATGCCCAACTGCTGTGTATCCACGGCGATAGATGCCGTAATGACATTCCGGTCGATTGCGTTCAGAATGGTCTCAGTGGCAAAATAGCCCAGAATATCCACCTGTCCAACCAGGTTGAAATCGACTACTGCCTGACATACGCTGACAGTGTTCTGCTCGTTGAGGCAGACGATGATTTCCGGCATGGTCTCCGGATGCAGGTAATACTCCTGAAAAATGCTGCGTATTTCCTCTGCTCCTCCAAACTGGGAATCCGCCATAACTGCCTGTGCGGTCAGGGTCAGATTCAAATGGTTTCCCTCGTTGGCCAGCGTCTCTTGAATCCCGTTGAAAATGATGTTCTGCCCCGTGTCCTCCGCTGCCGCGTTCATCAGGATCAGGGCTTCCTTCGTATTGCTGTTGGCCTCGCGGATAATCTGCCGTCCATATTCACGTCCCACATCATAGCTGTCAATTCCTACAAAGCTCTTCCTCTGGCTTCCGCTGCAGTCGGAGAGGACAGTGACGACCGGAATGGATACCTTGTTGGCCTCCGCGATCAGCTCTCTGATATCTTCGCTTTCATCCCCCTCCAAAATAATGCCATCCACGCCGGAAGCAATCGCGATCTCCAAAAGCTCCTTCTTCGTGTAGTCCACAGTGAGATCTTTTCCTATCCACTCCAGGTAAATGCCCCTTGTGCTCCCGTAAAGCCTGGCCTGATTAAAGATTTCCTCCCAGAAAATATCGTCCCTGGAGGATATGACAAAGGCGTAGTGACGGCTGCATTCCTGAAAAGGCTCCTCTTTCGCAGACACAGAAGCATTTGCGAGGTGCCGGATATAGGACAGTACGCCCGCTGTTGCGGCGAAAAGGAAGAATATCACAATAATCAGAAAGAAAAATGGTCTCCAGCTTTGTGATTCTTTTGTATCCACAAGTTACCTCCAAAGTAATAGCCCTATCTCATCTCTATAATTTTATCATATCATGGATTTCATCGGATATCAAAATTTTTTCACCCCTGTGACTGTGCCGGCAGCAAAGGGAAATACCGGTTGGCGCAGCAGATAATTCCGCAGTCCCGTATCCACGACATAATACTTGCCGAGGGTTTTCAGGGATTCCTTCCCCTTAATGTCAAACCGCTTGATTTCATAGGAGATATAGGAATCCTTCAGCGCTTCGAAATAAGCCTGAATGGTATGGGTTGCGGGTTTGACTTTTCGATTGCCTTCCGTCAGCAATCCCTCGCTGACCAGGGTATTTCCAATAGAGGTTGCGGAGACACTGTTGCCGATATTATCCGCAAGGAACATCATCAGTTTGCGAAGCAGGAGCGAATCCGTAATGGTGAATCCGTGGAAATCCAAAAACTCCCGGAAGGACAGAGGCAGTACCTTGATCTCCACATACTGCCCCAACAGGTAGGTGGAAAGCTCCGTGGACAGCAGGTGGGCGTTGGAGCCGGTGATTATAGATGTCACAGTCATAATCCACCCGGAAGGAATTCACCGCGTTTTCCCAGCCATCGAGGCGCTGCACTTCATCAAAAAACAGATACATCCACTTTCCGGGAATGACCCGTTCGCTGACATACCTATACAGATCTTTCGCGGTCATCACCGCGAACCGCATGGATTCAAAATTCATTTCCACGATCTGCTTGTCCCCGATGCCGCTGCCGCGCAAATGCTCCACCATCAGCTTCATCAGGCAGGACTTTCCGCAGCGGCGGATACCGGTAATGACCTTGATCATTTCCGTGCCCTGAAACGCCTTAAGCTGCCGCAGATAGATGTCACGGTTTTTCAGGCTCTTTTGCATAGGTGCTACCGCCGTTCACCGCTATCATAACACAACCGTTTTGTACCGTCAAGTTTGTTACATTCATGTAATAAACTTGTATTTTATACTTTTTTACTCAAACTTCGCACCCCATTTCAGGCGTAGAAGTGCCCATTAACCCCTCAAAATCGAGGAAACGCTTCATGTCAGCAGGCAAACCCGCAAGGAAATCCGTGACCAGCGCGCAGATTTCCTCTTTCCGGGTAATAAATCCCTCCAGCAGTTTTTGGAGAAAAAGTTGCAATTTCTCGAAAGCGGCGGCAAAGGAGATATCCGCTATCTCATCCGCTGTCAGGCAGAACAGCGGCCCGGATGAGCGAAGGTCTCTGTCCTCCCGGACGCCGACTGCCAGAAACAAATACCGCGTAAATACAATGGCGGTCTGGGCGCACATGGCATCGTAAGATAGAGAACGGCATTCCTTCGTCAGTCTCAAGACCGACTTGCAGGTTTTGAAAAACACCTCGTTATCCCACCGCTTTCCGTAAAGCTGGATGATCTCGTCCTCGGTCAGAGAGGTATCGGTACTCAGCAGCACAAGATAGTCTTTACGGTTGCTGCGGTTGCGCACGAAAACCAGTTTCGCGGCAATCGGCGCGGTATCGTCGTCTCCTCCGCAAATCTCCACCGGTACACTCAGAAGATACCGGGAGCGGCCGCGTCTGTGCTTGCAGCAACGGAAGATATCCTTGCACGAACACATCTGCCCCTGAAAACAGTAGTGGATCTTGCTGCTCTTTTTCACCATGGCAACCACATCCAGCCCCAGTTCCTTCATGGAACGGATCACCTTCGGTGAGGAAAACCAGCTGTCGAACAGCACATAATTGGCATGAATGCCCGACTCCATTGCGTCAGAAATCAGCTCTGGAATTACCTCTGTTGCCTTTTTTGTGGCAAATTTCCGTGCTTTTGCACCGTTGGAGTTGGAATCACATCCCAGCCTTCGTTAATGCGGCTGTTTTCATTTTCCGATGACAGCAGGCAGGAATTGACCGGCAGAAAGGTTACACCGTCAGACCACCCCAGCGTCAGCATACGGAAACCACGGGTATAACGGTGGCTGGCATGGTCATAGACCTTTGCCAACAGTTCTGCCTTTTTGAAGCCTTTGCGCTCGTAAATGGAATCATCCACGATGAATGCGTTCCTCCGATTCTCGGAAGTAAGCGGCTCGATGGTGTCGCTGATGATCCTGGAGGCAAGCAGAGTGGTAAAGCGTTTCCAGTCAATATGGGTGGAGTTTTTCAGACGGTAAACCGTGTCCTTCTTGAATTCCGGTGCCTTTTCCGACTGCATATCCAGGAACATACTGCGGTTGCGGAAGACCAGGCAAAACAGGTACTGAATCAGCGTAACAACAGAAAACCCCTGCTCTTTGTATGCGTTGCACTTCTTCAAAATGCCGCTGATCTGATACCGCCTGAAAAATTTCTGGATTCTGGAAGAAAAACGCTTTTCATTTTCTACATCAAATGCTATACTGTTCATAGTGCAGACCCCTTGTATGTGTTTGGTGTTTTGTGGTGATTACATTATACCATACATTGGGTCTGTACTGCTTTTTTATTTCGGATTTTCGATTAAAAAGTCCGGATTTCTAGGGGTGCGAAGTTTGAGTAAATAATTGCAGCCCAAGTCCGTATCAAAGCCATGCATCACGCCACCAGCGCTCTCAGCACAGCCATGATCTGATCATACTCAATATCTGCGGCGTAAGCGGATTATTTCCTGAATTTTTCCACCATAGCATTCAGGCGCATTGCATTGCTCACAAAAGCACCTCCAGATACTGATGCAGAATGTTTGACACCCGCATCTTTTTTGCGTATGTGTTCAGCTTGTTCAAATCTTTCCTTGGACTGGCCGCATACAGTTTCAGGGCCGCAAGGAATGTCTCCGTCCCCATTTTGTTGCGGCTGCGGACGCAATCGCAGATCGTTCGTTCCAGATCGTATGCAGGGACAATATTTCCAGCAGGGGTTTTCAAAACCGTTTTTCCAAGATCAAACAGCTCCGGTTTGATGTAGTACACCTTGCATTCTGATTTAATTGCAGCGGAAGGGATGCAGCCGGACGGCGCGGTTACCGTGTGTTCAAAGGGTGTCCGGTCGGAAATGCCATGCAGATACAAAGCCGTTTCGTGGGAGAAAATAATATTCTCAGAGCGTTTGCTGATAGACAGCAGCTCATCCGGCAGATCGTCCGGAAGAATGTACTGCCCTTTTACAATACGCTGAATCCGATCTTCTTTGCAGAGCTTGTAGAGCATCGCTTTTGAGATCCCATACTGCGCCGCAACCTTCGTTTGAATGATCCCTCCATGCTCCCTTGCAATGGCTGCGAGTTCCATCATGTAGTCCATTTCCTCACCTCACTTACAGCAATCTGATAATACTATACCCAGAATTATGATAAAAGTCAAAGCGCATTGATCCTATTTCGTAATTCTTCATATATTATTACGACCAAAGTCAACATGCGATTTCCTATAGAACTTTTTAACATTTGATTTATTCCAGCAGATGAAGTACTTTCAGTATACAAATCGTTTCTCCTATTATTCACTCCGATGCAATACTCAAATAATCTCTGGTATGCAAATAACGATTGATTCCTCGATAGCAATTCCCAATTGCGCAGCCGATGCCCGAAAGGCAGCGTTACTCAGAACATTATGTTCACCGGGGATTGGGGCAGAGCCTCAACAAGCAGAAACTAGGCATTTCCGGCAGAGTGGAAATGCCTGGTTTTGTGCCTTTGTATATACGAAGGCATTGCTTGCGACTTTTGTCGCAGCAAGGTTTATGGTCACTATTGCAGCTTAGATAAGAGCCTCTTTACAAACCCATTTTCAAGCTGTAAGAGGCGAAACGAATAGTAGCAAGCAATGCATCTGTAATACAAATGCGCAAAATCTCCCCGTCCCCCTTCCACGGAACGAGTGGATTTCTGCTTGTTGAGGCTCCGCCCCAGGCCCCAATAATCGCAGACTATCCGTCTGCGGCTGCGCGATTTTCTATCGCTTTTGATTATGCTCAAGCAAGATTTGTTTTCGAAAATATTTTCGAATTAGATGTTGACATTATACTTTTTATGTGGTATACTCCCGATATACGAACAAACTTTCTTAATCAACTTGCGATAACAACTTCATATTTTTGTTGACACGTTTTGCATAAAGTTCAACCGCCGGACACGCTGGATCGATTCCAGTATAGAAGCCGGATAAGAGCCTGCATCCACCAGCTTTGGTGAGAACGAGGACCATCGAGAGGACATGGCAAACAGCTTTCACGCTGTTGCCATGTCCTTTTTTGCGTCCTTTGGAAGTTTGTTCACCTGCATCTTGAAAAGTGAATACACGGGGATACCCGGTAAATGGGTATCCTGTGACAAATTCAACCGAAGGAGGAAAACATGAGTTACTATCCAGCGTTGAAACAAAGATTGACCTGCCGGGAGGTGGCTCCCCGCTACGGCTTAAAAGTGAATGCCTCCGGGATGGCGTTATGTCCCTTCCACGATGAGCACTCGCCCAGCCTGAAGCTCAGCCGGGGCTTTCACTGTTTCGGCTGCGGCGCGCAGGGGGACGTTATCACATTTGTGTCCCGGCTCTTTGGAATTCCACCGGGGGAAGCGGCACAAAAGCTGTCCGCAGATTTTGGAATTCCTGCGGGCGACCACTCCCGAGGCCCACCGGCTGCCCGGACAGAAATGGAAACATGGATTTCCTACGCGAAGGAAATCCTTCACGGTTACTACGATTTACTGATTGACTGGAAGCAAAGGTATTGCCCAAAGGCGTTGGATGAAGAATGGCACCCGCTGTTTATCGAAGCACTTCAAAGGCAGGCCGACATCCGCCAGTTGATTTTTGAATTGGAGTTTGGTACGACAGAAGAAGTGAAAACCGTTTACGAGCATTACAAAGAGGTGGTGAAGAAGATTGGTAAACGAATCCATGGCAATGACACGACAGGAGATATTTCTGAATCTCAAGAAGAACGGCAAGGACAATGTCCTGCAAACCATTGACAACTGCATTTTTGTCCTGGAGCATGACGAGAATTTGAGGGGAACCATTCGATTCAACGTGCTGACCGAGCGGGACTGCATCGTGGGCGATGTTGGCTGGGAGCGGACAGGCAGTGCCATCACGGAACGGGACATGAGTTATCTCAAACTGTATTTCGAACGGCACTACCATCTGAACCACGAGAAGGCACTGCGGGATGCCATCCGCATTGTTGCCAATGAAAACCGCTTCCATCCCATTCAGGAATATCTCCAAGCGCTCCGCTGGGATGGACAGCCCCGCATTCAGCACGCCTTACATAGATTCCTGGGGGCGGAGGAATGCCTGTTCAATACCGAGTGCCTGAAAATTTTCATGCTGGGTACCATCAGCCGGGTGTTCCACCCTGGTATCAAATTTGAACTGATGCTGTGTTTGGTAGGCAGTCAAGGGGCGGGCAAGTCCAGCTTCTTTCGACTGCTGGCTGTGCGGGATGAATGGTTCTCCGATGATCTGAAAAAGATCGATGATGACAATGTATACCGAAAAATGCAGGGACACTGGATCATCGAAATGTCGGAGATGCTGGCTACTGCCAGTGCAAAAAGTATTGAAGAGATCCGCAGCTTCATCAGCCGCCAGAAGGAAACCTATAAGGTGCCCTACGACATCCACCCGGAGGATCGGCCGAGGCAGTGCGTATTTGCCGGCACTTCCAATTCGCTGGATTTCCTGCCGTTGGACAGAGCGGGCAACCGCCGTTTCCTGCCAGTCATGGTAGAGCCGGATAAGGCGGAGGTACACATTCTGGAAAACGAAACAGCGTCCCGTGCCTACATCGACCAGATGTGGGCAGAGGCCATGACTATCTACCACAGCGGGGATTTTCGGCTGTCTCTGCCGAAGAAGCTGGAGGAGGAAGCTAGGAACCGCCAAAAGGCATTCATGCCCGAGGACACTACGAGCGGGCGCATTCAGTGCTTTCTGGATGCCTTCGGAAGTGATGATGTATGTTCCCGGCAGATTTTTGAATTGGGTCTGGGACGCATGGGCGAGCCAAAGCAATGGGAGATCCGGGAGATCAACGACATTATGAACCACACCATCGTGGGCTGGGCGCCGGGGACAACCAAACGGATTCCCGGATACGGTATCCAGCGCACTTGGCACAGAAAGGCTGGGGTAGGAGTGGAGCAGCTGGAACTACCGGAAGGTTGGTAAGCAGGTATCCACTATCCCAGTAAACAGTCGGTAAACAAGTCGGTCAACGTATTTTCATAACCTTCAAGTTCCGAAAAAGAGGATACGTCTTAAATTTGCTTTGGATTCTCTACTCTTTACCTTTTGAAGGGAAGATGTAAACAGAGAATTGCAAAACAAAAAACGAGGGTGGAAAAGGTCAATGCCAACCGTACAGAGGTTTTCTTGCGCCCGTTTACACCAGCTTGTTAACAGGCTCAGCCAAAGGGAAAACAAAGGGTTTGGAAAACAGCGAAAAAGTTTCCCTTTTCCTACGAAAAATGCGCCAGCGAGCGATGAAGCAAAGAATGAATCCAATTCGCAGTACGGGAAAGGACTGCACCGGCTGACGAATTGGTTCGTAGATCGCTGCATTCGCCGGGTCAACCTGTGACCCGGACATGGCGAATAAGAAAATGGAGGGATTTTCAGGGACAAAGGAAATTCACCGGACAGCAAAGTCTCCGCATAGAAAACAGTATTTGTTTCGGGAGGAAACGAACGTGAAAAAGGAAAGAAAAATCAACCGAGTCCGCTGCGATATTCAGTCTCACATCATTGCCGCGGGTTATACTCAGAAGGAAGCTGTGGAAGCCTGTTCCGCCGAGTATGGATGGAGTGACAGCGATTCCAATTTTTCTGCCAAGCTGAGCGACCAAACCCTGCGCTATCGGGAAGTGCTGGAACTTGCTGATGTACTGGGCTATGAGATTGTCTGGCAGAAGCGGCGGGAAGATTGACAGGAAATAAGATTCACAAACCAGCGCGCAGGATTCCCTGCTGTAGAAAGGAGCATGCCTATTTGCATGAAAATCGATAAAATTGGAAATAATTCGGAGAAAAGGGGGCAGTAACATGGAAATTATTCAGGATGATGCAAAGAAGCTGGTGCAGGTGTGGCTGAGCCGAAAGGAGAGTGGGGACGAGGCTCTGCAAAATCAGCTGAAGCCCATGTATGCCCAGTGGAAGCAGCAGAAATATATGGTGGCGGTATTTCACTCCGGGCAGGAGGATTTGAAGGAGAACACCATGGCCCTGTTGGCGTATAACAAACGGCGCAGTGCGGAACTGGCGGTGCAGCGGGAGAAGAAGCGGCGCAGGGCAAGCATGGAGCGCTGAATATTGGGCGGAGGGAAGGAATTTCCTCTGCCCATTTTCAATTTGTCCTTGCAATGTACAGAAATATGATGTACAATATTATCTGTAATTATATCCTTTTGCAAAAGACCACAATGTACTGCAAATACACTGATACAACGGATACGGGAGGAAAAGAAATGGGAAACGAAATTGCAAATCTGGGAGAAATTCTGCTGTACAATGACGAAGGCGAAAAGCAATATGTTCGTGTGATATTTGCGGAGGAAACCTTCTGGCTAAGTCAGAATGGTATGGCAGAGCTGTTTGACTGTACCCCAGAAAATATCATTCAGCATTTGAAGAACATATACGCCGAAGAAGAATTGTCCCTCAACGCAACTGCTAAGAAATTCTTAGTGGTTCGCAGAGAGGGCAACCGCAATGTGCAGCGCAGCATTGACCACTACAACCTCGATGCCATTATCGCCGTAGGCTACCGTGTCAACTCCAAAAAGGCCACCCGATTCCGCCAATGGGCGACGAAAACGCTGAAAGAGTACATTCAGAAAGGCTTTGTTCTCAATGATGAGATGATGAAGAACGGCCGCCCCTTTGGCAAGGATTACTTTGATGAGCTGCTGGAACGGATTCGGGAAATTCGTGCCAGCGAGCGGCGGGCCTATCAGAAAATTGCGGATGTCTTTGAACAGTGCAGCTATGACTACGACAAAAACAGCGAGACAACGAAAGCCTTCTATGCCTTTGTCCAGAACAAGCTGCACTATGCCGTCACCGGCAAGACGGCGGCGGAGCTGCTTTCCCAGCGGGCCACTCTGGACAGCCCCACCATGGGTTTGACGACCTGGAAGGGGGCACCGGATGGGAAAATCCTCAAAAGCGACACACTGGTGGCGAAGAATTACCTGAATCAGAAAGAGCTTTCCCGGCTGAATCGTCTGGTGACCATGTTCATCGACTATGCCGAGCTGATGGCCGAGGACGAGCAGCTTATGTCCATGCAGGACTGGCTGAAAGAGACGGACCGTTTTCTGACCAACAACCGCCGTCAGGTATTGGACGGCAAGGGCCACATTTCCCGGGAGGCGGCGGTGAAAAAGGTCAGCGGCATCTATGAGGAATTCCGCAAACGGCAGGATGCAGACTATATTTCTGAATTTGACCGCCAGACCGAAAAATACCTCAAAGGAGAATA
>ERZ827423.483-NODE-483-length-50124-cov-7.866964_pt1 | contig 50124 bp, 46 predicted proteins | sample MGYA00519775_ERZ827423 | MGnify/ENA primary metagenome ERZ827423 (study PRJEB31778, sample SAMEA3449296) | human gut metagenome | biome: human gut; feature: human-associated habitat; material: faeces | place: United Kingdom | collected 2010/2012 ... | reverse complement strand
TACTTTCTTTCGCTTCGAAAGAAAGTACTGCCCCCCTCGGGGCGGCAGCCCCACCAACCGCGCCGTAGTCGGCGCGTCAGGCCGCTCCGGGACAGGGGTATGCGCCTGCGGGCGCACCAAAGGGCTTTCCTCGGGGCAAACAATCGGCGCGGTTCGCACTGCCGTGCGCTCCGCTTGTTGTTTGCCTGAACTCCGGGTCGCTAACCGCCTTCGGCGGTTGTATCCACTGGATACCCGCTTCCCTTCGTTCCCCTTTGGAAACTTTCGGGCACCGAAGCTGACGAGAACCCCATGAGACGGCAAGTCCCACTCCGCGTCGGAGTCGGCGCGTCAAACCCCGCCGATGGGCTTCCTTACGGCCAAGGCGGCACATGCTGTTGCTTGCAGGGGGCTTCCCTCGGGGCAAACAATCGGCGCGGGCCGCTCTGCCATGCGCTCCGCTTGTTGTTTGCCTGAACGATTGGGGGATCCCCCCTGTCCCATTCCCGCGCCAATCAACACACTTTCTTCCCCCTTCCCCCAAAAAATACAATGATTACGCCGTGTTCCTTTTTCCCTTTTGGGATAACCTACCATTGCCCCGCCACCGCCTTTTCACACCGGGAGACCCTCCCCTCCGCTGCCCCGCCCCCCTTTGCTTTTTTGGTTGCCTGTGGTATAGTATGCGGGACGACTCCCGTACCGTCCGCCTGCGGCCCGCGTGCCGGAGCGTCGATAAGCCTATCGAAATTGTTTCAGGAGGACCTCTTCGAATGAAAGAAATCCTGTTGACCCTCGTTACCGCCGTCGCCGCCTACCTGCTGGGGTGTATCTCCACAGGCACCATCGTGTCCCGCCGGGAGGGCGTGAATATCCGCAATGAGGGCAGCCATAATACCGGGGCCAGCAACGTGCTGCGGGTACTGGGCCTGAAGGACGGCCTCATTACCTTTCTGGGCGACTTCGCCAAAGCTGCCCTCGCCTGCCTGATCGGCAACCTGCTGGTGCCGTCCGCCTTCGGCATCGAGGGCCTTGGACGGATCGTGGCGGCGCTGTTCGTGGTCATCGGCCATAACTGGCCCGTGTTCTATCATTTTCAGGGCGGCAAGGGCGTGGCCTGCTCCACGGCGGTGGTGCTGCTGATCCACCCTCTGTGCGGCCTGCCCTCCATCCTGCTGTGCGTGCTGGTCATTGCTGTGACCAAGTACATCAGCCTTGGCAGCATGACCATGCTGCTGACCTATATGGTGCTGATCTGGATCGTGTGCTTCGGCCAGTGGGCGCTGTGCATCTTCGCCACGCTTTTGTTCATCATGTGCGTATACCGTCACCGGGCCAATATCCAGCGGCTGCTGAATGGCACGGAAAACAAGATCGGCCGCCGCGTCCAGCCCCAGAACACTGAAAAAAAATAAAATTCGGCTTATCTATTGACAAAATCCGCCGGTCATGCTATCCTGCCAGACGACAACTGAATGCGTGTCCTTTAACCACGGTCCCGTGAGGCCGGGAAGGCTGCAAAAGATATGCCAGTGAATGGTCGAAATGTGTGTATCTGCCTTGCCCTGCCGTGGGCAAGGCAGTTTTTCATTTTCTACCAAAGGCGCGCAGGGTTGATCTTTCCGACTGGAGGAGAACGAACCGATGAAACTCGTGTACGACGTCAACCAGAGGCCGCCCCTGAAAAAGAACCTTGTGTATGCCTTCCAGCAGCTGCTGGCCATCATGGCCGCCACCCTGCTGGTGCCGATCCTGGCCGACGCCACCGGCCTGTACCTGAACCAGCCCGCCGCGCTGTTCGGCGCCGGAATGGGCACCCTGTTCTACATTCTGGTGGCTACCCGCCGCAAGAGCCCCGTGTTTCTGGGCAGCTCCTTCGCCTTCATCAGCCCGCTGGCAAGCGCCGTGGCGTATGGCTTCGGCGGCATCCTTCTGGGCTCCGTGTTCGCCGGTCTGGTGTATGTGCTGATCGCTCTCATCATTAAGAAGACCGGCTCCGCATGGGTCAACAAGCTGCTGCCCCCCGTGGTCATCGGCCCCACCGTGGCCCTGATCGGTTTGAGCCTGTGCGGCAGCGCCGTGAACAACCTGAACAACACCGCCGCCGGCAGCTACAATCTGGTTTCCATTCTGGTGGGTCTGGTGGCCTTCTTCATCACCGTGTTTGCCTCTGTGAAGGGCTCCAAGAGCATGAAGATGGTCCCCTTCATCATCGGTATTCTGGGCGCTTACGTCATCGCGCTGGTGATGACCCTGATCGGCAACGCCACCGGCTGCGAAGCCCTGCAGCTGGTTCACCTGTCCGCCTTCGACAACATGCAGCTGTTCAAGCTCCCCCGGTTCACCTTCTTGGGTATGTTCGGCGTGTACAAGGACGCTCCCAACACCATCACCAGCTGGGCTGACGTGCTGAGCCTGTTCCTGCTGTTCGCCCCCGTGGCCTTCGTTACGCTGGCCGAGCACATCGCCGACCACAAGAACGTGTCCAGCATCATCAACCGCGACCTCATCACCGACCCCGGCCTTGACCGCACCCTGATCGGCGACGGCGTAGGCTCCATCGTGGGCGCCTTCTTCGGCGGCTGCCCCAACACCACCTACGGCGAATCCGTGGGCTGCATCGCCATCACGGGCAACGCCTCCGTCAGTACTATCGCGCTGGCCGGTGTGTACTGCATCCTGCTGAGCTTCTTCGACCCCTTCGTCTGCTTCGTCAACTCCATCCCCTCCTGCATCGTGGGCGGCGTGTGCATCGCGCTGTACGGCTTCATCGCGGTCAGCGGTCTGAAGATGCTGCAGCCTGTGGATCTGGGCGACAACCGGAACCTGTTCGTAGTCGCTGCCATTCTGGTGTGCGGCATCGGCGGCCTGACGCTGAACTTCGGCTCCGTGCAGATCAGCTCCATCGCCACCGGCCTGATCGTGGGCATCCTGGTGAACGTGATCTTCAACAAGCGCTCTGCCGAGGAAAAGGGCGAAGCCAAGGCCGAATAAGAAAAGCCTTGACGCAACTGCAACTTTGGGGTATGTTTCTCAAAAAGGAACATACCCCTTTTCCAAACCGCAAGGATTTCAAACAGAAGGCTTCAAAACAGAAGGCTTCCTACAGGAGGACAAGACCATGTCGGAGCAGCAGCTCAAAGCCAAACTGATGGACGCGCCCGCCATGCAGCGGGCCCTGAGCCGGATGGCTCACGAAATTCTGGAGCAGCTCGATCCCCCGGAGAACATTGTGCTGGTGGGCATTAAGCGCCGGGGCGTGCCGCTGGCCCGGCGGCTGGCCGCGCTGATCGAGCGTTTCGAGGGTGTACGGGTGCCCGTGGGCGATCTGGATATCACCCTCTACCGGGACGACCTGACTACCCTATACGACCAGCCCCAGTTGAAGGGCGCCTCCCTGCCAGTCGATATCAACGGTAAGCTTGTGGTGCTGGTGGACGACGTGATCTACACGGGCCGCACGGTTCGGGCTGCGCTGGACGCGCTGGTGGATCAGGGCCGCCCGGCTCGCATCTGTTTGGCGGAGCTGGTGGATCGCGGCCACCGGGAGCTGCCCATCCGCGCGGACTTCGTCGGCAAGAACGTCCCCACCGCCCACAGCGAGCGCATCGCCGTCCGAGTCACCGAGATCGACGGCGAAGACAGCGTCGCCCTCTACAGGTAAGGGGTAGTGATCCGCAACCTCAATCGTCGTCTTTGGCACTGCCGTGCCAAATCCTCGTTTCGGTTGACGGCTGCCGGTCGCTAACCGCCTGCGGCGGTTGTGTCCACTGGACACCCGCTTCCTCTCGCCGCCCTGCACCCCACACCGCGCCCATAGGGCGCGGGACTTGAGTGGAAAAGAGGGGCGCTTTGGAAACACTCGGCGGAAGGCCTCGTGTTTCCGACGCTTTTGCCGGAAAGGCCGCCGTGGCACGAAGGGTGCCACGGCTCGCGCCGAAGACAAACGAGCCAAGTGAAAGCAGCTTGATTCGTAGTCAGACAGTTCCGTTTGCCGTTCTATTCTTTGCATGATTCTAGTGGCAACCGATAAGGAGAGAGAAACAATGTTTAGCGAGAAATCCAAGAAACACGCGGACGCGTGCCGCTTTTGCTGGATGTGCCGCCACCTCTGCCCCGTGCAGCTGGTGACCGGCAAGGAGACCAACACGCCCCGGGCCAAGGGCCTGCTGGTGAGCATGATCACCCGCGGCATGAAGCTGGAAGCCGATACCGCCGAGACCATGTACGAATGTATGCTGTGCGGAGCCTGCACCAACGACTGCGTTACCGGCTTCGAGCCCCCGCTGTTCATCCGGGAAGGCCGCACCGAGTCCGTGGTGGCGGGCGTTGCCCCCAAGTATGTGACGGACTTGATCGACGTGATCGAGAAGACCGGCAGCATGTACGGCACTTCCGAGAGCAGGGTGAAGACCGACGCGCCCGAGACCGGCGAGCTGCTGGTATGGCTGGGCGAAACGGCCCGGTATTCCACCCCGGAGGTGGCGCATGCACTGCTGAGGATTCTGGACAAGGCGGACGTAAAGTACGCCGTGCTGAAGAACGAACCTTCCTCCGGCTCCGCGCTGGGCGATCTGATGGGCTTTGTGGAAGACGTGCGCGTGCAGGCCAAGAAGGCCGCTGCGGCCATCAAGGCTTCCGGCGCGAAGAAGGTCGTCGTGCTGGACAGCTATGATGCGGCGCTGTTTCGCCATGAGTACAAGGACTGGGGCATTGAGCTGCCTGAAATCGTTACCGCTACGGCTTTTGTGGATGAACTCATCAAGGCAGGCAAGCTGGCCCCGAAGAAGGAAGCCATGGTGGTTTCCTACCACGACGGCAGCCGTCTGGCCCGGGATCTGGACGAGCATCAGCCCGCTCGCGACATCCTGACCGCCATGGGCTGCGACATTCATGAAATGTGGCAGAACCGCCGTCTGGCCAAGTGCTGCGGCAGCGCCGTCGTAGGCCGTTACCTGCCCGAGCTGCGGGCCAAGGTGGCTGCGGGCCGCTGGAACGACATTACCCGCACCGACGCAAAGATCATGGTCGCCGCCTGCCCCCAGTCCACGGAAGCACTCAGTGCTACCGTGCCCGAGGGCTATGAATACAGGGATCTGTTCGTGATGCTGTCCGAACGTCTGTAATTGATTCAAGGCGCGGAAAGGATCCTTTCTGCGTTCAGAAGCGGAGAAAAGGGACAAGATTTTTCCTTTGCAGGTCTTTGAGTCCCGCATGGGCAGGAAAAGCCGTTCTGTTTTTCGAATCTTCTGCACAGAAGGGTGCACGTTTCCGCGCCCTTTTCACATGACGTTCCTTCAAGAACAGAACAAAAGGAGAGGATTCCCATGGCTGCCAAATACCTGCACTATACCTATGACCAGCTGAACACCTTCTGCATGGATGCGTTCCAGAAGTTCGGTTTCAGCGAAAGCGAAGCCCGGATCATCAGCGACGTGCTGCTGCTGTCTGACCTGTACGGCATCGAGAGCCACGGCATGCAGCGCTTGGTGCGCTATCACAAGGGCATTGAAAAGGGCATGATCGACGTTCACGCCAAGCCGGAGATCGTCCACGAAACGCCCGTTTCCGCCGTGATCGACGCGCACGACGCCATGGGTCAGCTAGTGAGCCATCAGGCCATGGAACTGGCCATCGCAAAGGCGAAAAAGACCGGCATGGCGATCGTGTCCGTTCGTAATTCCAATCATTTCGGCATTGCCGGTTACTATGCCAAAATGGCCTGCGATCAGGGCTTGGTCGGCATGGCGATGACCAACAGCGAGGCCATCATGGTGCCCACCTACGCCCGTATGGCCATGATAGGCTCCAACCCCATTGCGCTGGCGGTTCCTGCCGAGCCCTATCCCTTCTTTTTTGACGCTTCCACCACCGTCGTTACCCGCGGCAAGCTGGAAGTATACAACAAAATGGGCAAGCCGCTGCCCGAGGGCTGGGCGCTGGACAAGGACGGCCATCCCTCCAGCGATGCCAAGGACGTGCTGAAGAACATCGTCGCCAAGAACGGCGGCGGCATCATGCCTTTGGGCGGCAACACGGAAACGCTGGGCAGCCACAAGGGCTACGGCTACGGGATGCTGTGTGAAATTTTCTGCTCCGTATTTTCTCAGGGTACGCCTTCCAGTCACGTAAACGTGGGCAGCAAGAGCGGCACCTGTCACGGTTTTATGGCGGTGGATCCCGCTGTCTTCGGCGATCCTGCGGCCATCAAGGAGCATTTCTCCGCCTATCTGCAGGAGCTGCGCGACGCGCCCAAGGCCGACGGCCAGACTCGCATCTACACCCACGGCGAGAAGGAAATCCTCGCCTATGAAGACCGCATGAAGAACGGCATCGACGTGAACATCAACACGGTGGCCGAAATGGCGGACATGGCCAACTATCTGGGCATGGATTCCGAAAAGTATCTGGGCAAGGTGGACGTTTCCGGCCTGGAGTCCAGCTACAAATAATCGGCAGGGGTCAGCGCCCCTCCCGGCCTGCCCGCCCTTTTGGGCGGGCAGGATGCCCCAAGGCAAAACAAACGAGGTGAAACCAATGAAATACCTGTTGGGCGTTGACTTTGGCGGTTCGTCCTCCAAAGCCACGCTGCTGCGCGAGGACGGCGTTGTCGCTGCCACCGCCAGCAGGGAATACCCCACCTACTACCCGGAAAACGGCTGGGCGGAGCAGGATGCGGAGGACAGTTACAACGCTGCCTGCGCCAACATCCGCGAGCTGCTGGAAAAGACCGGCGTCGCGCCCGAGGACGTGGCGGCGCTGGCGCTGGACGCGGCCACCCATACCGCCGTGCTGCTGGGCGAGGACGACAAGCCGGTACGGCGGGCCATTTACTGGACGGATACCCGGGCTTCCACGGAAGCGGCTCAGTTAAAGAGCGAGATGGGTTCCGCCCTGATGGAGGAATGCTACAACAGCGTATCCAGCCTGTGGACGCTGCCCCAGCTCATGTGGCTGAAAAAGCATGAGCCGGAGACCCTGCGCCGGACGCGCAAGGTGCTGGCGGTGAAGGACTACGTTCGCTACCGCATGACCGGCGATTATGTGACCGACACCATCGAGGCCATGGGCTTCCTGCTGCTGGATGCCCGGAAGAATCAGTGGTCGGAAAAGCTGTGCCAAATGGCTGGGCTGGACGTGCGGCTCATGCCCCCCATCGTGGAGCCCACGACCCATTTAAGCCCGCTGACGGCGCAGGCGCAGGCGGACACGGGGCTGACGGCGAAGACGGCGGTTATTGCCGGCGCGACGGACACGGTCATGGAAGTCTATGCCGCAGGTGCGGTTCACGAGGGGCAGGCCACGGTGAAGCTGGCCACGGCGGGCCGCATCTGTTCCATTACCGATCACGAGGTGGTGGATCCCCGTCTGGTGACCTACCGTCATGTGGTCAGCGGCCTGTGGTATCCCGGAACGGCCACCAAGAGCTGCGCTGCCAGCAACCGCTGGTACCGTGACACCTTCGGCGGCAGCTTTGATGAAATGAGCAAGGCCGCGGCGGAGGTATCCCGCGGCTGCGAGGGTCTGTTCTTCCATCCCTATCTGCAAGGGGAGATCACGCCCTATCTGGACGATAAGCTCCGGGCCAGCTTCGTCGGCGCGGCGGGCTTCCACACGAAGGCCCATTTCAACCGGGCGGTGCTGGAAGGCGTGGCCTATTCCATGAAGGACTGCTTCGCCACGCTAGTGGAGCTGGGCATTGCCCCCACGCAGGCCGTGGCCATCGGCGGCGGCGCGAAGAGCGGTCTCTGGCGGCAGATTCTGGCCGATATGCTGAATATCCCCCTGAAAACGGTGGAGAACGTGGATTCCAGCTTGGGCAGCGCCATGTTGGCAGGTGTGGCCGTGGGTGTGTTCGCCAGCCATGCGGACGCGGTCGAGCGCTGCGTCAGGGAGCAGGGCGTGACGCTGCCCGACCCGGAGGGCGTGGACTTCTACAACGAGCGCTTTAAGCTCTACAAGGAGATTCAGGCGGCGCTGGCCCCCATTTATCACAAACTCTAAGGAGAAACCATGCGAATCCTGATTTGCTTAAAGCAGGTGCCCGACACCACGGAAGTGAAGCTCACCGACGATCTGACGCTGGAGCGGGAATTTGTGGCGCAGGTGCTCAATCCGGCGGATGAAAGCGCGCTGGAGCTGGGGCTGGAGCTGAAGGAGCAGCACGGCGGAACCGTGACCGTCCTGACCATGGGCCCCAGACGGGCCGAAGGGATGCTGCGGGAGGCACTGTCCCGGGGCGCGGACGAAGCCGTGTTGATGACCTCACCCCGATTTGCGGGCGCGGACACGCTGGTGACGGCCCGCTGTCTGGCGGAGGCCGAAAAGGCACTGGGCGGGTTTGACCTGATCCTCTGCGGCCGCCGGGCGATAGACGGCGAGACCGGGCAGGTCGGCCCTATGGTGGCGGCCATGTTGGATCGACCCTGCGTGGTAAACGCCACAGAGGGGGAGATTGCGGACGGCTGTCTTAAGGCCATCCAACTGACCGAAGCGGGGAGCCTTCAATGGAAAGCTCCGCTGCCTGCGGTTATGACCCTGTGCGAATGGAGTCACGCGCTGCGTCTCCCAACCATTTCCGGGCTGCGGCGGGCGGCTCAGGCTCAGGTGCGCATCTGCGAGCCCGAAGACCTGGGCATTGACCCGGCTTCCTGCGGACTGAAAGCGTCCCCCACCCGGGTAACGCACATCAGCGCCCGGCCCGTGGGCGTTCGTCCCTGCGTCAAGACCAGCTTTGCCGAGGTCATGAAGGCACTGGAAGCCAAGGGACTGGCGCTGGGCGCAGCCGGGCAGGAAACACTCGCCCCAACAGCCGTTTCCACCGACAAAGACGAACAAAGCGCCGCCATTACGATTGCCGTCCTGTGCGAGGGCGATGGAAGAGCCGCCGCCGAGCTGCTGGGCAAAGCCCGTCAGCTGACCCCGTCCGGCAGGGTGCTGGCCCTGTCCGAAACGGAAGAACCGCCCCTTTCCGCCTTTGCCTCCTTTGGCGCGGACGAGGCGGTTCCGCTGGGAAGGCTGACGGACGACTGCGCTCAGGCGGAGCGGATCGCGGACGCGCTTCGGCAGCTTCGGCCGGACACGGTTTTGTTCCCGGCCACCATTCGCGGGCGGTTCCTGTCCGCATGGGTAGCGGCGAGACTGCACACGGGCCTGACCGCCGACTGTACCGCCCTGTCTCTGACGGACGCGGGGCTGCTCAAACAGGTTCGCCCGGCCTTTGGCGGCAACCTGACGGCGGAAATCCTTTGCAGGACGGCCCGCCCCCAGATGGCCAGCGTGCGCCCCGGCGTTTTTCCCATTCCTCAGCCGGTGGACGGGCGGGTCTGCGCCCTGCGGCCGCTGAAGCTGGCGGCAAGCCCGGAAAGGCTGGAGCGGTTGGCCTTTACCCCGGCGGAAAGCGGCGTTTCCCTTCAGGGCGCGCCGGTAATCGTCACCGGCGGCAAGGGTGTGGGCAGCAAAAAGGGCTTCGAAAAGCTGGAGGAACTGGCGGCCCTGCTGGGCGGCGGCGTGGGAGCCACCCGCAGCGCTGTGGACGCGGGCTGGATCAGCTATCCCCATCAGATCGGGCAGACGGGCATCACCGTGCGGCCCCGGCTGTATCTGGCTTTCGGCGTCAGCGGACTGGTACAGCACACCGTGGGCATGAGCTCCTCCAGCGTGGTGGTGGCGGTGAACAAAGACCGCAACGCCCCCATCTTTGCCTGCGCGGATTACGGCATCGTCGCCGACTGGGAAGAAACCATCGACGAATGGATACAATACGTGAAAGAAAGGAAGCAGCAAGCATGAATTACAAAAAGACGTATACCCCTAAAAACGGCTACACCCCTCTGTGCGAAATCGGCAAGTGCAGCCTGAAGGATCTGGAATTTGGCATTTTGGAGCTTTCCGACGGTCAGAGCTACACCTATGAGACGAAAGACCGGGAAGTGGCCTTTATCATTCTGGGCGGCAAGGCCAACTTCACCGCCAACGGCAAGGATTACGGCATGGTGGGCGCACGACGCAACGTGTTCGAAAACCCCAAGGCCGAGTGCTTCTATGCACCCCGCAACTGCTCCGTGAAGATCGACAGCCCGTGGAACATCAAGATCGCCGTCTGCTCCACCCCCATCGACATGGACAGCGAGCCCCAGGCCATCCATCAGGCGGACGTGCGGGTGGTCCGGCTGGGCGTGAAGCCCTGGGAGCGGGACACCAGCTTCATCGTGGACGGCTCCACCAACGCCAAAAAGCTGACCATCGGCGAGGCCTACATCACCCCCGGCAACTGGGCCGGCTTCCCGCCCCACAAGCACGATGTGGACAACATGCCCTCCGAGGGCGTGCTGGAGGAGATCTACTACTTCCTGTTCGATCCCCAGCAGGGCTTCGGCGTACAGTGCCTGTACACCTCCGACGGCGAGATCGACGAGGCCTACCGGGTCAAAAACGACGAGCTGGTGGAGTTCCCCCGGGGTTATCATACCACCGTGGGCGCGCCCGGCTACAACACCTATTTCCTGTGGCTGATGGCCGGCAAGGATCAGGGCTTCTATCGTTCCAATGACCCCGATCACGAGTGGGTCAGCGCCGTGGAAAATCTGGTCAAGAAGCAGTAATTTCCGCTTGGGAAGGGAGCCTTCCGCCCGGGAGGCTCCCTTTTCTGTTTGAATGGCGAAGGTTCAAGCCGCACTCCAAAAGTTTTTCGTGCTTTTTTCTCTTTTTTCGAAATTTCCTCTTGCCAAAACCCCGAATCGTGTGTATAATAACATCGTTGTCGATTGAGACAATGCGCTGATATAGCTCAGCCGGTAGAGCGCATCCTTGGTAAGGATGAGGTCGCCAGTTCGAATCTGGCTATCAGCTCCATAGGGAAAGCCTTGAAACGTAACAGTTTCAGGGCTTTTTCTTATTGCTGGGAAATACCCCGCTTGTACGCTTTACCCCAATTTTTACCCCAACCAGATTTTAGAGAGGTTTTTAGCTGTTTGAAGGGGATAAAAAGCAAATTCTTGTCTAAAAAAACACTGCCAAAACTGCCAAAAGGGTTCAAACCATTATGTTGCAAGGGTTTGTTCGACTGCCAAAAGTCAAAACATGCCCATGCCAAAACTGCCAAAAGGGTCTAAAGCACCTCCATACGCTTCATCATGTCTGCTTTGTGGGTGGGATCGCTGTGAACATACCGGCGCAATGTGGTGGCTACGTCAGCGTGGCCCAGAATCTCAGAGAGACCGCGAATATCATTATCCAGCGAAAGCCAGCGCGTAGCGAAACTATGCCGGAGGCCGTGCAGGGTCACACAGGTAACGCCGGAAAGCTCCAAAGTCCTATTGTGGGAGCGACGTACATTCCGAACCTGTAGGGGCGTGCCAACGGCGGAGGCGAAGCAGTATCCCTGATCGTCCCATGCAGCCCCGGCCTTCAAACGCTCTGCGGCTTGCGCTCTGCGCTGTCTGGCCAAAAGCTGCTGCATATCCGGCCCTAAGGGGATCACCCGGAAACCAGCGCCTGTCTTGGTAGGCTGTACGGCTTGACGGGTGTGGGGCTCTCCCTCCGCCCGTTCCAAGTTGCTGACGGTGGCAATGGTCCGCCGGACTGTGAATTGCTGAGGCTCTATGTCCTCCCAACGTAAGCCGATAGCCTCCCCGATGCGTAACCCGGTGGCAAGAATGAAGCGCAGCAACCTTCCCTGCGTGGTGTCCGGCAGTGCAGCAGTATAGGCAATCTGTTCGGCTTCGGTCAGATGGTCGATTTCTGTTTGTACCAAATGGGGCAGCTTTACTCCAGCGAAGGGATTGCTGCTGATTTTTTTCAAAGTGACGGCCTGAGATAGAGCGGAGTTTAGCGGGGAAAGCTGTTTCAGAATGGTGGCTGATTTTGCACCGGCTTTTTGTTGATGGATGATAAAGGCTTGAATAGGTTCAGCCGTCAGCTTTTGCAGAGGAATATCCCCAAAGGCGGGGATCAGATGATTTTCGATGCTCTGGTGGTGGGTGCTTGCTGTGGTTGCACGCCACGTTGACCACCCATAGACTTCTTCCCATTGCCGGAGCCATTGCCCGGTTGTCTGTTTGCTGGGATCGATATATTGCCCCTGATCGGCGGCTGAAAGGGCCTCTCGTTTCTTTTGAGCTGCTTCTTTCTGTGTCTTGCCATATACGCTTTTTCGTTTGCCGTTGATAGTGAAGCGGGCTTCCCATAAACCGTTTTGGCGCTTTCGGGGGCTGCTGTTGCCAGCGGAGGCTTTTTTGTTAGGCATGCTCCTATTCCTTTCTTCTTTTTGTGTTCTGATAGTTCTTTTTTATAGCCTGATAGGCATATAAAGTGCTCGCAGATATAGGGATTATTCGTTTGGAGACTCTTGTTGAGTATGCTCAGCAATGGTTTCTGTTTGTTTGTCAACATTATGCAGAATGGGAATTTGGTCGAGCGCAATCAACTTTTTGTTGACCCATGCGGAGAGCATATCCCAATCTATATCTTTACTTTTGTATAATTCTAGTAGTTTCTGATATCCCCCAATGAAACTGCTTAGGTTATGATTTGTAATACTGATTGTACCGCAGTAACCGTTGGGATCAAATTGCCTGTATTCTTCGCCGGCGCCTTCAAAGTATTCTTTTGGAAAAGCTAGCCATTCCGGCTCGGCATCTGTATTGTGTATATCGCCTTCTAATTCCCACTCCACAGGTTCAGCTTCAATTTTTACACCAGAACAAATTCCCGAAACACATAAAATATGGATGGCGCGGGCTATATCACCTTCACTGCGCGCATTTACGCTTGATTGTTCTTCGGTCATTTCCTCGTTAAAAAGCCAATCCAAACTGACCCCAAGGATCTTTGCTAGGCGATAGGCTACATCAACGGACGGCTTTTTGTCGCCTTTTTCATAGGAATTTAACGAAGCTGGGGCGACTTTCGCTAGCTCAGCTAATTTACGTTGTGAAAGATTCATAGCCAGTCTCGCGTTTTTTAATCGTTCAAAATAGGACATGATTTATCCCTCCTTGCGTCTGGATTCTATCATCATCATCATTGAAAGTCAAGATGTACGCTATTTTATTTTTGTGTTTACAAAAGCGTACTTTATCTGCTATAATGACGATGATGACTGTCGAAGGAGGAGAAAAATGGGTAACTTGGATATTCGTCAAATTGCAAAAGAAAGGAAAGTCTGTCTGTGGCAAATTGCAGAACGTCTGGGAATCAGTGAACCAACCATGACGCGCCGTTTGCGGTGTGAATTGCCGGAAGCAGAAAAAGAAAAAATTTTTGCGATCATTGAAAAAGTCGCCGAAGAAAAGGAGAAAGAAAAATGGAAAAATTAGCTTACAACCAGAAGGAAGCAGCGGAAGTCCTTGGCGTGTGCAAGCAGACCATTGAAAAGCTGGTCAGGAATGGAGAAATCCGCGCGGTTCGTCCTTCAGAGAAGCGGATCATCATTCCTGTAGAGGCGCTCAAGGAATATTTGGCCTCGGCCCAAAAAGATGACCGCTCTTGAGATCGCTCAGGCCTATGGCCTGCCACTAAAACAAAAGGGCAGTAAGCATTGGGCCTGCTGCCCAATCCATGGGGAGAAAACGCCTTCTTTGTGTTTCTTCCCGGATGGGCGCTGGTACTGTTTCGGATGTCACCAGCATGGGGATGCAGCCGATCTGTATGCGGCCATGTACGGCGTGACGCTGGCGGAGGCTCTCAAAGTTATTAAGGGAGAGTCTTCCAGATGTTCTCCGGATCAGAGCCGCAGGCAGACTGCTGCCCAACTTCGCCGGAAAGTGGAAGCGTGGAAGGATACCCGCTGGGCAGAAGTTTGCAGGCAAAAGCACCATGCACAGCAGGTTATAGAGCGGTTGGAGTCGCAATATTCTCCAGAAGTTTTAATGAATCGGGAAGATTTCTGGGAGGCTGTAGATCAGAAAGCGACAGCAGAAGATCAACTGAATTTGTTGGAATGCGCCTCCCCAACACAACTATTACGAATGGCAGCAGAGGGTAAGAAATGTGACGAATTATGAAATAGAACAGGCTGAATACAATGCTTTAGTGGGCACTCCTGAAGCCAAGCAGCTGTTGGCAGCGGAGCAGCCACAATGGAAAACTTTGCCCGTTGCGCCTGTGGCTCCGGCGTTCGAAACAGTCTGGCTTCCTCATCCTCTGCGGGAAATGGCGGAAGCCGTAGCAGAGAATATCGGCGTACCCGTAGACCTGCCTTCGCTGATTGGGCTGGGGGTTGCTTCTGCCTGCGCTTGTGGGAGAGGAAAGATACAGGTCGATGCAGATTGGTATGAACGAATTCAACTGTATATCCTATGCGCTATGAACAGTGGGCAGGGAAAATCGCCGACATATAAGCGAATGACTTCCCTGCTATTCGACAAGCAGCAGAAAGAAAATAAAGTGCGGAAGATTGCTATTGAGCAGGCAAAAGCGGAAATGGACGTTTTACAGAGCAAACGCGCTGCTGCTATCAAAAAGCCAAAAAAAGAAGAAGCAAAAGATGCAGCAAGAGAGGCGGCTAGAGAAATAGCAGAGTTCTCTATGCCACATCTGCTGCGGCGTTTCATGAGCGGGAATGTAACCCCCGAAAAGATGGCGGAGATTCTAATGGAAAATGACGGCTCTTCCTCCGTTATGGACGATGAGGGAGAATTGTTTGATCTGTTGGCAGGGCGTTATGATGATAACCCGGATCTGGGGCCCTATCTGCATGGCTATAGTGCGGAACCCGTACAAATGGAAAGAAGGAGCGGCACTATCTTGGTCGATAAAGCCAATATTTCAATTTTAGCCTTAACACAGCCTTATGTTCTGAAAAGCGTTATGAGCAATGAGCGGATGCAGGGGAAAGGACTTATTCCCCGCTTCTTGATCTCGTGCCCAGAACCCTTGATGGAATATGTGAGGCGAAAACCCCTGCCAGCGAGCGTGACAGACGCTTATGACAAAGCCGTTATGCGTTTATGGGATACGCCGATTTGTACCCTCCCATTATCGCCGGAAGCCAAAGGCCTTTTACTGGATGAATTTGACTATGAACAATATGAACGGCAAAAAATCAGCGGCGAGTGGAAAGCCTTGGAAAACGATCCTTTTATGTCGAAACTGACGGGAACGACTGCCCGTCTTGCGGGGATTCTTCATCTATGGCAGGAACATCCAGAGGAAAAGATTGCCGCCGCGACCATGCGGAATGCAATCGCTTTGGCCCGATATTTTGTCGGCCACCGTCTTCATTTGCTGGGTGGAGAGAACAGCCTGACCCCTCCGGCAGCGGATGCGCTCAAGTATTTGACTGGACGGAAGCAGGCAATTCAAAAAGAGCGGGATGTAAAACGCAGTTTGGGCAGCCGAGTCTTGTTCAAGACGGAAGGAACGTTGGAAAATGCTCTTGATGAATTGGAAGCAGTGGGGTACATCCACCGGAAGAAGGAGGATAGCGGCGGACGGCCGTCTCAGTTGATTGAACTGCATCCTCAACTTATGTCTCAGGGGGAGGAATTCACCTTATGACCACATGGCAGGCCATGAACCAGTTGGAACGGCTGGGCTACCAGTTCGAAGCAACAGCAGAGGGAGTGCATGTTACCCTGCAGGGAGCGCCACCGCCCGAAGCCTCCGCCCTGCTTGAGATCGCCCGCCGCGACCGGGAAGCCGCCCGCGCCTATGTGATGGAGCGTCAAGCCGGGGCGCACGTAGCCGAAGACGGCAGCACTTATTCGGTGCTGGATGCGCTGGCGATCGCTCAGGCCGTCCGAAAGGGCGAGGCGCGGCTGCTGGGGAAGGTGATCTTCCACCGCCCGGCAGGGGTGGTCACGGTGCGCTGGGAACCGCTGAACGGCGAATCGGAAGACAATTGTCTGAGCCGCCATCGGGATGCCCTCCAAAACGCGCTGGAAGGCCGTTTAAAGGTGCTGGAAGAACGAGACTACATGAACCTGACGGCAGAGGAAAAAGAAGCGTATTGCCGCCAATACGAGCGTTATTTGGCCGTGCTGGAAATGCGGGGCGAACCGAACGAATGAACATCCGTTGCAGGGCGGCTTTCTCCGGGCCGTCCTTCTCTTTTTTCTGGAAGGGGTGATCTCCCGTGAATATGGAGGAACTGTACCAAAGACATAAACCCTTGATCGGCTGGGTGGCAAAGCATTATCGGTGGGCATTGGAGCGTGACCATTCCTTAGACATGGAAGACTTGCTTCAAGCCGGATATATTGGCCTTCAAACAGCTGCGGAGACCTATGACAGCTCACGCGGAAAGTGGTCTACATGGGCTGTGCTCTGCATACGAAGCGAAATTCAAAACGCTGCCGGGCGGCGCAAAACAGAAACGCCCCTGTCGCTGGATGGAGCCTATTATACCAGCAGCGAGGGAGAATCTTTTGCCCTGCTGGATCATCTCCCTGCTGCGGTGGATATTGAAGAAGCGGTCACGGAGGCGCACAGGAAAGCGGCTTTGCGGGAGACCGTTCAAACGTGTCTGGAAACGCTGGTCAGTAAGCAGAGCCTGGAAGCAATCCGGCGCGTTGATTATGCCCGGCAGACCATGAAACAGGCGGCGGAGGCGATGGGCTGCACGGAATATGAGGTCAGAGCCGCACGGGATAAGGCTTTGCACCGCCTAAAACGTGCCCCTGCGCTGCTGCCCTATCGCAAGGAAGTGCGGGAACGGACGCGGGATGCCCGTACAAATTGGATGCTGGGCGGCAGTCTGTCAGCGTTCCGCCAGCAGGGAGAAAGCGGCGTGGAAAGGCTTGTGTGGCAACGGGAGCAGCAGCGCAGCGGGCAGAACAGCTGAAGCCGTTCCTGCCAGGTGGGGATTGACGCGCGGTGCCTTTCTGGCTATACTGTTCTTGTAGTCGGTAAATGGTCTGGGGCGATAGGCAAGTAGAGCCGTGTAGAGTCAGACCACGACCCGGCTTTGATTCGGGGAGCGTTGACTTGCCCACGGCGATTCCCGGTATACCTTCATCCAAACTGACCAAACTCCCGCCGATAAGCAAACCGAGCTGTGTAGACCGGGGCTGGTCAGTTCTTTTTATGCCTGTTTGCAGGTGGAACGGCTGGCGCGTGTGGGGAGGTGGGTATTGATCGGGGGCATTTTGCCACAGTCGGCAAAAAGGTCGCTTTCATGCCCACCAAAACGGGGAGTGTTGGCCATGCCCTTTCCCTTGCTTGACATCAAGCACCTTCTGGAGTATGCTGTTTACAGAAGGAGCTTTTGCGCCGCCTAAGGCAACGGACGATTCATTCGGACGGACGGTAGGTTGAACGGCGACATTAGCTCCTTCTTCGTTTGTCAAAACCGTCTTTTGTTTGACATTAACTACCTGCTGTAGTATGTTGTACAGGGAAGGAGCTTTAGCGCCTCCGTGGACAACGGCTTGATTTTCAAGCTGGCCTCGCGGGTTAGTTGGCGCTTGGCTCCTTTTTGCTGTTTTCGTTCAGGAGAAGAAGATTGCAAGGCATCAAAAAAGGCGGGGCTTTTGCCTCGCCTGTAGGGGAAAGGATGCTGTTCGCTTGGTTTGTTGTGTCTCGCTTATGCCGTTTTACCCTTTTTGCGCATATTTTCAATGCAGAAAATAACCAAAGGCGTTCAGCAGATGTTAGACGCTTTTGCTAAGTAAAGCAAGGATTAAATCGATCAATTCCATGTCATTGCAGGAAATCAGCTTCTCCGTGATGGCTTGTATGTATTCGTCTTTGCTCATAAGATTATTTCCTTTGTTTTTGCATTAGTTCAATCTCGCGCAGAAGGATCAGAACACCAAAATAATCAAGAGACTTAACCCCTTCGATCAGTTCTTCCCGCATCTTCTCAGTATCCATCTTCGTATCTCCTTCTTACACCGTTGGCTCCTGCGGAGCGGCTTCGGGTTCTCGATTTTGCAAAAGGGATATGATCATATCGCGAAGACTGAGCTTTTCATAATAGCCAAGCTTTGGGTACAGTTCCCAAAATTCCTTTTGAAATTCCTTTTCATCCATGGTCAGTCCGCCTCTACAAAATAGCCTTCCGGCGGCGTGGGAACAGTGCCTTTCGCCTCCGCCCACGCCATACGCAGACCCTTTTTCATGGTGCAAGAGTAAAGCCGGCGCATCTCGTGAGCGCGCTTCATGATGAAAACCAGATCGTACCTATTCTTCATTGTTTTTTCCTCCTTTTATGGCTCAGAGAGCCTTGATAACGTAGTTGGTGAAGATCAGGGCGGCAATCAGACAGACGGTGCAGAAAACGCCCTGAAGGTCTTCTTTGGTGCGTGTGGGCATTCGATTCGCTCCTTTCAGTTGCGGGAGCAGGGCCTTTTGTGGTAGAATGACCCTGCCCCCTGTTGGGGTGGTGTTTGGCTCGGGCGCTGTGGTAGGCGTTCGGGCCTTTATGCATTGCGCAGAGCGTACTTGCACAGACCGACGGTTTTCCCATCCAGCACGGCCACGCCCTGAATATCCACGGGAGCCATCAGAGCGGCCCGGAGTGCTTCATACTTGTGCTGCTGGTGGGCATCCGTCAGGGCTTTGCTCAGCTTCACCAGATAGGCGCTGATGCTGGCGCGTGCGTCTTCCAGCCGGAAGGTATAGGCCTTCGTGCCTTTGGCTTCTGCCCACGCCAGCCGCAGGCAGGTTGGGAAGGTCTGGCGGCTCATCCGGCGCAGTTCCCACGCGCGGCGCATGATCGTGACAAGGTTGTACTTCATCTGGGTTCCCTCCTTGAAAGAATGGAGTCAGGCGGGCGGGGGCTTGTGCGGTGGCCGTTACAGCCGGTGCAATCCTTTCCGCCTCTTACCTTGGATTCTTGGCATTACCCGTCTCCCTTGGCCTTGGCTTGGTTCGGGGCTTTTTGTCCCTCACTGTGGCTATATGATACATCGTTACGTAACGATTATCAATAGGCGAAATACACAAACTTTACGTAACGATATTGTGCATTTTATCGTTGCGCAATGATATAAAATACGATATAATAAGGTCTGAAAGGGGTGAAGGCATGAGCAAGGCACAGACGAAAGCACAGAATAAATATATTTCAAAGGCTTATGACAGACTGAATCTTGTGGTTCCCAAGGGCCGAAAAGCGGACGTAGAAGCCCACGCAAAGGCCAAAGGGGAATCAATCAACGGCCTAGTAAACAACCTGCTTCGTACCGATCTGGGCATGACAGAAGAAGAATGGAAAGAGAGACCAACGGAATAAAAAAATGCCCTCCGCCGATCTGGCGGGGGGTTTCCTGCTATCAGGGCAGAAAATACCTTAGATAAGCTTAAAAAGTGCAAAAACACGCAAAAAATTTTAAAAACATTTAATAAAACCCTTGAATAATAAAACCAGTGTCTGTATAATATAGCTACCGAGTGGCACTTGTGGTCACTCCGAACGTGGAAGCAGACCCCGTTCCAAGCCGCGGTGTCTGTGGAGTTCTCTGGGGGTTGCACATCAACCACAACTTGGATAGGCGTCAAGCCGAAAGAAAATGTGCAGGAGGCGCGGTCATCCGCGCCTTTCTCATTATGCAAAAGGTGTTGGGCTTCGTGTGTAATGTGCTGCAGAAAAGTGCTCAAGCTTACTCAATTTTAACAGAATATGAATATGAGATCACGGGAGGTCGTAAAGGGAATACGGTGACTGTGATAGTATCATTCCCACAAGACGCATACCATCATTTGGCAGGCTTCCAATACGCACGTCTTGAAAAATTGAAAGAACAAAAATCAGCCCTGCACTATGTTTTGGATGGTCAAGTAACATTTGACACATTGCAACAGAGCGGGTTTAAGCATTGGGACAGAATACAGGGAATTATTAAGCTAAAAGAGTGCCTTGAGCAAAATAGATTTGTTTTTTATTATCGGACGCACGAAAACCCTTATTCTCGAATAAAGGCTGATTTTCTTTTCTCGTTGGAGGATATGCTGTTTTTTACTGCCGAAGGAAAGCCAGTTAGTCTATTTTGTTGCTCCGATAAAATCAACTATCTACGGAAATGCCCCAAATATACAATTTTGCGGATAGATAGAATCTGTATTTCAACAAGTGAAAAAATCACTGTATATAAGCGCGATTGATTGACAGCATTTTCCTTTTCCAAAAGGAGATTATAACATGAGCGATTTTGAAAAGTATCTGGCCGAACGGATGAAAGACCCTGCCTTTAAGGCGGAGTATGATGCGCTTGAACCGGAGTTTTCCATCATTCAGGCCATGATCGACGCACGGAAGGCCAGCGGCCTGACCCAGCAGCAGCTTGCCGAAAAAACCGGCATTGCACAGGCTGACATCAGCAAGCTTGAAAACGGGAGCGCCAATCCGTCCCTGCGTACCCTCCGCCGTCTGGCTGCTGGCATGGGAATGCAGCTCAAACTTGAATTTGTTCCGGCAGCAAAATAATAAAGAAGTATGAGCGACTTTGAAAATCATCTGGCTCAACAGATGAAAGACCCGGAATTTGCCGCCGCCTATGATGAACTGGAAGCGCAATATGCTTTTGCCCGGCAGGTGATTGCCGCCCGTCTGGCTGCCGGTATCACTCAGGCCGAACTTGCGCAGCGTGTCGGCACTTCACAGGCGAATATCTCCAAACTGGAACACGGCACCCTAAATCCATCTTTTGACATGGCTCGCCGCGTGGCTGTTGGGCTTGGGAAAAGGCTGAATATTACCATACAGTAAGAACCTGCTATTAGGACGGAAACAGGCGGGGGGTTATCCCTCTGCCTTTTCTTTTGCTCTGGACTTGGCTAGCAATGTTCGAATATGCCGCCCTCCCCTGTGGGTATTCCTCTAAAACAGATACAAGACGGCAGGGCATGGGCTTCGCCCCTGCACCCCCGCTATCAGGGCACGCCTTCGGCGTGGGGACGATCTGCCCACAGGAACGGCAGGCTGGGACGTTTGTTTCCTCTCCTTGTGGGGATAGGAGCATCAAAAGGGGGCTTTTCTCTTCCCCCACACAGAAGAAAAAAGAAGAACCCGGGAACCGGGGGGCTATGTCGGAGTTTACCTCCTGCGAACGCGCCCGACCTTAACCCCTATATAGTTGAGTTCGGTCATTCGACTACCCACCGGGGGGATAGCCGGATTTTGGGTCCCCTGAAGCCTGCATAGGAGTCCCGGCGAAATTTAAAGGTGATTGGAAAGGGAGCGTTTACGAGTTTGAAAAGCTGTTGCGAGGGTTCGTTCAGGGTTAAATGCCTATTTTTCACTGTAGCCCCGGGGGTAATATCTTATAGGCAAAAAAGGAAGTATGCCGAAGAAACGTTTTTGACGAAAGAGACCCATGTAGCCTTTTTCCCCTTATGGCAGGCTTTTGGCACCTTTTGTCATTTAACTTTTACCCTTTTGGCAGTCTCTCAAACCGTTGCGCCGTAACATTTTCGGGGGCTTTTGGCAGTTTTGGCATTCATTTCGATAAAACCATTTTCAACTTATAGTTAGTTAGCTCTAACTTTAATCTAAATAAAATGTAAACTTGCAATACAATGGCCAAAACTGCCAAAAGGTTTCGAAAAGGACGAACGATTGCCTTGTTAGGAGAAGAAACTTTTTACCCCAATCCATACCCCAATGAGGATGCGCTCGGATAATCACAGATTATCTTTGATGAGATACAAGCCATTGAAATATAATGCTTTTTGCGCTTGGATGATTTTAGGTAAAGCCTGCAAATTGAATTGGTAAGGATGAGGTCGCCAGTTCGAATCTGGCTATCAGCTCCACGAAAACCCCGCAGTCATAAAAGACTGCGGGGTTTTTCTATGCTAAAATATTTTTTCAGAATCTTTTCGAATTTTTCCAGTTCAAGGGTTCCAAACGAGGGTCAAAAACCCAAAGTTCAGTTCAATTTTTTGCCCATCGGGTGAGGCATTCTTTTGGGCTCTTTGTCAAAAGTTGGGGTGAGAAGGATTCGCAGCCTGTAAAATGCGGGCACGGAAGTTGGAGAAATTGCGAAAGCCAAAGGCAACGCGCTTCAGAGCTTTGATGGCATTGTTGCAGCCTTCAGTAAAAGCATTGGAATAAGAGCAGTCAAAAGCGTTGAGGATATAGGGCTTCCAGTTTTTGAGCATCCGTCTGCAAGCAGAGAATTCGTGAAGCTGAAGACGGTCGCAGGCATCAAACCATTTGGAGAGCAACTCCTCAGCGGCGGAGCTGCTTTTTGCGTCCATGAACTGAAAGAAAAGCTCCTTCAGAGCGTAAGTCTGATACAGCCTCTTGGAGAAATGGAGCATCACGTCCACAGCGGCCCTGTCGTCCTCAGAGAGCGAGGCACGTCTGGCAATCAGCAGCCTTCTGGAGCGTTTGAAATGCTTTCGGGAAGCAGGCAACAGATGCTTTTGAACATCTCTGCGCACATCGTCCATCGCCCAAGTGCAGTAGCGCGCTACATGAAAACGGTCAATCACGATTTTTGCCTGCGGAAAGAAGACTTTGGCAATATCACGGTACCCTTGGTTCATATCCATCACCACATACTGTACGTCCTGTCGGTTGGGGAAGGAACGCAAGTAGGATTGGATGGTGGAAACCTTTCTGTCCGGCAGAATATCCAAGATACGCCGTTCTTCGGGAGCGGTCAGGATCCATTGAAATCTTTCACCGTTTGCGTTGCCTTTGAATTCATCAAAGGAAAGCACCCGGGGCAGCGCGCTTGGTTTACCCTGCGGGTAAAGCGCCAGACAGCGCGAGACACCGCTGACAGAGGTATGCGTGTCCTTCGCAATGTCCTTCATGCTCCATCTGCGATGCAGCAGCTGCATAATCCTGTCGATCACCTGATAGGTAAAGCGCTGATATTTGCCAAGGAATGCGCAAGTCTCCGAAAAACTTTTTCCGCATGACGGACAGAAGTATCTGCGTCTGCGGTACAGCAGTGTTAAAGGCTTTCCGCGGATACTCAGATCCCTTACGGTTCTAATGCGATAATCATGCACCTGATCGGTTTTGGCTTTGCACCTTGGGCAGGTATGCATTTTTCGCTTCAGGCTGATTTGCAGAATAATTTCTTCTTCGGCTTTCTCCATTCTTTCAATCTGGGCATCTTCCAATTTCAGCAGTTCTGTTGTATACTCTTTTCCGGACAAGTGATTCGCCTCCTGTGTGTTTTCTCGTCAATGACACTTTATCAGCTTGCGAATCATTTGTCTTCCTTTTTGGCTATTACCCCAACTTTTATTATAGAGCCTTCTTTTGAAGCGGTCTTTTGGCTGTCGAGCCGCAACGACATATCAATTTATAGCCACGTGAGGATACAATGCCCATTTTTGCGCGCTTTTTTGAAACACTCAAAAAAATACGCATCCGCGAGAACGTCCCGGACGGATGCATACAAGATAAATACTTATTTTCAATCCACTTGTGTAATGCAAGACTTCTCTAGTATATCACACAAGGCATAAAAATCAAGTGGTCAAGTATATGCTTACCATTTTTTTATTCCGCCATATAATTTATTTACAAAATAAATACTTAGAAAAGAAAATGCTGGACTTTCTCGAAAACAAGGGTTATACTATTTCCGCAGAAAACATTTGATACGGCTGTTTTTCACAAATAAACGAAGGCTGGTGATATATGATGGAATATTGGGCGCATAAGCGAGAGGGCAGGCAAATCGTTTGGCAAACATTGCAGGAACACCTGCGCGGTGCGGCGCGGCGGGCGGCAAAATGCCTGCGGCCGGTGGGCCTGGAAAATGCTGCGTATCTTGCCGCACTGCTCCATGACGCAGGCAAAGCCGCTCCCGCGTTCCAGAAGTATCTTGCTGCTGGCGACCACAGTGCGCGGGGGCAGGTGATTCACAGCTTTCAGGGCTGCCGATATCTGATGGAACAGTTTCATGAGGAAACGGACCCCGTTCGTACCGGCGTCATGGCGTCCGAACTGCTCGCGTTTGCTATCGGCGCGCACCATGGCCTGTTTGACTGCGTGGATCCCACGCGGCGAATCGGGCTGAAGTACCGCGCTGAAAAGCAGGGGATCTCCTATGAGGAGTCTGTGCAGGGCTTATTTTCACAGGGAATTTCCAAGCAGGAAATAGAACGGCTCTTTTCTTCCGCAGTGGGGGAGATCGATCCGATTTTGGAACAGTTGGAGAGGGAATACATCGATGATCACGAATATTTTTTCGTGGTCGGACTGTTGGCCCGGCTGCTTCTGTCCGCTGTGATCGAGGGCGACCGGTATGATACGGCTGCGTTTATGGAGGGAAACACACCGCCGAATTTGCCGGAGGATATGACGCCGGTCTGGGCGGCGCGGCTTGCCTATCTGGAAGAAAAGCTGCAGGGGAAGCCGCACGATGGAGAGATCGACAACGCGCGGCAGAAAATTTCCGAAACGTGCGGAGCGTTTGCGGAGAAAGCGTCCGGCATCTATCGGCTGAACGTTCCGACCGGCGGCGGAAAAACGCTCAGTTCACTGCGGTATGCACTGGCGCACGCGAAACAATTTGGGAAAAAACGCCTGATTTTCACCTCGCCGCTGCTGTCGATTCTGGAACAGAACGCGAAAGAGATTCGGAAGTTTGTAGGGGACGATCGGCTGATTCTGGAGCACCATTCCAACGTTGTGCAGACGGATACATCGCAGGACGCGCTTGACGAGTGCGAACTTCTGGTGCAAAGTTGGAACGCGCCGATCATTCTGACGACGCTGGTTCAGCTGCTGAACACGTTGTTCGACGGGAAAACGACTTCCATTCGCAGGTTTCAGGCTCTTTGTGACAGCGTCATCGTGATCGACGAGGTCCAGACCGTGCCGACCAAGCTGCTGTCACTTTTTAATCTTGCCATCCAATTTTTGAGCGAGCAGTGCCGCGCGACGGTCGTTTTATGCTCGGCGACACAGCCGTGCGTTGAGCGGGCAGAGCACCCGCTGCGGCGCGTGCCGGAGGAGATCGTGCCGTATGACGAGGCACTTTGGGCGGCGTTTCGGAGAACGGAGCTTCAACTGGCCGGCAGTCGCCGGCTGGACGAGCTGCCGGAGATGATCTGTACACTGATGGAAACCACAGACAGCCTGCTGGCCGTGTGCAACAAAAAGAGCGAGGCGGCGTATCTGCTGGAGCACACCCGCTCGGCAGAATATCGGAGTTTCCATTTGTCGGCGGCGATGTGTATGCAGCACCGGCGCGATGTACTGGACGAAGTACAGGCTGCGCTCGGACGGAAAGAAAAGGTTCTCTGCATTGCCACACAGGTTATGGAGGCTGGGGTGGACATTTCATTTGGCGCGGTCCTGCGGCTGGCCGCCGGAATGGACAGCATCATGCAGGCTGCCGGACGGTGCAACCGCGACCGAGAATCCGAAACGCCGCGCCCGGTCTATGTGGTAAACTGCACAGATGAAAATCTGGGTATGCTGCGCGATATCCGGCGGGGAAAGGACGCTACGCTGGCGCTGACGGAGGCATTCAGTGCCTCTTCGGAACGTTTTGACGGCAGCCTGTTCTCGGCCGCAGCCATTCGATATTATTACGCCGCGCTATACCGGGATATGGCGGCAGGCGAGCAGGATGATTACGTTCAGGAACAAAAAGCGACCCTGTTGGATCTGATGGGATCGAATGAAAAGTATACGGCGCGCTGCCCGGAGGCGGAGAATTTTTACCTGCGGCAGGCATTCAAAACAGCGGGGCAGCATTTCTCCGTTTTTGAGGAGGAAACGACGGATATTCTGGTCCCGTATGAGGAAGGACGGCGGCTCTTGGCGGAGCTGGATTCGGAACGGTGTCGATCGGACGCGTCCTATCGCGCAGCTGTCCTGAAAAAACTGAGTCCATTTACGGTCAGCGTATATCAATATCAGAAAAAACAGTTGGAAAAGGCGCGGGCGCTGTTTCCGGTCTGCAGCGGATGTGCGCTGGCGCTGGCGGAGGAATTCTATGACGCTGAGGTCGGCCTGAAGGCGGAATGAAATTCAATGGGATTTTGGGAGGCGTGAAATGAAAAATACGGAGCATGAAAACCTTGTGGAATTTCAGGTGAGCGGAGACTATGCGCTGTTCTCGGACCCCATCATGCGGGTCGGCGGCGAAAAATGCACTTATCAGGTGCCGACCTACGAAGCGCTCAAGGGCGTTCTGAGTTCTGTCTATTGGAAACCAACGCTGACGTGGATCATCGACGCGGTTCGGGTGATGAACCCGATCCAGATGGAGACGAAGGGCATTCGGCCGATCAAGTACGGCGGCGGAAACGATCTGAGCTACTATACTTATCTGAAGAACTGCCGCTATCAGGTGCGCGCACATTTCGAGTGGAACGAAAACCGTCCGGAACTGATCGCTGACCGCAACGAGAACAAGCACCATGAAATCGCCAAAAGGATGATCCGCAAAGGGGGACGCCGGGATATTTTTCTGGGGTGCAGGGAGTGTCAGGGCTATGTGGAACCGTGCGTATTTGGAGAGGGGACAGGCGCTTACGACAAAGTGCCGGAACTGTCCTTCGGACTGATGTACCATGGCATTACCTACGCGGACGAGGCGTATTCCGAGGAAACAAAAGGAAAAATGACCGTGCGTTTCTGGAACCCGGTGATGAAAAACGGCGTGATCACCTTCCTGCCGCCGGAACAATGCCCGCAAAGCAAAACGATCTGCGACATGGAAATGAAACGATTCGGCACGGAATTGCAGAACTTCTCAGGCCTGCGGGAATTTGAGGAGGCGACGTGATGGGACTTTTGCAAAAAGCGGTAGAAACCTATGATGCAAACGCAAAACTGATCGGCGTGTATCAGGCGGGACGCGACCCGCTTGCCCCGATCGGGCACAGCCTGACGAACGCGGACGTCGAAATCACCTTGAACGCCCAGGGCGCGTTCCTGTCTGCGCGAAAGGTGGAAAAAACAGAGCCGAAGATCCTGTTTCCCGTCACAGAGGATTCCAGCGGACGCACCAGCGGACTTGCGCCGCATCCGCTTTGCGACCAGCTGAAGTATATTGCCTGCACGAACGAAAAGGCACACACGCTTTACTTGCAGACGCTGCGCGCATGGATGGAGTCGCCGCATTCGCACCCTTTTCTGCTGGCGGTTTTCTCCTACGCGGAAGACGGTTCGATCCTGAACGACCTGGCAGGGGCGGGGCTTTTGGAGGATGCGGAGCACTATGATGAAAAATGGATGATATGCTGGCGCGTACACGGCTTTGCGGACGAAGAGCCCGCCTGTTGGAAAAACCGAAAGCTGTTCGCTTCTTTTGCCAACTATTACTGCGAACGGATCTCGGCGCGGGATCGGAAGCTTTGCATGGTCGAAGGAAAACCGAAGGCGGCTGCGATGCAGCATCCAAAAGGGATGATCCCTGTAAACGGAAACGCAAAGCTGATCTCCGCCAATGACGCGAGCGGCTTTACCTACCGCGGGCGCTTTTCGGAAGAATGGCAGGCGGCGAGCGTTGGCTACATCGCTTCCCAGAAGGCGCATAACGCTATCCGCTGGCTGGCGTCGGATCAGGGCGTATACGAGTTTTCAGGCAATCGTATCTTTCTGTGCTGGAACCCGCAGGGCGAAGCCATCCCCAAGCCCATGCGCAGGCTGCGCGGCGTGGAGACGGAGGTGACGCGGAAGCCGAGCGACTATCAGGAGCAGCTCAAAGCCACGCTGCTGAGCCTGCGGAAGGAACGACAGCTCAAAGATACGGACTCCGCGATCCTGGTGAGCTTTGACGCCGCAACCACTGGGCGGCTCGCCGTTACGGATTACAACGAACTTTCTCTCGACGTATTTTTGGAGCGGATGCGGATGTGGGACGCGCACTGCTGCTGGTATGCAGGGAAATACGGCATTCAGGCGCCGGACCTGTTCCAGATCGTGGAATGTGCCTTCGGCACACCGCGTGGAAGCTCTCTGGCGATCGACGACCGGATCCAGCGTCACCATTTGCAGCGGCTGCTGGACTGCAAGGTGGACGGCGGTGTATTTCCGCGGGATATGGTAAGTGCGTTGGCGGAGCGGGCATCCATGCCGCTGGCCTATGAGGAAGCGGTTTGGAGGCGGATCCTGCACACAGCCTGTTCCGCCATTCAAAAGTATCGGTACGACACAAAACAGGGGGGCGATGAAATGGCTTGGGAATTGGACAAAAAAGACCGCAGTTTTCAGTATGGCCGGCTTCTGGCGGTCATGGACCGTGCGGAGCAGGATTATTATTACAAAACGCAGGAGAAGCGGCAGACAAACGCGATCAAGTTTATGAACGAGTTCCGCCTGCGGCCGTTCTTTGTGTATGAGCGGGTCAACCGCCACCTGCATCAGGCCTATCTGGACCGCGTGGAACCATGGCAGGCGGATCGGTATGAGCGCCTGACCGGCGAAATCATGGGGATCATACGGGAGTTCCCCGAGGAAGAACTGAACAAACCGCTTTCTGATCTCTATTTGATGGGGTATGAACTGCAAAGAAATACGTTCTTTGAAAAAAATGAAACAAGTGAAGAAAAAGAGGAGGAATAAACATGGCGGCATTGGAGCATAAGATTGACTTTCTGGCACTGGTATCTGTGACAAAAGCAAATGGGAATGGCGACCCGCTGAACGGAAATCGCCCAAGAGTGGATTATAACGGCATCGGGGAAATTTCTGACGTATGCATCAAGCGAAAAATACGCAACCGAATGCAGGATATGGGGTATGCGATCTTTGTACAGTCGGACGACCGCTGCGACGATGGTTTCAGAAGCCTGAGCGAGCGCGCAGCTGCGGCGACGGCAGGGATCAAAGATAGAGAAGCCTATGCGCAGCTTGCCTGTGAAAAGTGGATGGACGTGCGTAGCTTTGGACAGGTGTTTGCGTTTAAGAAAGAAAAGAACGGCGTTTCCGTTGGCGTTCGCGGCCCGGTTTCCATCCATCAGGCGCTCAGCCTGTCCCCGGTTGAGGTGGAGTCGCTTCAGATCACCAAGAGCGTCAACGGAGAACCGGGTGAGAAGCGCGCCTCTGATACGATGGGCATGAAGCATTTCGTGCGCTTTGGGTTGTACGAGATCAAAGGCTCCATCAATGTCCAATTGGCGGAAAAGACGGGTTTTTCTCAGGAAGACGCGCAGGTCGTGAAGGAGTGCCTACGGACGCTGTTTGTAAACGATGCTTCTTCAGCGCGTCCCGAAGGCTCGATGGAGGTCGTGAAACTTTATTGGTGGGAGCATAATTGCAAGGACGGCCAGTATTCTTCTGCAAAGGTGCACCGCAGTGTTCATGTGACTGCGAAGGATATTGCCGCGCTTCCGAACAGTGTGAAGGACTATACGATCACGCTTGACGAACTGCCCGGTCTGATGCCAGAGATCATTGAGGGAGTGTAAGCGGAAACGGCCTGAAAAACCAATCCGTTTCGCACTGCGGGGGAATGGGAAAAAAGGGATAGACCCTTTCCGTCCTGATGGTGCGCTTCTTCCTACTGAAAACACCGCTGCCCTACGGCTTTTACGACCGGGGCAGCGGTGTTTGATTCATAAGAAATGGAAAATTCCTCGGCCTTACGCCTGAAAGAACGCCGTGCAGAGCCGGACGAAAGCGTCCTGATCTGCCGCACCCATGGTCTCGCAGGCGGAGTGCATGGCCAGAATCGGAACGCCGATGTCCGCGGCGGGCATGGCCAGCAGGGACGAGGCCATAGAGCCTACCGTGCTGCCGCCGGGCAGGTCGGCCCGGTTCATGTAAATTTGCAGGGGGATCTGGTTCGCGTCGCAAAGCCCCTGTATGACCGCGCAAGTCTCCGCATCGGAGGAATAACGGGGGCTGCGCTTGAGCGCAACGCCGCCGCCCAGTACCGGCGCGCAGGAAAAATCCGCGTATTCGGGATGATTGGGGTGCATGGCGTGGGCCGCGTCGCAGGAAAGCAGCATCCCGTTCAGACAGGCGTCCAGCAGCGCCGTGCGATCCAGCCCCAGCGACAGGGCCAGTTTTTCCAGAATCACCGTCAGCGTACTGCTGTCCGCGCCCCGGCGGGTGTTGCTGCCGATCTCCTCATTGTCGTAGAGGACCGCCACGTTGATGCCATCGCCCTGCGCGTCCGCCAAGCCCTGCAGACAGGCATGGACGGAGCTGAGATTGTCCAGCCGGGGAGAGGACAAAATATCCTTCTCAAAGCCCAGCAGCGTGGGCTCGGCGCAGCAGTAGGCGCAAAGCTCGAAGGACAGCACGTCCTCCGGCTGCACCTGCAGCCGCTTCGCCAGCTGACGCACCAGATAGCCGTTTTTTTCAAATTCGCCCTGCACGGTGCGGCAGATGGGCAGCATGTCCACGTTGGCCTTGTAGGGAACGCCCTTATTGACCTCCCGGTTCATGTGGATGGCCACGTTGGGGATGACCATCACCGGCTCGTCCCACGAGATCAGGCGGCGCTCCGGCTGCATGGGGTCGGCCGTGCGCAGAAGGACAACGCCCGCCAGGCCCAGAGGCCGATCCAGCCACGTGTTCAGGATCGCGCCGCCGTAAGGCTCGACGCTCAGACGACAGCAGCCGCCGGAGATCAGCTCGGGCTGGGGCTTGATGCGCATACAGGGCCAGTCGGTGTGAGCCGCCGCAATGCGGATCACGTCTTTCTGCCCTACGGTCACAGCCGCCAGAAAGGTGCCGTTTTCCACGAAATAGCGTCCGCCCCGGCGAACGGAGAAGGGCCTGTTCAGCGCAAGGGGTTCAAAGCCCCGCTCCGTCAGCCAGTGGGCCGCCATATCTACGGTATGCCACGGCGAATGACCGCCGCCGAGCCATTTCATCAGTTCATTGGTAAATTCAGCCATGTTCTTAGCTCCTTTGGTGGGTTCTGCGTGCGGGCAAACCGCTGCCCCGCGCCGCGTTCAAGGGTATTATATTTCTTTTTGGTCAAAGAAACAAGTCGGAATCCCACAGCTGAAAACGTGGAAAATGTGGAAAAAACCGCTTGCTTATGGTACAATCGGGTTGTCCTGTTCAGGACGTTACAGGAGGTCTTGGTGTTTCGGATATTGTTCGTCTGCCATGGCAATATTTGCCGCAGCCCCATGGCGGAATTTGTCCTGCGGGATATGATCGCCCGGCGCGGGCTGGAAGCGGAAGCGACGGTGGAATCCGCCGCCACCAGCACGGAAGAGATCGGGAATCCCGTCCATCCCGGCACCCGGGAGAAGCTGCGACAGGCGGGAATCTCCTGTCAGAGCAAGCGGGCCCGGCAGATCAGATCGGAGGATTACGAACGTTTTGACTGGATCGTCGGCATGGACGATTGGAATATGCGCAATCTTCGTCGGGAGTTTCCGGGCGACCCGGAGGGAAAACTGCATAAGCTGCTGGATTTCTGCGGCGATGGCTCCGACGTGGCCGACCCGTGGTATACCGGCGATTTTGACGCGACCTGGCAGGACGTGCAGCGCGGCTGCCGGGCGATGATGAAGCAGATCGAAAAGGAGCTGAAAAAAGCATGAGCCAACTGAAAAAGGCGGTGGGGGAGTGGTTCGCCCACGCTGACCCCAAGGCGGGCCTGAAGGAATGGACGAAGCAGCTCTGCCGCATTTTGAGCGAGCATGAGGATGAACTGAAACATATCACCTATTCCTATCGTCTGTGCGCCACCGATACGGGCTATGTGTGCGCCTTTTCGCTGGTGGAGGGCCGCTATATCCCAAAGACCGAAATAGACGAAGCGGACGTGATCGTCTCCGGCCGGGAACGCGACCTGATGGACATCCTGCAGCGGAAGGTGTCGCCCCTGTCGGCACTGCTGCGGGGAAAAATTCAAATCAAGGGCTCCAAGGCCGCTTTGATCGCCTTCGGCGAGTTTCTGTAAGCGGAAAGGAAACATTCATTGGATGATTGGGAGAAAGGAGGAGGACTCATGGAAGATCAGCGCCGGGAAAAGGACAATCCGTTTCAGCCGATCTCGTTGGACGAACGCCTGTCGCGGCCTGTGCCGAAGACTCGCCATACGGCTCACGAGCCGATGATGATGCGCCCGGGCCAGCTGTACGGCCGCACGCCGTTTTATCAGCCCGCCGTCATGGGTTCTCCTGCCCCGACCGAACCGGCGTCTCCGCAGACGATCCCCTTTTCTTCGTTCCAGCCGTTCGGTTCGGTGAACGCATCCGTTGCGCCTATGCAGCCAGATCCTTTTGCTTCTCCGAGCTTTCGGCCTGTGGAGGAAATTCAGCCCGCAGCGCCGTCCGAGCCTTCCTTTCAACCCCTCTGGCAAAGCCCGATGGAAGGATCGCCCGCCGAAAAAGCAGTTGAGGAAAGTCCTTCGTCGGAATATATTCCTGAATCCCAGCGCCCTGTGGAAAAGGATGCGCTGGGTGTACCCAAGTATTTGCAGCGCAGCCCGTCGCTGGGAGAAGCCCAGCCCCGTAATTGGGTTCCTTCTGTTTCCACGACGGCCGAAACAACGGCCCCCGCAGCAGAATGGCCGTCTCTGGACGTGCCGCTGTGGCCCATGACGAAGCCTGTGCCGCTGGAAGAACAGGCCGCGCCCGAAACGAATGCGGCGGAGGAAAACACCCCGCAATCGGCTTCGGAGAGCGAAATGCCGGTTTCCGCAACAAAGCCGGAAAAAATCGCGAAAGTAGAAACAAGTGCGGATGCGCCCGGTGAAGCGCCCCTTTCGAACAAAGCCGAAAACACCGAGACTGTGCAAAGCCAGCCGACCCAGTCGCCCCAGCCCCGACGGCGCAGCCGTATGGCGCGCCGGGAGCTGGAAAAAGCCTCGGCCACGGGGGAAGGAACGCCGATCCCCTCCGAATTTGCCAAAGCGCCCGCAGCACCCCATGCCGAGACAATCGCTGTGGAAGAAAACGAAAATCCAGTATCCATCCCGGAAATGGCGGCAAAAACGGTTTTGACAGCTGCGCCCCAAAAAGAGGAGCCTGCCGTCGCTTCACCGGCAACGGAGAATGGAGCGGATTCCGCTGCATGGGGCAGCCCGGCAGAGACTTCCGCAGCTGCATCACAAACCGAAACGCCTATAGTCGAGCGTCCGTCTCCTGCAAACGGCGAACCCGTGAGAAAGACAAGATTCCATGGGGAGAGCGTACAGGCAGCGGAAACGCCCGCGAACGAGACGATTCCGCAAGAGACCGAGCCGCCTGTCAGTGTCCAGCCCCAAACGGCCGGGACACCCAACGATGTGCCGCCACTCCATGCGGCAGAACTGTCCATGGATGAGCTGATGCCCCCAGCGGTACCCGTGTTCGAAAACCAGCCCCAAACTGCCGAGGCATCAAGCGATGTGCAGCCACTCCATGAGGCTGCAGCGTCCATGGCCGAGTCAGCGCCCCATGCGGCTGCGCCCGTATTCGAAACACAGCCCCAAGGGGCTGAAACGTCCGCAGCCATGTCTGCGGCGCAAGCAGCGGAAGAGTCTGCCTTCAAGCCGCAGAACCCGGCTGCCGAAATGCCCATGATGGAGCCGCAGCCGCAATCGGACAATGAGTTCACAGCGGAAGATAAGCCCGCCCCCCCCGCCGCCGAGCCGCTGTTCTCTGCCGCTCCCTGCCGGGCTGAAAAGCCCGTGAAAGAGGAAAACACAGCGGCAGCCGCTCCTGCCGCAGGGGAAGACGAATGGTACAAGGTTTTTCAGCAGAGTGGCCCTCTGTGGGATCCTGCCGCTTCGTCCATGGGCAGCGAATTGGACGCATTTTTCAGCGACGATGCACCCAAGGCGGAAATTCACTGGAATTTCAACGAAGACGACCCCTTTGTTCCTTTACAGGAGCAGCCGGTTTCGGAAACGCCCGCGCCAGTGTTTTATCCCTTTGAGGAGGACATGCTGCCGCCCACGGAGGAGAGTCCCTCGAAAGAAGGCTCCGCGCCGCTGCACGGCTTCGACCAGCCCTTTGTTGGCGGTGGTCTGCCGCCGCTTGGCGGGCGGATGGAGCAGCCATCTGCAGATCAGCCCTTCTTTGCCGCCGCTTCTGATTCGGAAGAAACTTCGTGGAATGCGGGCGGACAAGCTGCCGCTCCGGAAATGCCGTTTCAGCCCGGCCAGCCTTACCATTCCGCGCCGGTAGAAAACAACGGTTTTTATGCCGGCGTGGAGTCGAAGAAACCCGAATCGAGCCGCCCGGCGCCCCATCGTCCCTTTGCCCAAAAGCCCGCTGCGGCGGAGAAACCGAAGAAATCTTCCAAACCGCCTAAGGAAAAGCCGCCCAAACCGCCGATTCTCTGGGGAAGGGTGGCGGCCATTGCCGCGGTGGCGGTCATGCTGCTGTTCTGCCTCATCGCCGGGGGAAAGATCCTTATGAGCCTTTCCGCTAACGAACGGGAAATGGCGCAGGTGCGTCAGGCCTATCAGGAGCAGCAGGGACAGGCGTTGGAGCAGGCGGGCGTGAAGGTAGATTTGCTGCCCGCCGGGGAAACCTTTACCCCCACGTCCACGCCGCAGGTGTTTGCCGCGCCAAAGGCGGAGGCCGTCCAGAGTGGGAATGGAGGCGAAACGTCCGCCGACACGGTGGAGGAAGAAACCACCCGCACCCGGCTGAGACGCTACCCGGATAACCCGCTGTGCAATGTGCTGGACAGCATGAAGGAGATCAGCACCGAATACCCGGATGTGCTGGCACGGCTGTATATTCCCGGCGTGCTGGACGAGTACGTGGTGCAGCGCAATAATACCTATTACCTGACCCACAACTATCGCGGCTCTTTGTCCGACGGTGGAGCGGTATTTCTGGACAGGGACTGTTTCATCAGCACGCCCCCGGAAAACCTGCTGCTGCGCGGCGAGGGCAACGTGGCGGGCGTGAGCTTTGCTCCCCTGTGGCAGTATGAGTCCGGCGGCATCGGCTTCGCGGCCGGGGCCTGCTTCGCTCAGCTGACCACCCTGTATGAGGACGCGCGCTACGTGCTGTTTTCCGTCATCGTGGCGGACAGCGACCCTGCCAAGCCGGGCTACTTCGACTATGCCTCCCACGATACCTTCGACACGGACGCGCAGATGATGGAGTACGTCCAGTCGGCGGCAGACCGCAGTCTGTATGGATTCTCCGTTTCCGTGGAACCGTCCGACCGGCTGATGACGCTGGCGACGGTGTCCAGCCGGGGCAACGGTAAGTGTCTGGTGCTGCTGTTCCGTATGGTGCGGGAGGGCGAAGCCGTACCGTGACCCCTTCGTTTCCCTGATTTTTCTACAAGGAGGAAAATTTCGATGGCTGTTTCCAATCGTTGTTTTTATCCCGGTCAATTGCTGCTGCCCCGGGAGGGCACGAACCTGACCGCATGGGCCTGTGTGGCCTGCGATCAGTTCACTTCTCAGCCCGCCTACTGGGAGGAAGTGGAGCGTCTGGTGGGCGATCAGCCCTCCGCATTCCGCATGATCCTGCCGGAATGCTGGCTGAACGAGACGGACGCACGGGTCCCCGGCATCTGCCGCACCATGGAGCAGTACCTGCGGGACGGCACGCTGGTCCCCGCCGTGCAGCAGGGCTTTATCCTGACGGAACGGATCACCCCCTCCGGTGCGCGGGTGGGGCTTGTCGGCATGATCGATCTGGAATGCTATGATTTCCATCCCGAAGCGAAAAGCCTTGTCCGCGCCAGCGAGGGCACCATTGCCGAGCGCATCCCGCCCCGGGTGCGCATCCGGGAAAAAGCGCCGCTGGAGACCTCTCATGTGATGCTGTTGATGGACGACCCCATGCAGTCGGTGGTGGAGCCGCTGTTTCAGAAGCGCCGCCAGCTGCGCAAGCTCTACGATTTTCCGCTGATGATGAATGGCGGCCAGCTGGTAGGCTACGCCGTGGAGGACGCGGCGGATATCGACGGGGTCTATGCGGCGTTGGAACGGCTGCGTCAGGGCGACGATCCCATGCTGTTCGCCGTGGGCGACGGCAACCACAGCCTTGCCACGGCCAAAGCCATCTGGGACAAGGTCAAGCCCGGCCTGACCCCGGAGGAGACCATGACCCATCCCGCCCGGTTCGCCATGGTGGAGATCGAGAATATCTATGACGACGCGCTGCGCTTCGAACCCATTCACCGGGTGCTGTTCGGCGTGGACGGCGACGATCTGCTGGACGAGCTGGAAGCCTATGCGGTGCGCCGGGGCGAAGACCTGATCGACCCGGACGCGACGCAGGATATCCGCGTGGTGTACGAGGGCAAGGAAGTGACAGTCTCCATTCCCACGCCCCACCGGCTGGCGGTAGGCGACCTGCAGACCTTCCTGGACGAATGGTTGCCCGCCCATCCCGGCGCGAAGCTGGATTACGTCCACGGCGAACAGGCCGTCCGGGAGCTGGTGAAGGGCGAAGGAGCTGTGGGCTTCCTGCTGCCCGCACCGGATAAGAGCCGGTTCTTCGAGCAGGTGCGGGAACTGGGCGTGCTGCCCCGAAAGACCTTCTCCATGGGAGAGGCCAATGAAAAGCGGTATTATATGGAGTGCCGCAGAAAATAAAAAAGCCGTTCGCGGCGGAAACGGGGCGAACAGCCCTGATGAAAGACCCGTGTGCTTTGGAAGGCGCACGGGTCTTTTTCATGTGGAAAATTTCTTCTTTCAAAAGTAAACGTATCATTTGAGCTGAAAAAGCCGAGACTGTTTTGGAAAGGGCGCTGCGCCGCCCCTTTGGTGAAAGGAGAGGGAAAGAATGTCCCAGATGTTTTGCTTTCAGTGCCAGCAGACTGCGGGCAACAAGTGCTGCGTCCAGACCGGCGTCTGCGGAAAACAGCCGGAGACAGCCAACCTGCAGGACGAACTGGTTTGCGGACTGATCCGACTGGCAGAGACCGCAGGGCAGCAGGGAGCCCGCACGGAGGAAATTTCCCGGCTGCTGATCGACGGCCTGTTTACCACGCTGACCAACGTGAACTTTGACGATGAAGCCATTCGCCATTTCATCCGCCGGGTGGAAAACGAACGAAAAAAGCTGGGCGGACAGGATAAGGGAACACTGGAGCTATGGCGGGGCGAGACGGATATCGTCTCATTGCGCTCCACACTGCTTTTCGGCATGAAGGGCATGGCCGCTTACGCCCACCACGCCCTGAACCTGGGCTTTCAGGACGAGCAGGTGACAGAATGGTTCTACAAGGGACTTTCGGCGCTTCGGCAGGAACGCTCCATCGACGACTGGCTGGAGCTGATTATGGAGTTCGGGCGGGTCAACTTCCGCTGCATGGAACTGCTGGATCGGGCCAACACGGAGACCTTCGGCGACCCCGTCCCCACCAGAGTCCCTCTGGACATTCGAAAAGGCCCGTTCATCGTGGTGTCCGGCCATGATCTGGAAGACCTGCATCAACTGCTGAAACAGACGAAGGACAGGGGGATCAACGTTTATACCCATTGTGAAATGCTGCCCGCCCACGGCTATCCCTCTCTGAAAAAATATCCGCAGCTGGCGGGCAATTTCGGCACGGCATGGCAAAGCCAGCAGACCGAGTTTGAGAATATTCCCGCGCCGGTGCTGTTTACCACCAACTGCCTGATGCCGCCCCGGCCCAGCTATCAGGATCGGGTGTATACCACCTCCGTGGTAGGATATGAGGGGCTGCGGCATATCGCCGCCGACGAGCACGGGCGCAAGGACTTTACGCCTTTGATCGAGCAGGCCCTCGCACTGGGCGGCTACGAGCACGACCATAGCATGAGCGGCATCAACGGCGGCCATATGGTCACCACCGGCTTTGCCCATGAGACGATTCTTTCCCACGCCGGAGAGGTGACGGAGGCCATCAAGGCGGGCAAGATTCGGCATATTTTCCTCATTGGCGGCTGCGACGGCGCGCATCCGGGGCGAAACTACTATACCGAGCTGGCGAAAAAAACGCCCATGGATTCTCTCATTCTGACGCTGGCCTGCGGCAAATACCGCTTCAACGATCTGGACTTGGGCGAAATTGCCGGATTCCCCCGCATCATGGACGTGGGGCAGTGCAACGACGCGTACAGCGCCGTGCGGGTCGCGCTGGCGCTGGCGGACGCCTTCGAGTGCTCCGTCAACGAACTGCCCCTGACGCTGGTGCTCTCCTGGTACGAGCAGAAAGCCGTCTGCATTCTTCTGACCCTGCTGGCACTGGGCGTGAAGAATATCTATCTGGGGCCGACGCTGCCCGCCTTCCTGTCCGAAACCGTTGTGAAGGCGCTGGTGGACGCTTATGGTCTCCGTCCCATCACTGCCCCGGAACAGGATCTGGACGCTATTCTGGGACGTGGATGAAAGGAAAACAGGCCTGCCTGAAAAGACAGGCCTGTTTTTCAGCATTCCGTGCAGCGGAACAGCCGGGCGCCGTGAGGTTCGATGACACAGGAAAGTGTCTCTTGGGCAGTGCGTTCTTCGCCGGACCAAAGCTCCCGGCAGGCAAAGGTCTCGCCCTCCAGCTCCAGGAGATCCAGCGACACCTCCCGCGGCTTTTCGGACAGGTTGAACAGCGCCGCATACCGGGAACCATCTTCGTCCTGGCTGACCCAGACGGCGTGCGCGTCGTCCCGGACGATCTGCCGCGCGCCGAAGGAGTGCCGGTTCAGCCGCAGCACGTCCCGGTTGGTGAGCAGACGAAGGGTGGCTTCGTCCAGACTGGGCAGCTCCGCCCCGAGGATCAGGGGCGAACGGAAGATCGACCACAGGGTCAGCAGGGTCTTTTGTTCGTCAGGGGTGAAGCGGGTCTGCCGGGGCTGGCCGAACTTTACGCCGATGCGGCCCAGCGGCAGCATGTCGCAGTCCGGCCAGCAGCCGGGGCCGACGTGGCTCTGCCAGATCTCGCAGCGGGTGAACATATTTTTCAGCAGGGCCCAGTCGTCCCAGAAATCGTTGGTGATGCGCCACATATTGGCGTTCTGACTCAGGTGCCACGCTTTTTCCACGGACGCGGGGCCGGGAGAAAGACTCAGCACGATCGCGCGTCCGCAGCGGTCGATGGCCCGGCGGATCATCTCGATCTCATGGGCCGCCGCGTATCCGCCGGATTCGGCCTCGCCAGTATGGGCAATATCGTCCACCTTCACAAAATCCACGCCCCACGAAGCATATAGTTCAAAGAGACTGTCGTAATACGCCTGTGCGCCCGGATGATCCTTTCGTGTGCCGAACATATCGCCGTTCCATAGACAGATGGAGCTGGGGTCGGCGATCTGGTCGGCCGTATAGCCGCTGTTCAGAACGGGCGTGCGGGCATATACCGCCTGACGGGGAATGCCCCGCATGATGTGAATGCCGAATTTCAGTCCTAGCCGGTGCAACTCCGCCGCAATGGGCGCAAAGCCCTTTCCGCCCGTGCTGGACGGAAAGCGGTTCTCCGCCGGAATCAACCGCCCGTAGCCATCCATGCACAGCGGCGCGAAGGGAATGTATTCGCAGCCGGGCCGCGTCCCCGCCGTGGGCTCGTACCACTGAATATCGCAGGTAATATATTCCCAGCCGTAGGGGAGCAGATGCTCCGCCTGATAGCGGGCGTTTTCCAGCAGCTCCGCTTCCGTCACGGCGGACATGTAGCAGTCCCAGCTGTTCCAGCCCATGGGAGGATACGGCGCAAAACGATCCTTGTCCTTCTTCATTCAAACGTTCCTTTCCGCCCGGTCAAAGGCGCGCTTTCTTCTGCAACTATTATATAAACAAACCATTCCGGGCGCAATCCCGTTTTTTAACATTCTTTCCTTTCTGATAATCTTTTCAGAAAACAGCATTGGCTTCACCGATTTTTCCCCGATCAGTGGTATAGCCGTTCCATTTTCTGTTTTGCTCCATCCCCCTTTTTCCCTAATCAAAAACGGCCAGCGCGTATTTTCTACACGCTGACCGCTTTCGCAAGCCGAGAGGCCCGTCGCCGAGCGGCGGCCTTTCCTATTCAACTGACAGAAAACTCGACCAGACCGGCGAGCCGTGGCACTCGTCGTGCCACGGCAGTAAAACCCCGGCCAAGCTGCATTCCCTCGAGCGCCCTGCGCGCCACCGGCGCGCAGTCCGGGGTGCAGGGCCCTGCCCTGCCTTAGACGTTGCCTTGGGCCATCATGGCGTCGGCTACCTTCAGGAAACCGGCAATGTTCGCGCCGATGACGTAGTTCGTGGGCTTGTCGCCGTATTCCTTCGCGGCTTCGGCACACTTGGCAAAAATGTTCGCCATGATGCCCTTCAGCTTCTCGTCCACTTCGTCGAACGTCCAGCTCAGACGGGCGCTGTTCTGGCTCATCTCCAGCGCACTGGTGGCGACGCCGCCCGCGTTGGCCGCCTTGCCGGGGGCGAAGAGAATGCCGTTTTGCAGGAACAGTTCGGTCGCTTCCAGTGTGGAGGGCATGTTCGCGCCCTCGCCCACCGCAAAGCAGCCGTTGGAAATCAAAGCCTTCGCTCCTTCCGCATCCAGCTCGTTCTGGGTGGCGCAGGGCAGGGCCACATCGCAGGGAATGGTCCAGATGCCGCGGCAGCCCTCGTGATATTCCGCGCCGGGAACGCGGGCGGCGTATTCCTTGATGCGGCCGCGCTCCACTTCCTTGATCTGCTTGACCACGTCCAGCTTGATGCCGTCCTTGTCGTAGACGTAGCCGTTGGAGTCGCTCATGGCGACGACCTTCGCGCCCATCTGGGTGGCCTTTTCACAGGCGTAGATGGCCACGTTGCCGCTGCCGCTGACCACCACGGTCTGGCCGGACAGGGTCTTGCCGTTGGCTTCCAGCATGTTCTTGACAAAGTAGCACAGGCCGTAGCCGGTGGCCTGCGTGCGGGCCAGACTGCCGCCGTAGGACAGGCCCTTGCCGGTCAGAACGCCCTCGTACAGGCCGGTCAGACGCTTGTACTGGCCGTAGAGATAACCGATCTCCCGGCCGCCCACGCCGATGTCGCCGGCGGGCACGTCCGTGTCCGCGCCGATGTGACGGTACAGCTCGGTCATCAGGCTCTGGCAGAAGGCCATAACCTCCCGGTCGCTCTTGCCCTTGGGGTCGAAGTCACTGCCGCCCTTGCCGCCGCCGATGGGCAGGCCGGTCAGGCTGTTCTTCAATACCTGCTCAAAGCCGAGGAATTTCAGAATGGACAGGTTGACGCTGGGATGGAACCGCAGACCGCCCTTGTAGGGGCCGATAGCGCTGTTGAACTGCACCCGGTAGCCCCGGTTCACCTGCACCTTGCCCTGATCGTCCACCCAGGGGATGCGGAAAAGAATGACCCGCTCCGGCTCCACGAACCGCTCCAGCAGACCGGCCTTTTCGTACTCGGGATGCTTGTCAAACACGGGGGAAATGCTTTCCAGAATTTCCGTGGCCGCCTGCAAAAATTCGCTTTCGTTGGCGTTGCGCTGCTTCAGCCCTTCCAAAATGCGGGAAGTATAAGCGTTCATATGAATACCCCTTTCTCTTTTCACGGGCTCCCTGCCCGTCGGCTTCAGGGCCGCGCCGCTTTGCGCCGTCCCATGAATCCCCGTCATTATATCACAAACCCGGGGCGCGTTATGCGCTCCGGGTGCATTTGGTTTGTATTTTTTTGATGAAAAGCTCTAGCGGGAAAGATGCACAGTGAACGCGTGGTCGGGATCCAGCTCCGTCAAACCTTCATAGTGAACGATCACCAGCGTTTTGGCCCTGGCCAGCTCCTCCTCGGTCAGCATGGAGACGTACTGCCCCTTGTACTCCGCCGTCCAGTAGCAGCCGTAGCCCAGCAGCCCCTCGGAAATGGAGCCGGTGTTCGCGGAATGGCCGATCACATCGTTGGAGAGGGGCTCGCCGTTTTCGTCGCCCAGCTCAAAGCCCAGATAGCCCAGATGGGTGCCGGGACGGTAGAACATCCGAAGCCCGTCCGGCTGAAGCTGCAGACGGACGATCTCGCAGTCCGTGCCGTCCGCGAAAGTCACCTTGCCGGGCAGATCGCTCAAAGGCACGGCGGTGCGGACGTAGTGAAGATCCTCCCGGTCGTCTGTGGAAAGCATGGGCGTCAGCGTCAGAGAAGCGCTGTTTTCCCCGCCGAAGAACCACACATCGTTTTCCACCCATTCAGGACGGGTCTTGCTGGCGTTGCCGGGCGTCCGCTCTCCGAAGGAATAGGTGGTGAGCCGATCGCCCTGATCGTCGGTCAGATACAGGGGGAAAACGGCGCTGAGATCGTCCGTGCATTCCGAGCGGATGACCATCCGATTGCCGAAGGGGGTGAAGGCCACCCGGTCGATGACCATGTGGTAGCTTCGTTCCGCTTCGCCCGCCCAGGGGTTGTAGGTCAGCTGCAGTTCCGTCCCAGGCGTATAGGCCACGGTGGGGTCCTCCGCATGGCTGCGGTCGATGGTCACGACCGTGCCGCCTGCATACTGCATGGACGACTGATCCCACTGCGCGCCGAAGATCAGTTCTTCGCCGTCCTGAATGGGTTCCGCCAGCGAAACGGCGTAAAGGCAGTACAAACTTTTGTCGTCAATGGGGTGCCCTTCCTGATAAAGAACGTCCTGTACGCCCCAGCGCCCGGTGGAGCGTTGCTGGAACATCGGCTCAGGCAGGCACCACGTGCGGAGGAAATCCAGATCGGCTTCGTATTGGATGGGCTCGTCCTGAGACAGGCGGTAGTAAAGCACCATCACGTCGTCGGTCAGGGTGACGTTTTCCAAATCCACGTGCATTTTGCGTTGGCCGTTTTTGGTGATGTAGTTTTCTACCTCGTAGCTCAGGGAAAGCCGTCCCGTTACGCCCTTGACGCTGTCGGCGCTTTTAAGGAAATTTCCTTCAAAGCCGTCGAAGTAACCGATGGGTTCCCCGTCGCCGAGGGTCACATGGACGGAGGGGAGTGTTTCTTCCGCCAAGGCGGCAGGCAGGAACAGCAGGGCCAGCAAAGCGGCCGTCAAAAGCAGCATCCACAGTTTCCGGGTCGTTTGATATTTCATTTGGAGGAACCTCCTTGTTGATTTTCGTCCGCTGCTTCCCGCAAAGGAACCATGACCTGTGCGATGGTTCCGGCCCCCGGCCGGTAAAATTCCAGCTTCATTTCGCCGGGCAGAGTCTCGAAAGCGCGGTAGGTGCAGGAATAGGTGGTTTGGTCATCATCCCCGAAAACGCCCCGGCCCATGATCGCTTCCGGCACGGGCTCGCCGCTTTCGTCCAGCCAGTTCACCCAGACATTGCCGTTGTAGAGGTGTACCCGGGTCTTCATGCTGGCGCTTTCCGTGGCGGCGTATTCGTAGGTCACGTAGGTGGCGATGGGGTTTTGCACCACGGTCAGCCCGGTCAATTCCAGCTCGCCGTCCGCAAAGACGATGGGAGTATCCGCAGTGTAGATTTTGCCCCGTTCGGTCACGTTGACCTCCAAGTCCAGCGTACCGAAGCTGCGGCTCTGTTTCCAGTCCTCGCTGTACACCTCGTCGGTGAACAGGCGCAGGGAGGCCTTTCCGCTCTCCGACGCAAAGGACAGGTTGTAGAGCAGGTCGTCGCCGTCGTAATGTACCTCGACGGCCCGATCCAGCAGCGTTCCGTTTTCATCCACAGGCTCACAGTCGGCCCGAACCAGTTCCTTGCCCTGCACGGCCGCCGCTTGAGCGAAGGTCTCCGAGCCGTCGTCGGTCTGGGCAGGATGCTCTGGCCAGCTGCGGCTCCACGAAGCCTCGGCGTTGAAATCCATGAGCAGAGCATCGCTTTCCGGGTGTACCCGGACGGAAAGGTACATCTGCCGCCCGTCGTGGACAGCTTCTTCCACCGTAAAGGATGCGTGCCGGGGCTGGCTGGCCACCTGAAAGACGGAAGTCTGCACCAGCTCCTTGGCTTCGGGCTGCAGATAGGCCCGCAGCTCCCGGCCCAGCGTGTCCAGCACGCCCAATCCGCTTAGGGCCGCCGCCGTTCCGGCCAGCAGACAGAGCGCCAGCGCCAGCACGGCCACGGGCCGCAGCCGGAAGGCCGGGCGGGGGGCACTTTCCTGCCGCTCCAGCCGATCCACCGTATCATGGACGCGCCGGGAAAAGCTCTCCGGCACATCACCAAAAAGGGAATCCCAATCTTTCATCGTTCATTCCTCCGTCAGGAAGCGTTTTAATTGCCTGCGGCCGCGGCTCATGCGCGAAAGAACGGTGCCCTTGGGGCAGCGCAGCGCGGACGCGATCTCCTGTGTTGAAAAACCTTCCAGATAATGCAGCACGATGGGCAGACGCTCGTTTTCGGGCAGGCTCATGACCAGCTCTCGAAGCTCGCGCTGCTCCTGCGGCGGTGGGGCGCTTTCCTCCGGCAGGTTCTCCGTGGGAATTTCCCGCTTTCTGCGCCGGAGCACTTCGTGGCATTCGTTGACCAGAATACGCACGAGCCACGGCTTCAGCTTGTCCGGCTCCCGCAGGGAATCCGCCTTGCGCCATGCCTTTTCGATGGCCGACTGCACCGCGTCCTCCCGGTCGCTTTCGCCGGAAAGCAGGCCGCACGCCACATGATACAGCAGGGGCGTCCAATCGACGATCCTCTGCCCCAGCTCCTGTCTGTCCATTGTTTCGCCTCGTTTCTACGGGTTTTTCCGTCAGGCCTGACACTCTTAAGACGGAGAGGGAGAACGTTTGATTTCCTCTTTGCGGAAATTTCGTACAAAAAGTGTGGTTTTCCTCTGAAAGATTTGGTTTTTCTTGCCTTTTTTGTTCCTGAAAGTTATAATAAAATCTACGGGACTCATGGTATGGTTTCATTCAGAAATCAAAGAAAGGGGGCATGGCGATGGACAATACGCCCAATTACGTCATCGAAATGCTGCACATCACCAAGGAATTTCCGGGCATTAAAGCCAATGATGATGTGACGCTGCAGCTGAAAAAGGGCGAAATCCATGCTTTGCTGGGAGAAAACGGAGCGGGCAAATCGACGCTGATGAGCGTCCTGTTCGGCCTGTATCAGCCGGAAGAAGGCGTCATCAAAAAAGACGGCGTAGAGGTGCAGATCAACGACCCCAACGACGCTACCGCTTTGCACATCGGCATGGTGCACCAGCATTTCAAGCTGATCGACGTGTTCACCGTACTGGACAACATCATCCTCGGAGCGGAGGACACCAAAATGGGCTTCCTGCAGAAGAAGGCGGCCCGCAAAAAGGTGCAGGAGCTGTCCGAACGCTACGGCCTGAAGGTGGATCTGGACGCCAAGATCGAGGACATCACCGTGGGAATGCAGCAGCGCGTAGAAATTCTTAAGATGCTCTACCGCGACAATGAGGTGCTGATCTTCGACGAGCCTACCGCCGTGCTGACCCCTCAGGAGATCGAAGAACTGATGGAGATCATGCGGGGCCTGACCCGGGAGGGAAAGAGCATCCTGTTTATTTCCCATAAGCTGAACGAGATCATGGAGGTCTCCGATCGGGTGACCGTGCTGCGCAAGGGCCGCTACGTGGGCACCGTGGAGACCGCCAACACCACCAAGGAAGAACTGAGCCGCATGATGGTGGGCCGCCCCGTGCAGCTGGTGGTGGACAAGGACGAAGCCCATCCCGGCAAGCCCGTGCTGGAGGTGGAGCATCTGCATGTGCCCTCCAAGCTCTACAAGCGGGACGCAGTCAGCGACGTGAGCTTCACTGCCCGTGCCGGCGAGATCCTGTGCATCGCCGGGATCGACGGCAACGGCCAGACCGATCTGGTCTACGCCCTCACCGGGCTGGAAAAGCCCTCTCACGGCAAGATCACGCTGGAAGGCCACGACATCACCCATGCCTCCATCCGCAAGCACAGCGAGGCGGGCATGAGCCATATTCCCGAAGACCGGCACAAGCACGGCCTGATTCTGGACTTTACGCTGGAGCAGAACATGGTTTTGCAGCGCTTTGAGGAAAAGCAGTTCCAGAACCACGGCTTCATCCGCTTTGACGAGACCCGCAAGTACGCCGAAAAGCTGATCGAGCAGTACGACGTGCGCTCTGGTCAGGGCCCCATTACCAAGTGCCGCAGCATGTCCGGCGGCAACCAGCAGAAGGCCATCGTGGCCCGGGAGATCGACCGCAACCTGCCCCTGATCGTGGCGGTGCAGCCTACCCGCGGTCTGGACGTAGGCGCCATCGAGTACATTCACGGCCAGCTGGTGAAGCAGCGGGACGAGGGCAAGGCCGTGCTGCTGGTCTCGCTGGAGCTGGATGAGGTCATGAACCTTTCCGACCGCATTCTGGTCATGTACGAGGGCCAGATCGTGGGCGAATTTGATCCCAAGCAAGTCACCGTGGAGGAACTGGGCCTGTACATGGCCGGCGCCAAGCGGCAGGAGAAGGAGGCGGAGGCATGAAAAACTTTCTGCAAAAGGAAGGCACCCGCTCGGTGCTGGCTTCCCTGATCTCCATTCTGATCGGTCTGGTAGCGGGCAGCGTCCTGATCCTGATCGTGGGCCTGACCACCAAGGGCCTTGGCCTGCAAAGCGCATGGGAAGGCATCCGACTGGTGTTCTTCGGCCTGTTCTCTACGGGCCGCAACGCTTCCGGCGCGCTGACCTTCGGTTTTAACCCCTCCATCGTGGGCAATATGCTCTTCCGCGCTACGCCGGTGATCCTGACCGGCCTTTCCGTGGCGGTGGCGTTCAAGACGGGTCTGTTCAACATCGGCGCGCCCGGTCAGTATCTGGCCGGAACCACCGTCACCCTGCTGATCGCCCTGAGCGTCCCCACCGGCGTGGGCGAACTGGCGGCCTATCAGGCGGCGCAGGGCATCGTGCCCGCCGTCACCTATCCGACATGGTTCGTATGGATTCTGGCGTTCCTGGGCGGCGTGCTGGCGGGCGGACTTTGGGGCGCGATTCCCGGTCTGCTCAAGTCTCTGCTGAACATCAACGAGGTCATCGCCTGCATCATGACCAACTGGATCGCCGCCAATCTGGCCACGTGGGTCTTTGACGTGTCCAACCTGAAGAACGTCATTGAAAACACCAAGACCAGCTACATTTACAAGACCACGGCCAACGGCGTGGCCACCTCCAAAATGGGGCTGGAGCAGCTGTTCCCCGGCTCTCAGGTCAACGGCAGCATCCTGATCGCCATTGTGCTGGCGGTGATTGTGTACATCATCCTTTCCAAGACCACCTTCGGTTATCAGCTCAAGGCCTGCGGCTCCAACCGCTATGCGGCGCGCTATGCCGGCATCAAGGACAAGCGGAACATCGTGCTGTCGATGGCTATCGCCGGTTCGCTGGCGGGCGCGGCGGGTTCACTGTACTACCTCAGCGGCAACACCGAGTTCTTCTGGTCCACCTACCAGCAGCTGCCCGCCGTGGGCTTCAACGGCATCCCTGTAGCCCTGCTGGCTTCCAACCATCCCATCGGTGTGATCTTCGCGGGCATGTTCATGTCCATGCTGGATATTGCCGGCCTGCAGCTGACCAACCTGACCGCGTACAACGAATACATCACGGACGTCATCATTGCCGTGATCGTGTATCTGGCCGCGTTCTCGCTGGTGATCCGCATGTGGCTGTCCGGCAGCGGCAAGCGCCGCCGTCACCGGGAGGAAAAGATCATTCCCGCGACCCAGGAGACCAACAACAGTGAAAACATCGACCGGCCTGCCGGAGATGGGAAGGAGGCGGCGGAGAAATGAGCTTTCTGATTCGTCAGACCCTGATCTACGCGGTTCCCCTGATGATCGTAGCGCTGGCGGGCATTTTTGCCGAGCGCAGCGGCATCATCAATCTGGCGCTGGAGGGCATTATGATCTTCGGCGCGTTCATCGGAGTTTTGTTTGTGCGTCTGGTACAGCAGTGGGGCTGGTTTGACGCGGCCATGGCCGCCAAGGACTGGCCGGCGCTGCAAGGGTTTATGGTGCTGGCCATGGCGGTGGCGGCGCTGTTCGGGGCGCTGTTCTCGCTGCTATTGGCCTTTGCCGCCATCAACCTGAAGGCGGATCAGACCATCGGCGGCACAGCCCTGAACCTGATGGCCCCCGCGCTGGTGCTGTTCTTCATCCGTCTGCTTGCGAACCAGAACACCCTGCAGATGTACACCGGCGACTCCGCCAGCTGGTTCATGATCAAAAAGACCATGCTGGGTTACGCCAAGACCGATAAGCTGGGCTTCTTTGCCGAGACCTTCCTGAACAAGGTTTATCTGGCCACCTACCTGTGCATTCTCATCTACGTCATTCTGGCGGTGATCCTGTACAAGACCCGCTTTGGCCTGCGGCTGCGCTCCTGCGGTGAAAATCCTCAGGCGGCGGACAGTCTGGGCATCAACGTGGTGAAGATGCGCTACGCTGGCGTGACCATTTCCGGCGCGCTGGCGGGTCTGGGCGGTTTTGTCTACGCCATGACCACGGCAAACTGCTCCGCCAACGGCGACGTAGCGGGCTTCGGCTTCCTGGCGTTGGCCGTGATGATCTTCGGCAACTGGAAGCCCCTGAACGTGGCGGGCGCGGCGCTGCTCTTCGGTCTTTTCAAGTGCGTGGCGGCCAGCTATGCCAGCCTGGATCTGAACGGCGACGGCATTTTCCTGCTGAAGGAAATCGGGATCAACATCAACTTCTATCGGATTCTGCCGTACTTGATCACGTTGATCGTACTGGCTTTCACCTCCAAGAGTTCCCGTGCGCCCAAGGCCGAAGGCATCCCCTACGACAAGGGCTCCCGCTAAGGGGGGCAGGGCAGGGGCAGTGATCCGCAACCTCAATCGTCGTCTTTGGCACTGCCGTGCCAAATCCTCGTTTCGGTTGACGGCTGCCGGTCGCTAACCGCCTGCGGCGGTTGCATCCACAGGATGCACGCTTCCTCTCGCCGCCCTGCACCCCACACCGCGCCCTATGGGCGCGGGGCCGCTTGAGGGAAAGGCGGTTGGCTGCGGAGTTACCGCCGTGGCACGACAGGTGCCACGGCTCGCGGGTCTGGTGTGATTTCCCGCCAGTTGGCGCCCGGCGACAGGCCTCGCGGCTGGCACATCCATCATGGCTCAATGAAGCAGTGGCAGAGCGACAATCTGCCCTCATGACTGACACACGTTATCATACGTTTACGCCGGGTGGGCGTTTCAATGCAAAACATGATCCTCCGGTCGAACGGTGGATCATGTTTTTTCATTTGGCAAGGGAGGGGAGACCCCATGAAGAAGTATTGGTTTCCGGCGGTGATTCTGGCCGTGTTTGAAACGGTCGCCGTCACCCTGACCCTGACGAAGCACAATCTATTCTATCTGTTCAATTTCAGCTATATCGGCATTTCCCTTGCACTGGGGCTGGTATTGTTTATTCGGCAGTACAAGCACGCGCGCCGGGTGACACAGCTGCTGGTGGGGCTGTACATGCTGGTCTATCTGGGTCTGATCGACCGGGAAAACATGCAGATCGAGGGATTCTGGTATTATCTGTTCACGGGTGTATTCGAGGCGGCCACCATTCACTATGTCGTGGCGAAAATTTTCGGGCCGCTGCTGTTTGGCCGGGGCTGGTGCGGTTATGCCTGCTGGACGGCCATGGTGCTGGATTTCCTGCCCTACAAGGTTCCCCGTCAACCAAGAAAGAAAATCGGCTGGCTTCGGTACGTTTTCTTTGCGGCTTCGCTGATTTTTGTGGGCGGGCTGTTCCTGTTTCAGGTTTCCGACAAGGAAAACGTGATGTTCTGGGCCTTTATCGTGGGAAATCTGCTGTACTATGCGCTGGGCATCGGGTTGGCCTTTCTGTTTCAGGACGACCGGGCTTTCTGCAAGTACTTATGCCCTGTGACGGTCTTCCTGAAACCCATGAGCTATTTTTCTCTGATTCGGGTTCACTGCGACCATAGCAAGTGCATTTCCTGCGGCAAATGCAAAAAGGTCTGTCCCATGGACGTGGACATGACCGACAATTCCCGCAAGCGGAAAAACGGCACGGAGTGCATTCTGTGTTTCGAGTGCGCCAAGGCCTGTCCGAAGAAAGCATTGTAAAGAACTATAGGCTCAAAGGAACGCTGCCTTCCGTGAAAAGGCGGCGTTTCTTTATTTTGGAAGTAGAGGAAGGGCAAAGGAGAGCTATGGGGGAACGGCATGGGTGACGCATAACGCTTCATGGGAGCGTTTTTTGCATCATGGGGGATTGACACGCTCTCTGATGTGGGAGCGGGGGGTGATAGGGGAGACTCGGAGTTTGGGCGAACAGGCACGGTAGTGTGAATCGCGAGATGGCTGTTCTGAGGAAAGCCTCATGCTTGTACCGATGTACGTCCACTTTGCTGGAGGCAGTCCCCAGCGGGGGCTGACGCGCCGACTCCGGCGCGGGTGGTGGGGCTGCCGCCCCCGAGGGGAGAAGTCCTTTCTTTCGAAGCGAAAGAAAGGACCAAAGAAAGCACGCGGCACGGCGACTCCAGAGGCGGCCCGCCCCGCTGCGCGTTATTCGCAAATATC
>ERZ827423.481-NODE-481-length-50458-cov-4.125608_pt1 | contig 50458 bp, 52 predicted proteins | sample MGYA00519775_ERZ827423 | MGnify/ENA primary metagenome ERZ827423 (study PRJEB31778, sample SAMEA3449296) | human gut metagenome | biome: human gut; feature: human-associated habitat; material: faeces | place: United Kingdom | collected 2010/2012 ... | reverse complement strand
GGCACACGAGAAGATCCGCTTAATGCTGCTTGGTTCCCCACCTGACATGGTTCGCAACGCGCGATTGCGTAAGACCCGATCGTCAACAAAAAGGCGCAGGCCGCAGGCCACACGCACCGCCCCCTCAGAAGAGGAATCAACCCCTGCTGTAGCGGACTTCAGGTACAGGACACCGCTGCCTTCCCGGCTGGTATGACCTTATTTCATATCTTGCTCCTCCAATTATAGCAGAATCGGCGTATGTTTGCAAGAGAAAAACCGATTTTTTTGAAATTTCAAACGGCAAAATCGCAAAAAGGCTTTTCTTGCGGCGCACCTTGTGCTATAATAAGCACAATATGTGTAAACAGGGGGATCGTCTTGAACTTTCCGTATCAATATAAATCCGAAAACGAAATGCAGACCGAGCGCCTCGGCGCTGCCTTTGCAGCCTATGTTTTAAAGCATCGCATCGCCGGCAAATGCACCTTTGTTGCGCTGCAAGGGGATCTGGGCGCCGGGAAAACCGCATTTGTGCGCGGCGCTGTCGGGGTGCTCTGCGCAGGGGCGCGTGTGCAAAGCCCGAGCTATACCGTGGTGAACGAATATCGCGGCGGCGCAATTCCGATTTTTCATTTTGATGTATATCGCCTTGAAACGGAGGACGATCTGTATTCCATCGGCTTTTTCGACTATTTGGAAGAGGATGCGCTCTGCTTTTGCGAATGGAGCGAAAAAATCAGCGCATATATCCCGCAGCATCACTATACGGTTCTGATCCGGAAAAGCGAAAACGAAAGCGAGCGGGCCATCACCATTTCGGAGGAAAATTAAATGCGCATTCTTGCAATCGATACCACAGCCAAAACGGCAAGCGCCGCGCTGCTGGAGGATGAGCGTCTGAAAATGCAGTATACCGTGAATACCACGCGCACGCACAGCGAAAATATGCTGCCGATGATCGAGCATATGCTCGGGCGGGAACAATTCAAGGTGTCCGATATCGACCTGTTTGCCGTCAGCGCGGGGCCCGGCTCTTTTACCGGTGTGCGCATCGGCGTTTCCCTGATCAAGGGGCTTGCACACGGAACAGGGAAGCCCTGCGTCGGGGTCAATACGCTGTGCGCGCTTGCGGAAAATGTCGAAGAGGTGCTGCGCGAGGGAGAAATTGTTTGCCCTGTGATGGACGCAAGGCGCGAGCAGGTCTATTTCGGAATTTTTCAAAAACAAAACGGCGCCCTCGTCCCTTTGGAACAAAGCGGTGCCGATGGAAAAAGCGTGGTGCTTTCGCGCCTTGCAACATATGATGCGCCGGTGTGGCTGGTCGGAGACGGCGCTTATCTCTTTGCCGAAGACTCACTGCCGCAAGGGCTGAAAACAGCGCCGCAATCACTGCTTTGGCAAAGCGGCTATTCCGTCGGCTTGTGTGCGCTGCGGGAATATCTGCAAAATCCGGGAAAAAGCTATGACAGCGGCGCGCTTGTGCCGATTTATTACCGTCCCTCGCAGGCGCAGCGCATGCTTGAGGAAAAAACAAAACAGCAAGGAGAAGAAAAACAGTGAAAATTGCAATCGGATGTGACCACGGCGGATACGCACTCAAGAGAGAAATTTTGCGGTATCTTGCGCAAAATAATATTGCTTATGCGGACTGCGGCTGCGACAGCGAAGCATCTGTGGATTATCCCGTTTACGCCAAAAAAGTAACCGATCTCATTTGCAGCGGCGCGTGCGAGCGCGGCATTTTGGTCTGCGGAACGGGAATCGGCATGAGTATCGCGGCAAATAAATGCAAAGGCATCCGCGCAGCCGTATGCCATGATACCTTTTCCGCCCGCATGACCCGTATGCATAATGATACCAATGTGCTGTGCCTGGGCGGCAGAGTCGTGGGCGCGGGGCTTGCGCTTGATATTGTGGAGCTGTTTTTGCATACGGATTTTCTCGGGGAGCGCCATGCGCGGCGCGTACAAATGATTGCCGATTTGGAAAACTGAGCGAAGCCAAGGCTTCAGAAAACTTAGAAAACAAGGTGAAAAAACCGCGCTTTTTCTGGCCGTGCCTTATGCTGCGCCCGACTTTGCCGAAGCGGAATCAATCGGCGCCGTCACGGAGGATTCCGCTTTTTCTCCGAGAGTGAAATTCCCCCGAATCAGAATAAATGAAGCGCAGAGCAGGGCAAGGCAAAAAGCAATCATAATAAAAAAGCCGATCATGGTGGAGCGTGCTTTTTGCTGCCGCGATGCGGTACTTGGTACAGAATGCTTCATAGTGGATGGCTCCTTTCCTGTCTCGGCTATCATACCACATTTTAAGGAAAAAAGCAACCGCGGGAAAGCTTTTCTGAATAAGTATATTTATAAAGTTATTTTAAAAAACGTGAAGGAATAAAATGTCATGCGCTCTGCAAAGTTGAATGCACTCTATGATGAAAAAGACATCGCGCGTCTGTGCCAAAACTGCGAAAGGGCACAAAAACTGCATCTCGGCGCACATGAATACCTGTGCACCCGCAACGGAGTTGTTGACGGTGCGTACAGCTGCAAGCAGTTTTCCTATGATCTGACAAAGCGCTGTCCGCGCAGGAAAAAGAGCCGGCAGTAATCAGCGCTTCGGCAGAGGGAATCGCAGCCGATTGCCTCCAAAGGAAAACGGAAAAAGATACTCCCGCAAGAACGGGCGCCGCAATGTATAAAGCCCCATCGGCAGGATAAAGCTGCGGTGCAAATTTTATTTTTTTAATGAATCTGCAGCTCTTGTGCGAAAAATTCGCAAGGGGGGCTCGCCGCAAACCCGTAGAGGAAGAGCCGACCTCAAAATATCACGCAGATCCCGACCGAATTCCGATATTCCGTGGTGAAACGAGTAGGTATGCGGTGCATTCCGCATGGGGAAATTTTGTTTTTCCCCTCCTCTTTTTTATTTCTATGATTATATAAAATGCAAATTTTATATAATAAAGGGGAGGGGAAACAGTTTTCATGCATGCCAGCGCGGCAGACGGCAATTAAAAATTACAGCTGAGCTCATCGCGCAAATCCTGAATGATCTTCTTTTCAAGCCGCGAAATATAGGATTGCGAGATTCCGAGTAAATCCGCAACTTCCTTTTGTGTTTTTTCTTCCGGGCAATCAATGCCGAAACGCAGTTTAATAATTGTCTTTTCCCGCGCGCTGAGATGGCTGATGGCGCGATGGATGAGCTTGTGATCTTCATTTGTTTCAAGACGGTGATAGACCGTATCGCCGTCCTGGCTGAGCACATCACACAGCAAAAGCTCGTTGCCTTCCCAATCGACATTGAGCGGTTCATCAATGGAAAGCACCTGTCCTTTGCCGCTTGTTTTGCGCAAATACATCAAAATTTCGTTTTCGATGCAGCGCGAGGCATAGGTAGCAAGCTTGATATTTTTATCCGTGCGGAACGTATTGATCGCCTTGATCAGCCCGATTGTGCCGATGGAAATCAGATCTTCAATGCCGCAGGTAACGCTGTCGAATTTCTTTGCAATAAACACCACAAGGCGCAGATTTTTCTCAATGAGCACTTTTCTGGCTTCGGCATCGCCGTTTTCCAGGCGTTTCAGATATGCAGCCTCTTGGGCCTGCGAAAGCGGCGTCGGCAAAACATCGGTGCCGTTGATATAGAAAGCGTTATTTTCACCGGCGGCAAGACGCAGCAGATGTTTTTTAAGCTTCTCAATCAGCATAGCAAAGATATGCATGGTTTTCCTCCCTTTTTCCAAAAATAAAAGTTATTTTATAAAATATTAAAGTTACTTTAATATTTTGGCGGTATTAAACTAAAACAACGAAAACAAATTACAGTAATCCGGTCGGCACAATGCCGTCGCATTCCACCGGAAACGGAGCATCCGAAAATGCAACAACGGCTTGTTTTTTTTCGCCGTGTTTACGGTTGCATACGATCACGCTGTCCGGCAAAAAACCGCGCAAAAGCGTATGCCCTCCTACCCCGCTTGCAGGAATGAGGCGAATCCGCCGCGCGGTTTGCGCCTCATATGCGGAAAATTTGCGTTCTGCGCACAAAATCACCGGCAATCCGGAAAACGGCTCTGTGAGTAAATTGCCGCTGTCCGCAAAGCAATGCAGCCGCACCGCAGCACCTGCCACGATCACGGTAACATCAATGCGCTTTTCGCCGCTGCGCATACGAAACGCGCGAAGCGCAAAAAACAGAGCCAAGCAGCAAAGGCAGATGCAAAGCGCAAAGAGCAGCCGCCCACGCGACGGCGTTTGCGGGGCGAATGCCAAAAGCAGCTGCGGCAAAAGTGCATATAAGCAGCTTACCATGCCGGCAAACAAAGCGGAAAAAATATAAAAGAACAGCAAAAGCCGCATTCTCTGCCTGCGATTTGTCGGCGCAAACGCGATTTCACACATGAGCGCGCTCATTCCGACGGCTATCAGTGCGGTCACGGCACGGTTTCCGGGAAAAAGTGTGCACAGCAGCGCAAACGCACTCCCGAGCGCCGCTCCCAGCGCCAGCTTTCCGGCATGCATTGCAAGGCAAAAAACGCATCCCGTAAAATACAGGCACAAAACATCCAGCGCGAAATTGATAAAGAGATAGATATCAAGGTACAGCGTTGCTTCCGTTTGCCTCACCCCGCTTTTGTGCCATTGTATCCGATGCCTGCTCTGAAATTTGTCAAATGCGCGGAGCGAAAATGAGAAAAAGATTTGCACAAGATGACCGAATCTGCTATAATAGCACGGGATAGCACTGCCGCCCCCAATGCTCGTCACAGAAAGGTGCCGCGATATGAAAAAAGAAGCTCAAAAACAGCAGCCGAGTAATCTTTTTGAAGGGATGGTATCCGTCCGTGCCGTTTTAGAGGCTGCCGAAAACGGTTTCAACGACCGCAAAATTCTTACAATCTGTTATGCGAAGGAAAATCTGAAGCGGCGCGAAAAAGAATATCGTTTTCTTTGCGCGCGCGGCAAGGCGCTCGGTTTTCCCGTAATTCTGTGCGATGCGGCGGAAATTGAGAAAACGGCGCTCGGCACAACGCACGGCGGCGTGCTTGCAAAGTGCTCCGAGCGTACCCTGCCCCGCCTTGAAACGGTAGAAAAAAACGGATTTTATATGATGCTTGAAGGGATAGAAGACCCGTATAATTTCGGCTATGCACTACGCTCGCTTTATGCTGCAGGCGTGGACGGCGTGATTTTGCCGCCGCGCAACTGGATGAGCGCTGCCGGCGTTGTTTGCCGCGCCTCGGCGGGCGCATCGGAAAAATTGCCGCTTTACCTCTGCGATACCGCCGACAGCCTCTCGCTCTTTCACAAAAACGGATATCGGATTTATGCAGCCGATACGGAAAACGCCGTTTCCGTTTATGATGCATCCCTTGCGCGCCCGCTGTATCTGATCGTCGGCGGAGAAAAGCGCGGCATCAGCGCAAAAACACTGCAACAAGCGGATGAAATTATTCGCCTGGATTACGGCCGACCGGATCAGTTTGCGCTTTCAGCCGCCTCAGCCGCCTCCGTACTGGCGTTTGAGGTGTATCGGCAAAACAGGGGCAAATAAAGCGGCGCGCTTCTAAAGCGGGACGGCGCCTCATATCCTGAAACACGGAGATGAGGTGATCCCTTTTGAATTATAAGCGTCGCTGCAAGGCAAAAATAACCGCTCTGCGTATGATGCTGCGCTGCGCAAACCCTTTTCTGCTCGTTCCGCTTGCGCTGTGCGGGCCGCTTATCCTTTTCATCAGCACGATTCTTTGCATTGTCAACGGATACGGCTATTATATCGCTCGCCCGGGCTATATGCTTCCCTGGCCGTTTCTTTTGCTCATCAGTGCAGCGCTTTCTCTTCTGCTCGGCGCCCTGATCGGCGCGCAGCGGGCTTATGGTAACGCAGCGCGGCGTGCCTGCCTTTGCCGCGCCTACTTGCTGTGTCTTTTGAAAATGCTGTTTATGCTGTGCGCGGCGCCGATGCTGCTCTGCTGCTATTTGCCCTTTTTCTCTTTGCTGAGCGTCGGCATGATCGCGCTTTTGCAGGCGCTGCTTTTCTTCGAGTTGCGGGACGGATTTGTGTTTCCCGTGTGGTGCATTACGCTGCTCTTTGCCTGGATGGCATATCTTTTTTTCTGTGTACTCGGAGTTTGGGTGCTGAACTGAGTTCCGAATAATAACTGCGGCTGCCCTCCTTTGCCGGCAGCCGTTTTTTGCTTTGAATATGTTTTCTCCGATTTGCATAGAGATAGCCAAAGAGAAAAAAGGAGCATTGAGAATCATGAAGATTAAAACCGTCGCGTTCCTTGCGATTCTGCCGCTTTTATTTGCCGCATTCATGCGCCCCGCTTATGCGGTCGCTTTTGAAGAAAATTCAGATGCAAAGGCTCTGATCTTAATGGAGGCATCCGGCAAAAAAGTCCTGTATGAGCGAAACGCCGATACTGCTCTTCCCCCGGCATCCGTAACAAAAATCATGACGATTTTGCTGGTGCTGGAAGCGATCGACGACGGAAAAATAGCGCTCGGAGACACCGTTACCGTCAGCGACTACGCCAGCGGTATGGGCGGCTCGCAGGTTTATCTCAAAGCCGGAGAGGAAATGAGCGTTTCCGATCTGCTCAAAAGCGTTGTGGTCTCCTCCGCCAATGATGCCGCGGTAGCGCTTGCGGAGCATGTGCTCGGTTCGGAGGCAGCATTTGTTGCGCGAATGAATGAGCGCGCAAAAGAGCTCGGCATGGAAAATACTGTCTTTAAAAACACAAACGGGCTGGACGACAGCGATGAAGGGCACCTGTGCAGCGCCCGCGATATTGCGCTGATGACATGCGAGGTGCTGCGCCATCCGTTGATTTTCGATTACTCTACCATTTGGATGGACACCATCCGCAACGGCGCCTTCGGGCTGACCAACACCAATCGCCTGATCCGCTTTTATCAGGGGGCAAACGGACTGAAAACCGGATCGACCGCAAAGGCCGGCTTTTGTATCAGCGCAACCGCAAAGCGCGACGGCATGCAGCTCGTTGCGGTTGTAATGGGCAGTGCAAGCCGTGACAGCAGAAACGCCGTCGCTGCATCCATGCTGGACTTTGGCTTTTCAAATTACGAAATTGCATCGTTTGACGGAAAAACGGAAGGCGAAATTCCTCTGCTCGGCGGAACGAAGGCAACGGTCAGCGGGCGATACGAGGGGTGTGAAATTCTACTGGAAAAAGGAAAAAGGGACGACATCAAAGCAATAACGGAATATACGCCTTCCCTTGCAGCACCGGTGGAAAAGGGACAGAAGATCGGGTGCATCCGTTATGTGCTCGGAGAAGAAGAGCTCGCTGCTTGCGACATCCTCGCGCAGGAAACTGTGCCGAAAATCAGCTATTTGCATGTGCTGACCGAAATTTTACGCGGGATGCTGCTTCTTTCATAAAATATTCATAAAAGGTTCATATTCCGAGGTTGCAATCAGTTGCGGATGATGTAAAATAATGTAGATATGTTATGAAGCATACCCCGAAAAGCAAAGGAGAAACGAAAAATGGCAGTAACACTGAATGATAAGCATTTGAAAAAATTCGTCGGCGACGATGAGCTCGCAGGGCTGCGCGGCGCCGTTTCCGCCGCTCATGCAGAGTTGGTCGGCAAAACGGGGCTCGGCTCCGATTACCTCGGTTGGGTCGATCTTCCGGTCGATTACGATAAAGAGGAATTTGCACGCATCAAGGAGGCGGCGGAGAAAATCCGTAACAGCTGCGACATTCTGATCGTCATCGGCATCGGCGGCTCTTACCTCGGGGCGCGTGCGGCAATTGAATTTGTAAAGTCTCCTCTTTACAACAATCTGAAAAAGGATACGCCGGATATCTACTTTGCCGGCAACAATATCAGCTCCTCTGCCGTAGCGGATCTTATCTCCATTTGCGAGGGAAAAGATATTTGCCTGAATGTAATCTCCAAATCCGGCACCACGACGGAGCCTGCGGTCGCTTTCCGCATTTTCCGCGACCTTTTAGTGAAAAAATACGGCGAGGACGCCGTGCGTGACCGTGTGTATATCACAACGGACCGCTGCCGCGGCACACTGAAAAAATTTGCCGACGAAGCCGGCTGCCAGACCTTTGTCGTCCCGGACGACTGCGGCGGAAGATACTCCGTTTTGACCGCCGTCGGGCTTTTGCCCATCGCCGTTGCCGGCATCAATATTGATGAGATGATGCAGGGCGCGCAAAATGCAAGAGAGCGCTTCTTAACGGATGATCTTGATACAAACGATTGCTATCGCTACGCCGCATATCGCAACATTCTGCACCGCAAAGGCAAAAAGGCGGAGATCCTTGTCGGATATGAGCCGCGCCTGACCCTGATGAATGAATGGTGGAAGCAGCTTTTCGGCGAGAGCGAAGGCAAAGACCACAAGGGACTTTTGCCGACCTCCGTCGTCTTCACGACCGACCTGCATTCCATGGGGCAGTACATCCAGCAGGGCGAGCGCATGATCTTCGAAACGGTCGTCAACCTCAAAGATACCGGTGTGGAAGTGGCTGTGCCGAAAGATGAGAAAAATGTGGACGGTCTTGATTTTCTGACCGGAAAGACGCTTAACTTTGTCAATTCCATGGCGTTCAAGGGCGCCGTTTTGGCGCATGTGGACGGCGATGTGCCGAATATGATTTTGGATGTTGACAGCGCAAGCGCATATGACTTCGGATATCTGGTTTATTTCTTTGAGCTTGCATGCGGCATTTCCGGACATTTGCTCGGGGTCAACGCATTCAATCAGCCCGGTGTCGAAGCATACAAAAAGAATATGTTCGCTTTGCTCGGAAAACCCGGGTATGAAGCGCAGAAAGAAGCACTGGAGCAGCAGCTCGGCTCTTTCTGAGCAAAAAAATACGATCGGATGGATTCAGGTGAATCCATCCGATATTTTTGACCACTTTTCACAAAAACATCACCTTTGGGGCTTGCTTTTTTCTCGATTTTGTTATATACTAAGAATGCGGACAGGTTTGGTCGCGTGTCACGCATGCTACATCAGCTACCACAATACCCAAACGACCAAGGAATGGAGAATAACATGCTGAAATTGATTGTCGGAGTAAAAGGAACCGGAAAAACAAAAGAAATTATTTCCCTGGCGAATACTGCCGCAAACGAATCCAAGGGCTGTGTTGTTTTTTTGGAACAAGGCAATAAGCTGCGCTTTGATGTGACGCACAAGGTCCGCTTGGTTGATACTTGCGAGTTTGACATTGCCGACGGTCAGTCTCTGTACGGTTTCGTTGCCGGCATTTATGCAAGCAATCATGATATTACCGATATTTTCATCGACTCTGCGCTGAAGATCTGCCGCAACAATATGGATGAGTTCGTGTATGCGGTCAAGGAGCTTGATGCATTTGTTTCCAGATTTCCCGTTAACTGCATTATGACCTCCTCCATCCCGGTGGAAGAGGTGCGCGAAGAGCTCAAGGCATACATCGGCTGATTGCCGCACAAAATTTGCCGCCGCAGTGCTTTCTGCGGCGGCTTTTTTCTGTTGTGGCGGATTTTGCCAAGATGCATAAAATGGTACAGAAGGTGCATCACCTTTATACTATTTGAAGGAGGTAAAATCCATGGCAGACGGAAGATCCTGCTGCTCTTCGGCAGAGCAGGTTTACATTGATACAAACCGCATCATGGATAGTTGCCGGGATAAAGACTGTTATGAGGATGTTCGTGTATATTTGACCGATTTCGGTCAGGAGATCATTGAACAATCCGGTTCGGTGCGCGCAAAATGTGCGAGCGTCGTCGGCACGAATATTTCGGTGGTTCCGCTGGCTTTCAATAAGGGTTTTTATCAGGTCAATATCCGCATGTATGTACGCTGCATTTGCGAGGCATGCGTTTGCGCTGGGCGCCCTCAGGAAATCGAGGGCCTTGCGGTCGTGGATAAAAGTGTGATCCTGTACGGCAGCGAGGGCAGCGTGAAGCTGTTCCGCAGCGACCCGCAGACAAGCGATTTCTGTCCCGCATCCGTGCCGGATGCGCCGTGCTCCACAAATTTGCCGGTTGCCGTTTTGGAGGTTGTGGATCCGGTCGTACTTTCCTGCCGTATCGAAGAAAAATCGAGATGCCGCTGCCGTTGCTGCTGTGATGTCCCATCACAGGTTCTCGGCACGCTAAACGGCAATCTGTGCCAAAGCGAGGAGCCAAATCGTTTTTTGGTGATTTCGCTCGGCTTTTTCTCAGTGGTCCGCATTGAGCGGCCGGGGCAATACCTCATTCATGCAACGGAATATGCCGTGCCGGAAAAAGAATGCACCATGATTGACGACGACGATCCCTGCTCCGCATTCCGGCGCATGAACTTCCCCACCGAACAATTTGCACCGCCCGCGCTTGCGCAAAACCATTCCCGCTGCTGCGCAAAAAACGGATAAGCGCAAAAGATAAGCACACGTGAGGGAGCCCGGATTCATGCCGGGCTCCCATTTTTTGCTTGCCTTTTTTCCAAAACTGTGCTATACTTTGAAAAAACATTCGGGAGCCCCTCCTATGAAAGAGCAACAAAGCGATATCCTGCAAATTGCACCCGTTGCATATATCGAAACGGATTTCAATGAAAAATTTGCCCTGCCCCGTCAAAGCGGAATGTGCCCCGATCTGTGCGGCAGGATTCGATTCACCGCGCCCTTTGCGCATGCAGAAGCCGTGCGGGAATTGGACGGTTTTTCCCATATCTGGCTGATTTTCGGATTTTCGCAAAACACATGGCATGGCGGCTCACTCACAGTGCGCCCGCCGCGCCTTGGAGGAAACCGCCGCGTCGGTGTATTTGCATCGCGCGCACCGGTCCGCCCAAACGGGCTGGGACTTTCCTGCGTGCGGCTTTTGTCGGTAGAATATGAAGAAAACGGCGCGCCGCTGCTTCTTGTCGGCGGGGTCGACCTTGCAAACACAACGCCGATTTATGATATCAAGCCCTATCTCCCGTTCTCGGACTGCTGCCGGGATGCAAAGCCCGGATATACCGCCCTTACGCAAACGCACAGCCTGGCGGTCCATTGCCCGCCGCAGCTGCTTCAAAAAATGCCGCCGCAAAGGGCGGAGGCGCTGCTTCAGGTGCTGCGGCAGGATCCGCGCCCGGGATATAAAACGGAAGACGAGGCGCAATACGGCTTTCGCTATGCAGGCAATGAGATAAAATTCACCGTAAAGGACGGCGTGCTGACCGTTTTACAAATTGACTGAACATGAGAAAAGCTCCTTCGAATTTTTCGAAAGAGCTTTCTTTTTATGCATGGGAGGGGCGCTGCCCGAGCAGCGTGTGATACCGGCGATAAAATTGCTCGTAAAGTCCAGCGTCCAGCGCTTCCCTGATCTTTGCCATAAGATCGTTATAAAAATAAAGATTATGCAAAACAGCAAGGCGCATTCCGAGCATTTCCTGCGCTTTGAGCAAATGGCGGATATATCCGCGAGAATGCATGCGGCATGCCGGGCAGCCGCATTTATCGGAAATCGGGCGCGGATCTGCGGCAAATTTCTGATTGAGAATATTCATGGTGCCGTCCCAGGTGAACAGATACCCATGGCGGGCATTGCGGCTCGGCATAACGCAGTCAAAAAAGTCAACCCCGCGGTAAACCGCCTCCACAATATTGCACGGCGTGCCGACGCCCATCAGATAGCGCGGCTTATCGGTCGGCATATACGGGATCACCTGTTCGATGACATGATACATCACCTCGGTCGGTTCCCCGACCGCAAGCCCGCCGATGGCAAATCCGTCAAGGGGCAGTTCTCTGATCTGCTTCATGTGCTCAATGCGCAGATCATCATAGGTGCAGCCCTGATTGATGCCGAAGAGCATTTGCTTTTTGTTGATGGTACGCTCCAAGGCGTTTAGGCGTTCATGCTCTGCGATGCATCGCTTAAGCCAGCGTGTCGTGCGCTCGCAGGACTGCTTGGAATAAGCATATTCCGCCGGATTTTCCACACATTCGTCAAACGCCATGGCAATGGTGGAAGCAAGGTTTGATTGAATTTGCATGCTTTGCTCCGGGCCCATAAAAATGCGCCTGCCGTCAATATGGGACTGAAAGGTGACGCCCTCCTCGCGGATCTGACGAAGCTTTGCCAGGGAAAAAACCTGAAACCCGCCGGAATCGGTAAGAATCGGGCGATCCCACCCGATGAACTTATGCAGCCCGCCCAGGGCATATACCACCTCGTCGGACGGTCTGACATGCAAATGATAGGTATTGGAAAGCTCAACCTGGCAGCCGACCTCTTTGAGATCCTCCGCGGCGATGCCGCCCTTGATCGCACCGCAGGTGCCGACATTCATGAAAACGGGCGTTTCGATTGTGCCGTGCGGCGTTGTGAAGCGGCCGCGCCTGGCTGCGCCTTCGGTTTTTAACAGTTCAAACATGCGTATTCCCTTTCCAAAGCAGGTTCAGGAGCGCTTAAAGCGATGCTCAAGGCTTGCTTTTGTCACTTCTATGCAGACAGGTCTTCCGTGCGGGCAATATTTGATATCCGGCAAAGAAAACAGCCTGTCGCAAATCCATTCGATATGTTGGCGGTCATAAGCTCTGCCGCCCTTGATTGCCGCCTTGCAGGACGCCTGATACAGCGCCCGCTCAAATGCAGTCTCTGTGGTGATTTCGGTTTGCGCCTGCCCGCGGGAGAGATCGCCCGCCAAAGAAACGAATGCCGCCGTTGCCTGGGAGGGATCCATATAGGAGGGGATTTCATGCAAAGAAGCGGTTTTCCCGTCTATCACGAAACGAAAACCGGTCTTTTCAATCTCTGCGGCATGCTCCGCGGCGCTTGCCGCCTCCTCGGAGGAAAGAACGATTTTGAGCGGGACGAGCAGCAAAAAGCTTTGCGCATGCTCTTTTTTCGCATTTTCACGCAGCTGCTCGAACAGGATTCTTTCGTGTGCTGCATGCTTATCAATGAGATAAGAAGTTTCCTTATATTCAACAATCACATAGGTTTCAAACAACTCGCCGACAATGCGATACGGAATTTGCATTGCCTTTGTAATAGGCGTGCGCACAATGTTCTCTTCCCCACTCCTCTGCGGCACGCGCGGCTCGACTGCATAGTGAGGCTGCGAAGCGTTTGGCGTCGGTATTTGCGCTGCCGATGCGGCCGATGCGCCCTGTGAGGGGATGGGCGTCGGATTCCAAACGGTTTTCGGCAAATCGATTTGCGGCTCAAACACCTGCGGCGCCGATTCCGCAGGCGCATTTTGCTCCTGCGGGGGCGCGGCTGCAGCAAGATCTAACGGCTGCGGCTGCGCCCGTTCGCTTTTTTCAAGCGGAACAAAGGCATTGAGCACTTCGTCCTGCACACGGCTCTTTTCGCGCTGCGCGGGGGCAGCATCAAACTGTGGGCGTGCTAGCGTATTTTCCAAAGCGTTTCGCACCGCATAATAAACCAGCTCGAATACCGCTTTTTCATTCGAAAATTTAACCTCAAGCTTTGCGGGGTGCACATTGACATCGACAATATCCGGCTGCAAGGTCAAATACAGCGTGCAGCACGGAAACTTGTCCTGCGGGATGAAGGAGGTAAAGGCCTGCTCCAGCGCCGCCGACATGGTTTTGGAGCGCACATAGCGCTCATTGACATAAAACAGCTGAAAATTGCGGTTGGAACGGATATTTTCTGGCGTGCCGATAAACCCGCTGAGTGCAAGACTGTCCTGCGCGCCCGAAACGGGGGCAAGCTGCTTTGCAAAAGCTCTTCCGTAAACGGCGTAGAGCGTGTTTTGCACATTGCCGTCGCCTGCGGTGACCAGGCGGCTTTCCCCATCGCAAATCAGGCGAAAAGAAACCTCCGGGTGCGAGAGTGCAACGCGTTCTGTGTTGGCAATCACATTCGCCGTTTCCGTTGCATCTTTTTTCAAGAATTTCATCCGCGCGGGAACATTGTAAAACAGCTCCTCAACCACAATGGTCGTGCCGTTTGGGCAGCCTGCGTCCTCCACGGTTTTGACAACACCGCCCTCGCTGTAAAGCAGCGTGCCGACGGTATCCTCTTTGCGTTTTGTCATCATGCGCAGTTTGGAAACGGCGCTGATTGCAGCAAGAGCTTCGCCGCGAAAGCCGAGCGTGAAAATTCTGCCCAGATCCTCGGCGGTATGAATTTTGCTGGTTGCATGGCGGCGCAGGGAGAGCGGCGCGTCCTCGCGTGACATCCCGCAGCCGTTATCACTGACACGCAGAAAGGAAACGCCCCCGCGCTTTACCTCAACGGTAATTTGCGTGGCACCTGCATCGATCGCATTTTCAAGCAGCTCCTTGACAACGGACCCGGGCCGATCGACCACCTCGCCCGCAGCAATCAGATTGGCAACCGAAAAATCAAGAACACCGATGACCCCCATGCTATCTCCCTCCCCTGAATGCGGATATTAAAGCAACGATTTTTTCCATTCGTAAATCAGATTCATCGCCTCAAGCGGCGTTAATGTGTTCAGCTCCGTTGCAAGAATTTGGCTGCGCACATGCTGCAAGGCATAGTCCTCCAAAGAAATCATCTGCGCCGCATCCTGCGAAGGAGCTTTTTTCTGCCCTTTTGCGCGCGGAAGCTGCTCGCCGCGGTCAAGAGATTCCAAAATTTCCTTGGCGCGATGAATCACCTCTTTCGGGATTCCGGCAAGCTGCGCGACCTCAATGCCATAGCTGTCGTCGGCTGCGCCCGGAATGATCTTGCGCAAAAAGATGATCTCATCGCCCTTTTTCTTGGCGGCGATATTATAGTTGACAATACCGTCAAACTGCTGTGCCATTTCCGTCATTTCGTGATAATGCGTTGCGAACAGTGCCTTTGCACCGAGCTTTTTCCCGGCGGTATATTCACAGACGGCGCGCGCGATACTCAGCCCGTCATAGGTGCTTGTGCCACGGCCGATCTCATCATAGATCACAAGGCTGCGTTTTGTGGCGTTGGCTAAAATATAGGCGACCTCGGTCATTTCGAGCATGAAGGTCGATTGGCCGGACGCCAGATCGTCCGAAGCGCCCACCCTCGTAAAAATTTTATCCACAATGCCGATGCGCGCAGATGCAGCGGGAACAAACGAGCCGATCTGCGCCATGATTACGATCAGGGCAACCTGGCGCATATATGTGGATTTTCCCGCCATGTTCGGACCGGTAATAAGCATCATGCGGCGCGTTTTGGTATCAAGCTCCGTATCGTTTGGCACAAAATACTGATTCCCAGCCACTTTTTCAACAACCGGATGACGTCCGTCCTTAATAGAGATCACGTCGCTGTCGTCCACCTCAGGGCAGGTGTATTGGTTTTTTAATGCCACCTCCGCCAGGGAAACATAAAGATCCAGCTTGGCGAGCAGCGCCGCCGTTTTTTGCACGCGATAAATACCGTTCGCCAAAAGCTTGCACAGGCGATTGAAAATTTCATATTCCAGCGCCTGCTCGCGGTCCTTTGCGGTATACATGGTGGTTTCGAGATTTTTCAGCTCTTCCGTGATATATCGCTCGCCGCCGGTCAGCGTTTGTTTGCGGATATAATGCTGCGGCACCTGATCCTTGAAGGAATTGGAAACCTCTATGTAATACCCGAAGACCTTGTTGTTGCCGATTTTCAGCGTTTTGATCCCCGTTGCGGCGCGTTCGCGCTCCGCCATATCCGCAAGCATTGCGGAGCCGTTGTTCATCACATCGCGCAAATAGTCGATATCCTGCGAAAAGCCCTTGCGCACAAAGCCGCCCTCACGCACGGAAAACGGCAAATCCTTATCATTGATCGCCTCATTGAGCGAGCGAACCTCATCCGTGAGCGGGTCAAGCGAGGCGCAAAGATAACGCAGCTCTTCCCCCTTGCAGTCGCCGAGCAGCTCTTTGATTCGCGGAACAACGCCGAGCGTATCCGCAATGCTGCGCAAATCGCGTGCATTTGCGGTGCCGTAAATAATACGCGTCATCAGGCGCTCCAAATCGAAAATGCAGCGCAGCGCTTCCCCGAGCTCTTCCCGCAGCATAAAGTTTGCGTAAAGCTCACTCACTGCGCTCTGACGGCGCAATATCTGCTTGACATCGGTCAGCGGCGTTTGCAGATCCGTGCGCAGAAGGCGTGCGCCCATTGCTGTTTTCGTGCGGTCGAGCACCCACAGAAGCGAACCGCGTTTTTCCCGCTGGCGCATTGTTTCACACAGCTCCAGATTGCGCCTGGAGCTGACATCGATCTCCATATACTGCCCTGAGGAATACAAATCGAGCGTGTGAATATAGGAAAGGTCGCACCGCGCGGTATTCGCGACATATTGAATCAATGCCCCTACGGTGCGTATCAGCAGATCATCCGAGCCGATCGGCGCCTCCAAAGATGGAAACTGCGTGCCAAGGCACCTGCGGCAGCCGTTTAGATCAAAAGCGGCAACTTGCGCAAGATTCATCACGGCGCCGAGCCGCTGCGTGCAAAATTCATAGGAAGCGCCGAGCCCCGCGGCATCAACATTTGTCAGAATTTCGCTCGGTGCATATTTCGCAAGCTCATTGTTCAGCCGATCGAAAAGCTGCTGCCCGATGAGCTTTGTGGCGCAGAGTGCGCCGGTGGAAATATCGATAAAGGCAAGCCCGGCAGCCCCTTCCTCCATGCAGACGGAGCAAAGATAATTGTTCTGCCCCTCTTTGAGCATGCTGCTTTGGGTCACCGTGCCCGGGGTGACAATACGCACTACATCGCGCTTGACCAGCCCTTTCGCAGTTGCGGGATCTTCCAGCTGCTCACAGATGGCAACTTTATATCCCTTTCCTACCAGGCGTGCAATATAGCCCTCTGCCGCATGATACGGCACGCCGCACATAGGCGCGCGCTCTTCTTCTCCGCAGCCGCGCCCCGTGAGCGAAAGCTCGAGCTCGCGCGAGGCGAGCTTGGCATCGTCATGAAACATTTCATAAAAATCGCCGAGGCGGAAAAAAAGAATATAGCCCGGGTATTTTTCCTTGAGCGCATAATATTGCTGCATAAACGGAGTTGTCGCCATGGGAGCCTCCTTTGCCTGTGTTTCAACGTTTACGCCATGAGTTTACGGTGCGCGGAATCAGTGATGATGGTCATGTCCGCAGCCGCCGCCGCAGGACGAGCAATCGTGCGCGCAGGGGCGCTCGCCGGTGATTTGAAATGTGATTTCGGAATTGACTTCATTCATCAGCGCATTCACTGCCTCCGTTGCGCTGTTATAGGCGATCAGAATCGGGTTTTCAACAATGGTATGATAAAGAGATTCAATCCGCGCCTGAATGGCATCGATCATTTCCTTATCCTTTTGCTCTTTGCGATATTCCTCGGTCAGCGCGGCGGATTGCGCATTGTATTCCGCAATCTGCGCCTGCAGCGCTTCGTTTGATTCGTATGCTTTCGTAGCTTCCTGCATTTTTTGAACACGCTCGTCCTCTTTGATTGTTTTCCCGAGCAGGGTCGCAAGTTCCAGAATTTCCATCATCGTGTCTCCTTTTTTCAAAACAGTTTAATTTTTTTGATATTCGGCGGCGAAAATCGCCGATATTTCTAAAGCCTTTTTAAGAATCGAACGGCTCCGCAAAGAGCGCAAAGAAGGTTGCATCTGTGATTTTCATGGGGACGGTTTTGCCGATGAGCTGCGGCGCAGCTTTGAAATGAACCAATTTGTTGCCCTCTGTGCGTCCGGAAAACATTTCGGCATTGGTTTTGCTCTGCCCCTGCACAAACACGGGAAGCACTTTTCCGATCATTTCCCTGTTTTTTTCAAGAGAAATTTCGTTTTGCAGGTCGGTCAGGCGGCGGAAGCGCTCTTTTTTTACCTCCGGGTCGATCTGATCGGGATAATCCGCCGCAGGGGTGCCGCGGCGCGGAGAATACAAAAACGAAAAAATCGAATCAAATCGCACGCGCTGCAGCACATCCAGCGTTTGTTCGAAATCTTCCTCGCTCTCCCCGGGAAAGCCGACGATGATATCCGTCGTCAGCGTCAGATCCGGAATTTTTTCCCGCAGCGCGTCTGCCAGAGCAAGATACTGCTCTTTTGTATATCTGCGATTCATTCTGCGCAGGGTCTTGCTGCTGCCGGATTGCAGCGGCAAATGAAATTGCCGCGCGATCTTTTTCTCACTTGCCATGCAGTCGATCAGGGCGGCGGAGGCATCCTTGGGGTGGCTTGTCATAAAGCGAACGGTGAAGTCTCCCTCAATGGCGCAAATGCGGTGCAAAAGCGTCGGAAAATCGGGGCAATCCGCGCCGTGGTAGGAATTGACATTCTGCCCCAGCAGTGTAACCTCACGGCAGCCGCCCTGCACGAGCGCGCGCACCTCTTCCTCAATTTTTTCTGCGCTGCGGCTGCGCTCTCTGCCGCGCACATACGGCACAACGCAGTAGGTGCAGAAATTGTTGCAGCCGTACATAATACTCACCCATGCCTGCGTCTTTGAGGCGCGGCGCACCGGCAGATCCTCCGCAATGCGCTGTACCGCTTCATCCGCGTAAAGCTTTCTGCAATGCCCGCTCATCGTTTCATAAAGAATTTGCGGGAAACGGTATACAAGACTTGTCCCGAAGAGAAAATCAATATAAGGGTATTTGTTTTTAATATCCGCCTTGCGGTGCTCTTGGGAAACCATGCAACCGCAGATCCCGATGAGCAGCTGCGGGTTTTTGGCTTTGAGATGCTTAAATTGCCCTGTGATGGAGAGGGCTTTCAGCTCCGCATGCTCCCGCACCGCGCAGGTATTGACCAATAAAAGATCTGCGTTCGCGGAGACATCCGTCACCTCATAGCCCATTTCGCACGCCATGCCGAGCAGCCGTTCGCTGTCCGCCTCGTTTTGCTGGCAGCCGAAGGTCTCAATATAAACAAAATGCGGTTTTCCTTCCGCGCCAAGCAGCGCGCGCACCTGCGCCGCATACTGCTTTTGCAGCAGCAGCTCCTCCTCGCTGACCGGCAGCGGTTGTTTTGTCGTATCGTTCATGCTTCTTTTTCTTTATCTTTCTGCTGTAATAGCGATAAAAATTCATCATAGTATTATACCGCAGAAAACGACACTCTGTCAAGAAAAGTCCCTGCCTTTTGCTGTGTTTTCCGTATAATTTCATAATTCGTTCAAATACCGTAAACAGAAAACTTACATAATTCACCGATTGACTTTGCCGAAAAAATATGCTACCATATTGCGTGACATAGGGAGTAGTTTGCGTTTTCCGAAACGGTCCAAAGTCAACATCACGCGGCGCCGCGGCACCGATGGCTTGGATGAAAAAACGAGACTGTGTGCGGTGAAAGCTGTGCAGGGTCTTTTTTTATTGTTTCACCGTAATTTTCAAATCAAAAATGAAAGGACTTTGATTTTCTATGAAAGAGTATTTACAAAGCAGCGATGAAGTGCTTGCTTTTCTCGGCGCCGATGCCAAAACGGGTTTTGGCGATGCGGCAGCGGCAGAAAAGCTTGCAAAGGACGGAAAAAACAAGCTGGTGCAAGCCAAAAAGGCTTCTCTGCTTTCCAGAATTTTTTCTCAGATTGCTGACCCGATGGTGCTCGTTTTGCTCGGCGCTGCGATCATCTCGGGCGTGACCTCCGCGCTGGCGGGCGAATCGTTTGCCGATGTGTTTATTATTCTCGCCGTGGTCGTAATCAATACGGTGCTCGGTGTTGTGCAGGAAAGCAAAGCGGAAAAGGCGATCGATGCTCTGAAAGAAATGGCAGCGGCGACTTCACGAGTTATGCGCGGCGGCAAAATTCAAACAATCAAAAGCGAAGAGCTTGTTGCCGGCGATATTGTGCTTTTGGAGGCAGGCGATGCAATCCCTGCGGACGGGCGCATTCTCGAATGCGCCAGCCTGAAAATCGAAGAGGCGGCGCTCACGGGCGAATCCGTTCCAAGCGAAAAAACCGCGCAAAGACTCACGGCGGCAAGCAACGGCGATGTTCCGCTCGGCGACCGTAAAAATATGTGCTATATGGGCAGCGCAGTTGTCTACGGGCGCGGCAAAATGGTCGTCACTGCGACCGGAATGCAAACGGAAATGGGAAAAATCGCACATGCCATCTCCTCCGTGGAAAACGGGCAGACCCCGCTGCAGAAAAAGCTCGGACAGCTCAGCAAAATCCTGACGGTGCTTGTGCTTGCCATCTGCGCCGTGATGTTCGTGTTTTCCCTGCTGCGCGGCGGAAAATTTGATATGCCGTCCGTTTTGAATACCTTTATGCTTGCAGTCAGCCTGGCAGTCGCCGCAATTCCCGAGGGGCTTGCCGCGGTGGTAACGATCGTGCTTTCCATGGGCGTGACAAAAATGTCAAAGCAAAATGCAATCATCCGTAAACTCACGGCGGTGGAAACGCTCGGCTGCACGCAGATCATCTGCTCCGACAAAACAGGAACGCTGACACAAAACAAGATGACCGTCGTGCGGCACAGCGGCGCGGACGAATCTCTCCTGGCGCGCGCGCTCGCCCTTTGCAGCGACGCCGCCCTGCAAAACGGCGCAAAGGAGGCCATCGGCGAACCGACGGAATGCGCGCTTGTGAACTATGCCGCATCTCTCGGGCTGAGGAAAAGCGAAATGGAGCAGACAATGCCGCGCGTTGCGGAGGCCCCATTTGATTCCATGCGGAAAATGATGAGCACCGTTCATTTTAATTCCGGCCATTTCACACAGTATACCAAAGGCGCGCCGGACGAGCTTTTACAGCGCTGCACCATGGTGCTGACCGATACGGGCGTTTTGCCGCTGGATGATGAGCGGCGGAGGGAAATTCTTTCCGAAAATACCGCTTTTGCCGAAAAAGCACTGCGTGTGCTCGGCTGCGCCTATCGCGAATATGACGAAATGCCGCAGGATACCGCGCCGCAGGCGCTGGAACAGGACATGATTTTTCTCGGCCTTGTCGGTATGATCGACCCCGTGCGCCCCGAAGTGCGCGATGCCGTTGCGCGCTGCGCGGAGGCAGGCATCCGCCCGATCATGATTACGGGCGACCATATCGATACGGCGGTTGCCATTGCCAAGGACCTCGGGATTCTCAAGGATCCCTCCGCCGCAATCACCGGCGCACAGATCGACGAATATGACGATGCTGCGTTTGAACAAAATGTGGACCGCTTTTCCGTTTATGCGCGTGTGCAGCCGGAGCATAAGGTACGCATTGTCAACGCCTGGCGCAAACGCGGCTATGTCACCGCAATGACGGGCGACGGCGTCAACGACTCCCCGGCAATCAAAAGCGCCGACATCGGCATCGGCATGGGAATCACCGGCACGGATGTGACCAAAAATGTCGCCGATATGATTTTGGCAGACGATAATTTCGCTACGATTGTCAGCGCGGTAGCAGAGGGGCGGCGCATTTACGACAACATCTGCAAGTGCATTCAGTTCCTGCTTGCCTCCAACCTCAGCGAGGTGCTCTCAATTTTTGTCGCAACACTGTTCGGCTTCACCATTCTGCAGCCGGCGCAGATTTTGTTTGTCAATCTTGTAACGGATTCCCTGCCCGCTCTGGCGCTCGGCGCGGAAAAAGCAGAGCCCGATATTATGAAGCGCCCGCCGCGCCGCAGCGACGAAGGCATTTTCTCCGGGGGCCTCGGCGTGCATGTTTTCACCCAAGGGATCATGATTTCTTTTTTGACGCTCGCCGCATACTTTATCGGGCATTTTATGGAGGCCGGGCGCTTTGAAATCGTGCAGAGCACAGACGGCATGACCATGGCGTTTCTGACCATGTCCATGGCAGAAATTTTCCATGCATACAACATGCGTTCCCGCAAATCGATTTTTGCGCTGCATACGCACAATTTCCTGCTGTTTGGCACCATGCTGCTTTCTTTGCTGCTCACCGCCGCCGTGATTTATATTCCGGGGCTGAGCGCGCTGTTCGGCTTTTCGCATATCAGCTTTTTCGAATATCTGACGGCGCTCGGGCTTGCCGTTTTGGTGATTCCCTTTGCAGAGCTTGCAAAGCTGTTTGAAAAAAAGCGGAAAAAATCCGCCTGAATATCCGAAAATAAAACAGGAGGCATCCGCCATGTATCGCATTGCAATTTTTGATCTGGACGGCACGATTCTCAATACTTTGGAGGATCTTTGCGACAGCCTCAATCACGCCCTTGCACTTTCTTCCATGCCCTGCAGAAGCCTTGCGCAGGTGCGCTCTTATCTTGGAAACGGAATCCGCGCCCTGGTGGAATGCGGGGTGCCGGAAAACACGCCGCCGGAGCTGACGGATGCCGTATTTGCGGAATTTGCCTCGTATTATCCCGCGCATTGCCGCATCAAAACGGCACCCTACCCCGGCATTTTGCAGCTTTTTTCAAAATTGCGGGAGAGCGGGATCAAGATCGCCGTTGTCTCCAATAAGGTGGATACCGCCGTGCAGACGCTGTGCGTCGATTTTTTCCCCGGGCTGCTTGACTATTGCGTCGGCGAAAAAAGCGGGATCCGCAAAAAGCCGTGCCCCGATTCGCTTAACCATGTGCTGCAGCTCTTCGGCGCCTCCCCGCGGGATGCACTTTATATCGGCGACAGCGAGGTGGATGCAAAAACCGCCGAAAATGCGGGTGTTGACTGTGCGCTTGTAAGTTGGGGGTTTCGTGAGGAAGCGTTTTTGAAAACGCTCGGGGCACAATATCTTGTGCACACACCGAGGGAAATCTTTGAAATTATCCGAAAATAATCACATTTTTCACTCGGTTTTCATTGTATTTACCGAAGATTCGTGCTATAATTTAACCGCAGTCAAAAGATGTCGCAATTTTGCAGAAGAGGAGAATCACGATGAGAAGACGCAACGAAACATACTACAAAGCAAAAAAGACGGAGATCATGGAGCGCAGCTTCGCCTGCTACTGCGAAAACGGTTTTTCCGGCACCGGAATTCAGAAGCTTGCCGATGCATGCGGCATGACAAAGCCGAACTTTTACACCTATTTTGACAATGTCGAAGACCTCGTGATTCAGTCCACGCAGCACTGCATGACAAAGATTGAAGATGAATTTATGAGCAAAGCCCCCGAGGACCCGGACGAGCTGATCGCCTTTTTAGAGGAGCTGCCCTATTGGACCGAACAAAAGCACGGCAAAGAATACCGTCTGATGTATCAGATCTACACGCATCCGAAATATATCGAATACGGTAAGCGCTTTATGCAGGATGTCAACCAGCGCTACACCACCTACTCCAAGCGCCTTGAAAAAACACTGGGGGTACCGTATGATGTCCTCACTCCGCTGATTTTTGTTTATGTGCATGCCTGCGTACATTATGCCATGTTCGGAGATAAGGAGGCGCTCACCGCACAGCTTTCGACTCTGCGCCGCTGCCTGACGCTGCTTCAGAATGACTATAAAAATACAAAAACAACGGAAAAACAATAACCGAAAAGAAAAAGAACAGTCTCCTCTGCGCCGAGCGCAGAGGAGACTGTTTTAAACCGTGCTGCCCGGCAATGTGATTTCAAAATCCTGTTCCAATGAGAATTTTCGGTTCTGCAAAAGCACCGCGGGCTGCAGCACATCTTTCCCGAAGCGCTTTTGCAAAGCATCCACGGTTTTCTCAAGCGGGGATAAATCCCCCGGCTCCTGCGCGAAAAGGCTTGGCTGCGCCTGCGCCGCCTGTGCCGAGCAAAGATCGAAAACGCGCACGGAAACGGCGCGGATGGGGTCCTTCCAGCGATATGAGGAAGCGAACAATGCATATGCCTGCCTTGAGAGGCTGCGCGTTTTATTGCAAGGCGGGCAAAGGCGGCACTGAAAGCTGTGATGCGTCAGGCGATTTGTTTTCACCTCAACGCAAAGCCCGCCCGCGTACATGCCGTAGCCCCGCAGTCGCGCCCCCACTTTTTCGCACAGCGCACCGATCAGCGCCATGGCCTCTGTGTCATTTGTCAGATTCTGCGCGGTCGTGATGCCGCGCCCGATCGATTTTAAAGGCGGCACATATTCCGCCGGAACAACCGGACTGTTCTCCTGCCCCGCCGCATATCGCCGCAGCATCGGACCGCTTTTGCCGAGCATGGCAAAAAGCCATCCCTCCGGCACGCAGGCAAGCTCGCCGATGGTACGAATGCGATGCCGCGTGAGCAATGAAGCGGTTTTTTCACCGACGCCGATCATGGCATCCACCGGAAGCGGCCATACAACCTCCTTAAAATTTTCCTTTGAGATCACGGTGGTGGCATCCGGTTTTTTGAGATCCGATCCGAGCTTCGCAAACACCTTGTTAAAGGAGACGCCGACGGAAACGGTCAACCCGAGCTCGCTACGGAACTGCTCCCGCAAAGCATCGGCAATGGTTTGCGGAGAGCCGAGAAAAGAAGAACCCGTTACATCCAGCCAGCTTTCATCCATACCGAACGGCTCAACGCAATCCGTATATTCCTCAAAAATTTTACGCGCCTGCCCGGAATAATATAAATACCGATCAAAATGCGGCGGAACAACCGTGAGCGATGGGCACGCCATCTTTGCCTGATGAATCGTCTGCGCGGTTTTTACGCCCTTTGCTTTTGCAAGCTCGTTTTTTGCCAGAATAATGCCGTGGCGATTTGAAATATCGCCCCCGACGGCAATCGGAATCCCGCGCAAGGAGGGGCAAAGCTTGCATTCCACGCTGGCATAAAAATTATTCAAATCGCAATGCAGAATCGCCCGCTGCATAATTTTTCCGCCCCCTCTTGACAAAACACACAAAATCCTGTATGATAAATATACAAACCGTTTGTGGTTTTATTATACACAATCTTTTTGTATTTGTCAACGAAAACATGCAATAAATTTGTGTTTTTTTGGGAGGAGCGTCTATGACATTCGGACAAAAGCTGAAGCAATGCCGCAAGGCATGCAGCATGACGCAGGCAGAGCTTGCACAAAAAGCAGGGCTCGGTGTCAATACGATCATCAACTACGAGCGCGGCAATACTTATCCGCAAAACCGCGAAATTTACCGCCGCCTGGCACAGATTCTCGGGGAGGATGCCAACTATCTGCACAATGAAAACGATGACTTTATCGCATCCGCCGCGGAAAAATACGGTTATCGCGGAAAACAGGAGGCGACGCGCCTGGTGCGCCAGCTCGGCGGGCTGTTTGCAGGCGGTGAGCTGAGCGAAGAGGATATGGACGGCGTGATGCGCACCATGCAGGATTTTTATTGGAAAGCAAAAGACGAAAACCGAAAATACGCATCCAAAAAGAAGGACGACAGCCGTGCCTGATTCCAAAGAAATTTTGCGGCAGGCAAATGCCTTAGTGCGGCAAAGCGGCGGGCATAACCCGTTTGCGGCGGCAAAGCTGCGCGGGATCGATGTGCAAACCACGGACGAATTTTCTTCCCTGCTCGGCATGTATGTTTTCCGTTGGAAGCACCGTGCGATTTTTTTAAACGCTCGAATGAGCGGGCAGCTGCGCCGCACCGTGTGCGCGCATGAGCTGGGGCATGATGTATTTCATCGCGCGCAGGCGCGCCGCGCCGAGCTTTGCGAGCTCTCTCTTTTTCGCGCCAAAACAAGCATGGAATATGAAGCAAATGCATTCGCTGCGCATTTTCTGATCGATACGGAGGAATGCATGGAAGCCGCAGAGCGGGGTCTTGCGCCCTGCCAAATGGCTTCACTTTTTGAAACGGAGGAAGAGCTTGTCCTCATCAAATTGCAAGAGCTGATGCATCTTGGATACCCTTTGCGCCTGCCGCGTGAGCCGAAAGCTGCATTTCTGCGGCAGACAGCCCGAAAAAAAGCGCCGTAATTGCTTTTGCGGCATACGCAATACAAAGCGGAGTAGAAACCACAATGGAATATGAAACCCTCTTTGCAATGCTTTCCGAATATGAGCCCGTCTGCCCGCAGGAGGAAACGGACCGCCGCCTGATGCTTTCGTATCTTTCCGAGCAAAAATGCCTTTTAACGCGCGAAAACGAGGCAATGCATTTCACCGCCTCCGCCTGGGTCACAGATGCCGCGCATACGCATGTGCTCATGGCATACCACAATATTTACCGCTCCCATGCATGGCTCGGCGGCCATGCGGACGGCAATTCGGATCTGTTTTCGGTGGCGCGGGAAGAGGTCCTGCAGGAAAGCGGGCTTGCGGTTGTTTTTCCGCTTGGCGAAAAGCCGATCTCCCTTGAAATTTTGCCCGTCTGCCCACACGAAAAAAGAGGCCGCTTCGTTGCGGCACACCTGCATCTGAATGTAACATACGGCTTTTTTGCCGACAAAACGGCGCCGCTGCGCATCAAGCCGGATGAAAACAGCGCGCTGCAATGGTTTGTCAAGGAAGATGCCCCGCGCGCAAGCCGGGAGGCGGAAATGCGCGTGATTTACGAAAAGCTGAATCGTCGGATTTAAAAAAGAGCGAGGCATGCATGCCTCGCTCTTTTCCGCTGTTTGCTTCAGTTTTGCTTATGGACAAAAGTATATTCGTCATAATACCGATAATAGGGACAGGCGTTGGTCGTACGGCGTGCAAAAGCCTCCATTTCATCCTCATCCAGGCTTTGGTTGCAGGTATAATCGCCGTATTCCTCATCATAGTCGAAAAATTCGCAGCTTTCGCAGGAGGATGCGCTTTTGTTTTTCGTGCAGCTCTTTTTGCAGCGGTTCGATACTTTTTCTTGCATTATTTTGCCCCCTTTCGCAGTTATTGAAAATAAAAAACCCGCCCTGCCGTGTAAAGCAGGAATTGAAAACCCTTGCACAGCAAGGACAGAGCCCCCTCAGCGGTTTTGTGCTTCCAGCATTTCGCGCAAACGCGGCGCAAAGAGGTCTGCATTCCCGCCGCCGAAGCAGGGCTCAATATTTCAATTTGTGGGTTTAATTACCCGCAATATCACGCACAGGGCAGGACTCCGGCTTATCTTGGGTCGGTATCCTCATATTCAATACTCATAAGCTCATCTTCAAAAATATCGGCGATGCGGTCAAATTCATCATTGTCGTCAATGGTGATAAGAATCTCTTCTCCGTCGTCGTCCTTTGCAATTTTGAGAAGGACGTATTCCCCGTCCGGGTTTTCATCCTTCGGCTCCAGCGCAAGATAGGTCTGGCCGTTGTCTTCAATTCTGCCGATCAGCTCAAAATCACTTTCATTTCCCTCTTCATCCGTCAGGGTGAAAACCTCGACATCCAGCACTTCCGCTTCCCCGTTTCCGAGTGATTGTTTATCTGTCATTTTGTCGTCCTCCGAAAACCGCTTCTGATTTTATCTTAGTACAAAGCAGCGCACATTATGCATCGCCCTCTTCCCTTCTATCATACCAAATTTCCGGGATAAAGTCAACCGCATAAGAAAAGTTTCTTTCGCATATCATGTCGTAAACCGTCGTTTGCGGGCAAGGCAGCGGCGCGATTCTTTTTCGGAAAGGAACTCCCCCGGGAGAGAGGGTGGCGGTATGTTCGGGCAAGGCATCTCGGCAATGCTGTATCAATTCTTATATGTGTTTTTAAGGGTGGGAGAGAGCAGCTCTTTTCCGCCCCCGCTGGACAGTGCAAAAGAGCGAGAGCTGTTTGAAAAAATGCGCGATGGAGACCCGGACGCGCGCGACACATTGATCTGCCATAATCTGCGCCTGGTTGCGCATATCGTGAAAAAATATTACGGAAGTGCCAAAAACCAGGAGGATCTTGTTTCTATCGGAACCATCGGCCTGATCAAAGCAATCGATACCTTCAACAGTGAAAACGGGGCGCGCTTTGCCACCTATGCCGGAAAATGCCTGCAGAACGAAATTCTGATGCATTTTCGCGCAGGCAAAAAAACGGCGTGCGAAGTCTCCGTGAACGAAACAATTGATACGGATAAAGACGGAAACCCTTTGACCTACCTCGATGTGATCTGCAGCGAAGACACCATTGCAGACGATCTTGATCTGCGCATGCGCAGTGCGGCGGCAAAGCGCATGATCGCATACGGGCTGGACACAAGAGAGAAAAAAATTCTCATTCTGCGCTACGGGCTTTCCGGTGAGCCGCCATGCACGCAGCGGGAGGTTTCAAAAAAGCTCGGCATTTCCCGCTCATATGTTTCCCGCATTGAAAAATCGGCGCTCGAAAAAATACGAAAGGAGCTTTCTCAATAAAGAAAAAGCCGCTTTGCGAGTCGGCACAAAGGTGCTGCAAAGCGGCTTTATACAGTTTCAAAACTCAAAGGTTGGCGGCAGAAACACGTTTGACGCCCTGATTCACGGATGCGATAATCTCATCGGTTCTTGCGTCGGCGCGGGCGGGGATATAATAAGCGGTGCCGCTTTTGGCCTTGATGCAGATCAGCGTATATTTAACGGCTTTTGCCTGCTCAAATTTCGGCTCCGCCGTGCAGGCGCATTCAATCTCGGAGAACGGGAGCTGAAACATCTGATCCTGTTCTTTCCCGGTTAAAACATCGACCACGCGGCTGCCGAAGGAAACGCGCTCCTTTTCAAACCAAACGCCGCACATGCAATAGTCGGAGGAGCGGAAGGAGCCGTCATTTCCCTTGCGGACAAGCGTATCATCCGTTTCCGCGATGAAGCAAGCCCAATATTCCGGGTCTTTGCGGTTCTGATATTCCGCGGTGAGGAAAGCGGCGCGATCCATCGGGCCTTCCAAAAACTTTTCATGAAAATCCTTTTGAAAATCCCGCATGTTGGTGCGCACGCCGTCGTCAAAATCTTTATCCTTGGGTTCAATGCTGGCTGCGAAAACGATCAGCAGAACGCAGACAAGCAGCCCAAGCCAAACCGTAAATTTATAATCGGTAAAAATGCCGACGAGAATACCGGCCAAAGCAATCACAACACCGATAATGCAAAAAATGCCGAGCTTGCTTTTTTCAAAATATTTCGCATTCAATTTGAAATCCATAATACTCCTCCGAAAAAACGAGACAACTTTAACGTATCTATCATACCACGCCGACAAAAGCAATGTCAAGAAAAATCGGCAGATTTGAAAAAAATTCAGAAAAATTCGCACAAAACTTTCACAGCGAACGCCCGTGCGGCGCTGCGGCACCTTATTGTTAACATTTGATTCATATTTGGCGGAATGATGTATGCTATAATGATTTGAATGTAGAAATTCGGGAGATTTACCGGGAAAAATGAAGCAAAAATTTCTTGAAATCGGCCGAGTCGTCGGTGCGCACGGCGTGCACGGCGCCTGCAAGCTTGAGCCTTGGTGCGACGGCATCCAAACGCTGAAAAATGTGCGCGAGGTCTATACGGACCCAAACGGCGCGCACGCTTACATGCTCCGCTCTCTCAAGGCGCACGGCAAAATCATGCTTTTGCAGCTTTGCGAGATTTCGACGCCGGAGCAGGCGGCGCTTTTGCGCGGCAAGGTGCTCTATGCGGCGCGGGAGAGTCTCTTTCTTGAAAAAAACCATGTGTTTCTTCAGGACATGATCGGGTTGCCCGTATTTGACGCAACAAGCGGCGCGCAGCTCGGAAAGCTGGAAGATGTTTTGGAATATCCCGCAAGCCGAATCTATCGTATTGCAACCCCTTCGGGCGATGTACTGGTTCCGGCGGTGGATACATTTGTGGACCGCATTGATACGGAAAGCGGGATTTATCTGCGCCCGATTGCGGGAATGTTTGGAGAGTGATGCGGAATGCGTTTTGACATTTTAACGCTGTTTCCCGATTATGTGAATATCATTCTGAGCGAAAGCATCATCGGAAAAGCACGTGAAAAGGGCTGCATTGAGGTCTGCACACATGATATCCGCGCCTTTTGCGGCAATAAGCACGGGCGCGTTGACGATACGCCGTACGGCGGCGGCATGGGAATGCTGATGATGGCGCCGCCGATTTACGATTGCTATGAAGCCGTAACGCGGCAAATTCCGCCAGGGGCATCGCGCCGCTGCATTTACCTCTCTCCAAAAGGGGAGCGGCTGACGCAGAAAAAGGTTCGTTCTCTTGCACAGTATGACAATCTGATCCTGCTCTGCGGACATTACGAGGGCGTGGACCAACGCGTTCTGGACGAAATCGCGGACGAGGAGATTTCCGTCGGCGACTATGTGCTCACCGGCGGAGAACTGCCCGCCTGCATTTTGGTGGACGCAGTTTCGCGTCTGTGCGACGGGGTGCTGTCCGATTCGGTCTGCTATGAGGAGGAAAGCATTGCCTCTGGGCTTTTGGAATATCCGCAGTATACCCGCCCGCTCTGCTATCACGGGGTGGAAGTCCCCGCCGTGCTGCGCTCGGGGCATCATGAAAATATCGAGGCATGGAGGCTTAAGCAGTCTCTTGCCCTGACCAAAGAGCGCAGGCCCGATCTATACGAAACTTACCTTGCTAAATCGGCGGAGGAGGCGACAAAAGATTAAAAAACAAACATCCGAAAAAGCAGCAAAAACCGTTGCTGCAATGATTGCCGCAATGGCACTTTCCAAGGTGCTGGGCATGCTGCGCTCCGTGTTGCTTGCCTCCCATTACGGCACAGGAACCGAGGCAAACGCCTTTACGGCTGCAACGCAAATCCCGCTGACCTGCTTTGATCTTCTGCTCAGCGCCGCAATTTTAGGCTGCTTCATTCCCGTTTATAACAGCTTTTTCAAAGACGGTGGCAGCGGAGAGGCCAAGGCGGACCGTTTTGCCTGTGTCTTTTTGAACTTTGTGATCACGGTCACAGGCATTTTAACGGTTGCCGGCATCCTGTTTGCTGACCCGCTGCTTTCCCTGATCTCTCCCGATCTGACGCAGGCGGAACACTCGCTCGGCGTTGTTCTTCTGCGGATCATGTTCCCCATGATTCTGTTCACGGGGGCGGCTTATACACTTGTCGGCGTTTTGCAGTCGAAAAATGAATTTATTGTTCCCTCTCTGATCAGCTGTATTTCCAACCTCGGCGTTATTTTATATTTCGTGCTGTTGGATCGTGCCCTCGGAGAAAACGGCATCTACGGCGTTGCCGTCGCTTATTCGATTTCCTGGGTTTTGCAGCTTGTAACGCTGATCGTGCCTTTGCGGAAAAAGGGATTTCGCTATCATGCCGATTTTCATTTCGGCTCCCCGCAAATGAAAAAGGTGCTGATCATGTGCCTTCCGGTCATGATCGGTTCCTGGCAGGCGCCGCTGGGCGTTTTGCTCGGCACATATTTTGCGCCGCGCCTGGCGGTCGACGGCGCGCTCACGATTTTCGGGTATACCAATAATCTTTATGTCATCATCACGGGCATTCTGACCTACGGCATCTGCAACTATATTTTTCCGCGGCTCTCCCGCCAAAATGCGCTCGGTGATGAGGCAAGCTTTTGCAAGACCTGTCAAAGCGGCATCCTCTCCGTGCTTGCCATCGTTTTGCCGATCATGGCGGGCGTTTTGATTCTTTCCGGCGAAGGGGTCAGCATTATTTACAGGCGCGGCGAATTCGGCGCACAGGCGGCGCGGGAAACCGCATATGCGCTGCGGTTGATGTGTATCGGCATGCCGTGCAATTGCATGATCGAGCTATGCAACCGCATGATGTATTCCAAAACAAAAACCAAGGTCCCGATGATTGCCGCGCTCGCCGGTGCGCTCTCCAATCTTTTGTGCTGTCTTGCATTCATTCGTATTCCGCAGCTGCGGGTCGGCTCATTGACGCTTGCAAGCGCCCTCGGGCAGCTCGTTGCCTGTATCATTCTGATTGCAGCGCTTTATAAAAGCTGCGCCGGGATTTTTGAAAAAACATTTCTCTTTTCGTTTTTAAAGCTTCTTGCAGCTGCCGCATGCAGTTTTTTTGTGATGTGGCTCTGCCATCGCTTTTTCGGGAAGGCCCCGTATACCGACGGATTTTTGCGTAATGTGCTTTGCTGCTGCGTCGTTTTTTTTCCGGGACTGCTTGCATACGGCGGTATGCTGAAGCTGCTTCGTTTTCGCCTGAAATTTTCAAAAAAGGAGGAGGTTCTCCGTGAAGACAACTGAAAAGCGCGGTGCCGGAATTGCAATCGGGACAAGCGAAAAAAAGCATACTCTGCGGAAATATTTTATGTCCGCTGCCGTGATCCGCTTTTTTTCCTATCTCAGCACCGTAATTTATCGTGCCGCTGCCGAAAGCCGCATCGGATGTTTTTTGCAAAATTATATTCCAAGGAGTGCCCGCGCGTCCGGGACGCTTTTGCATCGCCTTTTGGAAAAGCTGCGCTTGCGCGGACGAGTTTTGCGACCGCTGAAATTTTCCGTTGCGCGGCTTTTGGATGAGAGCCGCATCATCAATGCCTGCCGCAATTTTTTACGCGGACTGATTGCTCTGCCGCTGTATTGGTACGGGCTTTTTGTGATCTGCTTCGGCGCAGCGGCGCTGCTGCAGCAGGGGGTGCTGTTTTTCCTCGGGTTGCCGATGCATCTGACCACAACGGAAATGCTTATCAGCATCACCGCCGTTGTCATTTCCTTTCCTCTGTTCAGCTCGACAAAGAATCTGGCGCACAGCCTCTCCTGCAGCGTATTTGCGGATCTTTTTCTGTTTCGCATTCTCGGGGCGCGGCGCGAGGAATTCAAGGATGTGCAGACCAAAGCCTTCCCTCCGCTGATTCCGGTCATGCTTGGGCTTGCGCTCGGAGGCGCGACTTACTTCTGCCCCATGAAGTATTATTTTCTTGCGTTTTCCGCGCTCTGCGTTGCGCTCCTGATTATAAAAATCCCGGAATGCGGCATTGTCGGCATGCTGTTTTTCCTGCCTTTTTTGCCGACCAAGGCGCTTGCCGCTCTGATGATCTACATCGCCTGCAGCTATTTTATCAAGCTGATTGCCGGGCGGCGCACGCTTCGATTTGAAACCCTGGACTGGTGGGTGCTGCTGCTCATGGTGCTGTATTTTCTGGGCGGCATTTTCTCCTCAAATGTTTCCCTGTCCCTTGGGCCGATGTGCATGATACTGTGTTTCATGTTCGGCTATTTCGCCGTTGTCAACCTCATCCGCTCCGAAGCCTGGTTCCGCCGCTGCGCAGGAGCGATTCTGTGCACAACGGTGCTCGTTTCCCTATACGGCATTTACCAATATGTTTTCGGCACGCTGATGAAAACCTGGCTAGATGAAGAAATGTTTTCCTTCATTTCAACGCGCGTGATTTCAACATTCGGAAACCCGAATGTGCTCGGCGAATTTTTGGTGATGTCCGTTCCGTTTTTCTATATTTATTTCTTCTCCCGCAAAGGCTTTTCCAAAAAAATTCTTTCGCTGATTCCGGGCGGCATCTGCCTTTTGTGCCTTGTTCTCACATGGTCGCGCGGGGCATGGCTCGGCATTCTGCTCGGCACGCTCGTCTTCTTCCTTTTATACAGTCGCCACAGCCTGACCGTGCTTTTATTCGGCACGCTGGCAATTCCCTTTTTGCCGTCGATCCTGCCGCAAAATGTGCTGCTGCGGTTTTCCAGTATCGGCAACATGGCGGATTCCTCCACCTCCTATCGCGTCAATATTTGGCTTGCGACGATAAAGCTCATCCGCGATTACTTTTTCGGCGGAATCGGCACCGGCATCAATGTGTTCAAAACAATTTATCCGCGCTATGCGCACTCGGGCATTGAAGCGGCACCGCACAGCCACAGCCTGTATCTGCAGATCATGGTGGAGCTCGGCATTTTCGGTCTGCTTGCATTTTTCATCTGCATAATATTCTTCGCAAAGCAAAGCATCTCTGTTCTTGGGGATTCCCGCAAAAATCCCCTGCGCTTTTGGGTGCTCGCCGGTTTTTGCGGCATTCTGGCGGTTTTGGCACAGGGCGCAACGGATTATGTGTTTTACAATTACCGCGTCATGCTTTGGTTCTGGCTTTGCCTTGGGCTGACAAGTGCAGGCGCGCGCATCATTCGCAGGCAGGGGCAACGCGAAACCGTTCTTTAAGAAAAACAGGAAAGAAGGAACTCAAAAATGAATGAAACAACCGAAAAAAAGAAAGGCAAGTTCAATTTCTTCGACGCGTTGCTGATTTTGTTGGTTCTCGCCTTATTGGCGGGCGGCGCATATCTGCTTCTGCGCAAAAAAACAGCAACGGGCACAAGCGAACAAAAAGGGCTCACCGTTCGCTATACTGTGCGCTATCATTTGATTCCGGATGCCCTGAATGTGCGCATTGAAAACGGGGACACCATGTATTTCACCACGGATAAATCGCAGGCAGGCAAGGTTGTCTCCGTGCGTGAAGAGCCTTCCGTCTTTACCGATTTCAGCACCGAAACGAATTCTTATGTCACGGCGCTTTATCCGAACTGCACGGAATACTATGTAACGGTTGAAGCAACCGCGCAGAAAAACGCCGATTCCTATATGGTCAACGGAACCAATCTCTCCGTTGGAAAAAAGCTTTATATGCGTACGGCGTCTTTTTCCTCGGAGGCTGACATTTGTGAACTTCAGGAGGTTGTTGAAAAATGAGTGAGAAAAATACCGCAACGGAAAAAAGACCGATCCGTTTTAACATGGTCGATGTCGTCATTATCCTGGTTGTGATCGCCTGCATTGCCGGGGTGGTCCTGCGTCTTGGCGTCAAGGAAAACCAGCAGCGCATTGAAGGCTCCGATAACCGCGTTGTTTGCACGCTGCTTTGCCAGACAATCTCCGAGCAGCTTATAACAATCAAAGCCGGCGATATTCTTTACAACGACCAAACCGGGGCGAAGCTCGGCGAGGTCACTGCCGTGCGGCAGCTGCCCGCTGTCAAGAATGAGCTTGGAGCAGACGGCGCTTATGTCGCCGCGCAATATTCCAACCGATATGATCTATATATTGATGTCCTTTGCAATGTTATGGCGCGGGCGGATGGACTCTATATCGAGGGCACCACGCTGTGCACTGTCGGCAGCGAGCTCCCCTTGCGCGCCCAGGGATTCTATTTTGATAAAGCGCTGATCAGCGATTTTGTCCAGCAGCAAAATGAAACGAACTAAAAAACGCTTTTTGGCCGCCCTGCTTCTTCTCTGCTTTTCCGCTTTGCTTTTGCCGCTTTGCGGCTGTCGGCAAGTCAAGGCAGAGCACAAGGATGACGGCAAGCCCTTTATTGTGGCCACGATTTTCCCGCCGTATGATTTTGCGCGGGAAATCGGCGCGGATCTGATCGATGCCCGCATGCTGATCCGCCCGGGAACGGACGCGCACAGCTATGACCCTACCCCGTCGGATATACGCGCCATCGAAAATTGCGATATTTTTATTTATACGGGCGGCGAATCGGAGGCTTGGGCAAAGGAGCTTCTTGATTCCATCGGAAATTCCGGGCATTCCTCCCCGCAGGTAATCTCCATGCTTGAGACAGTGAAGCCTTTGGAGGAGGAGACGCCGAGCGGCGCCGAGTCGCAAAAACACTCTCATATGCACGATGAGGATGCCGAGGCACCGGAATATGATGAACATGTCTGGACCTCCCCGAAAAATGCAATCTCCGTTGCAAAGGCAATCAAGGAAGCGCTCGCAAAGGCGGACCCCGCACATGCGGCAGACTATGCAAACGCCTGCAGCCGCTATCAATCGCAGCTTTCCCGTCTGGACAGCGCTTACCGCACCGTTGTGCAAAACAGCAGACTGAAAACGGTTTTGTTTGCAGATCGCTTTCCGTTCCGTTATCTGACGGAGGAATACGGTCTTCAGGCTGCGGCTGCGTTTCCCGGGTGCTCCTCCGAGTCGGAGCCGAGCGTGAAAACAATGGCATTTCTGATCGATACGGTGCGCGCGGAAAACATTCCGTATGTGTTTACCGTGGAACGCTCCAACCGCAGCATTGCCGATACCGTTGCCGCGGAAACGGGCGCCGGAGTTCTTGAGATGCATTCCTGCCATACGCTCAGCGCAGCGGAACTTGCGCGCGGAGAAAGCTATCTTTCGCTGATGTATAAAAATCTGGAAAATTTGAAAAGGGGGCTGCAATATGCCGCTGATTGAATTAAACAATGTTACGCTCTCCTATGACGGGCATATTGCCGTGGAAAATGCGACGCTTTGTGTCAATTCCGGCGATTATATTGCCGTTGTCGGAGAAAACGGCAGCGGAAAAAGCACCCTGATCAAAGCAATGGCAGGTCTGATCCGCCCGCAAAGCGGAAGTATAATACGCCCGGAACTGAAAAAGCACAGCCTTGGGTATATGCCGCAAAGCACCGCCGTTCAAAAAGACTTCCCGGCAACCGTGGAAGAGGTTGTTTTCTCCGGGCTTTTGCCCACAAAAGGCTTTCTTCCGTTTTATACAAAAGAACAAAAAGAGCGGGCATATGCAAATATGAAGCTGCTTCATGTGCAGGATTTGCGAAAAAAATCCTTCCGGGAGCTTTCCGGCGGTCAGCAGCACCGCGCGCTGATTGCGCGAGCGCTTTGTGCCACCGAACAGATCCTGCTTTTGGACGAACCGGCTTCCGTGCTTGACCCAATGGTAACACATGAATTGTATGATCTGCTGCATGAACTCAATGAGGCAAGAAAAATCACCGTTGTTATGGTTTCGCATGATATTCACTGCGCAATCGAGCAAAGCAAAAAAATTCTGCATATGCATCGGCGCGTGCTCTATTTCGGAGAAACCGCCGCATATCGGGACACCGAGCTTTGTCGGCAAATGATCGGCTCCTGCCATGGGCACGGCATGGCGGCAAAGGAGGAAAACCAATGAGCGGCTTACTTTCTTATTTCTCCTATGGCTTTATCTGGAGGGCTTTGATCGGTGGTGTGCTGATTTCGCTCTGCATCGCGCTGCTCGGTGTGAATCTTGTGCTGCGGCGCTTTTCCATGATCGGCGACGGTCTCTCCCATGTCGGGTTCGGCGCGCTGGCGCTTGCGGCAGTGATGAACGTTGCGCCGCTCGCCGTTGCCATACCGCTCGTCACGCTTGCTTCCTTTTTCATGCTTTGGCTCAATGAGCGCGGAAAAATGAACGGCGATGCTTCCATTGCCATGCTTTCCAGCAGTGCGCTTGCCGCCGGTGTGCTGCTTTCCTACCATTCCGATGCCATCAATACCGATCTTTCCGGATATTTGTTCGGCTCCATTCTCGGCATGAAGCAAAATGATGTATGGGTCTGCATCGTTCTCAGCGCTGTGGTGCTGTTTTTATATCTGTTTTTATATCAGAACCTGTTTTCCGTTACCTTTGACCAAAACTTTGCAAACGCAACCGGAACCAAAAGCGGCGTATATCACATGATCCATGCCCTGCTTACCTCCGTGACCATCGTCATCGGTATGCGCCTTGTCGGCGCGCTGCTGATTTCCTCCCTGATTATTTTCCCGACGCTGACGGCAATGCGCGTTTGTCGCTCTTATCGCGGCGTTGTGCTGTTCAGCGCGTGCAGCTCCGTTTTCTGCTTTTTGAGCGGGATGCTGCTTGTGCTGCTGTTTGACCTTCCGGTCGGCGCAAGCATTGTCATGGTCAGCCTCGGGTGCTTTCTGCTGTTTGCCGCACTGGGTAAACTCTTCCGCAGGGCTAAAAACTGAAGGAATCACACCATTAAAAAATGCTGCTTTGCGGTTTGCAAGCAGCATTTTTTGATTTGGAAGGAACTCGTTTCAGAGGCCGAGCACCGCGGCGCCGATGATTCCGGCATCATTGCGCAGGGCGGCAATGCGGATATCGGTGCGGTTGGGCAGGTCGCGTGAATATTGCTCCTTTTCCACAATGGCGCGCAGCGGCAGGAGAAGGTTGTCCCTCTCATTTGAAATACCGCCGCCAATGGAAAGCACCTGGGGCTGAAAAATATTGATAATATTTGCAATTCCCGTCGCAAGGTAGGCAATATAGGTATCAACAACCTCCTGCGCCGCGCGGTCTCCCTCTCTTGCTGCAGCAAAAGCGGTTTTTCCGCTGACATTTGCAATATCGCCGCTTACCATATCATACATTTTTGTCGTGCTGCCGCACTCCGTGATTTTTTCTCTTGTCATACGAATCAGCGCCGTTGCGGAGGAATATGCCTCCCAGCAGCCGCGTCTGCCGCAGGAGCAGGAAACGCCGTCGTGCTCAATCACCATGTGCCCAAGCTCTGCCCCGGCATAGTTGAAGCCGGAATATACCTTATGGTCAATAATAATACCGCCGCCGACACCGGTGCCAAGCGTGATCATCACGGAATTTGCAACGGCCTTGGCGCTCCCTGCAACCGCTTCGCCTTTTGCAGCCGCATTTGCGTCATTTTCAATCAAAACGCGGGAAACGCCGACCGCCTTCTTCAGCTCTTCCGCAATCGGATAATTACGGAAAGGCAGGTTGCAGGAATATTCCACGCAGCCCGTATCGCTGTTTGCAATGCCCGGGGTAGCAATGCCGATATATGCAAGATCCGCGGCGCTCAGCCCCTCCTCTCTAAGAAGTCTTTGGCAAAGCTTTGCCATATCCTTTACGATTTCCCCCGATGTGCGCTGCGCCCCCGTTGGAATCGAAGCTTTTCTGACGATTTCAATCCTGTCATTGACAAGACCCGCTGCGATGTTTGTTCCTCCAAGATCAATTCCGATGTAGTACATAGTTGCTCCTTCCTGTGCTTCGGCACCTTTGCCGATGAATCGGACCGCCGCTGCGGCTGTGCTTATTTGCTGTTTTCGCTTTGTTTTTTGAGCGCTTCCCTTGCCTGCTCCGCCTTCATTTGTTCCATCAGGCGCTGATTGAACTCCTCCGCCGTATTGTATCCCATGCGCTTTTGGCGGTTATTCATCGCTGCGATTTCCAAAATAATGGCAAGGTTTCTGCCCGGTTTCACAGGAATCGTGGTAGTCGGAATCCGAATCCCCATTATATCCGTATATTCCTGATCAAGCCCGAGCCGATCATACATTTTCCCGTTGACCCACGGCTCAAGATTGATCACAAGATCGATCTTTTCCGTGGCTTTCACGGCACCCATACCGAACAGGCGGCTGACATCGATAATTCCGATACCGCGCAGCTCGACATAGTTGCGGATGATATCCGGCGCAGAGCCGACCAATGTGCGATCGGAAACCTTCTTGATCTGCACGGCATCGTCCGCGATCAGACGGTGCCCGCGCTTGACAAGCTCAATAGCCGCCTCGCTTTTTCCGACACCGGAATCGCCGACAATCAGCATTCCCTCACCGTACACCTCAACGAAAACGCCGTGCCGCGTGATTCTCGGTGCCAGGCTGACATTGAGCGATGCAATCAACGCAGCCATGAATTCCGAGGTCAGCTTCTCCGTGCTCAGAATCGGAACCGCATATTCCTTTGCATACCGCACCATTTCATCAAAAATGAAAAGAGAGGATGTCACAACCACCGCAACGGGGTGCCGCGAGAAAAATTCACGCAGGCTGGCATCCCGCTTTTCAGGCGTCATCTGGCAGAGGTATCCATGCTCCAGCTTGCCGAAAATCTGAACACGTCCCGGCTCAAAATGATCATAATAGCCATGGAGCGGCAACCCGGGGCGATTCACCTCGGCGCGATATACCAACCGCTTCTCCCCCTCCGGCGGCAGATAGACCATTTTCATGGAAAATTCGTTTATGATGCTGCCGAGGTCAATGGAATATCTTTCAGACATGATTTGCCCTCCGTTTTTGAACCGTCCACTTTATTGTACCATACAGTTTTCATTTTTTCAATTGCAATTTTTCGAAAATGCAATATTTTTTTATCCGTCCGTCATTTTTTACGGCACTTTACCGCAGTTGACAATATGCCGCGAAAAAGATATAATAAAATGCGGCAGGCAAATGCCTGCCGCCGCATGAGCAACTGCTGCAAAAAACATTCATCATCCCGTCCTTTATCTCTCTGCCGCAGCGCTTGCACATGGAATTTTCGGTGGGGGCCGCAGCCCCCTTATTCAGCATATGTGGGCACCGCCTTTTTGCCACCGGTGCCGATGCGGGAAAGGAAACCTTATGAAACCGATTAAAATTTCTCCCTCGCTGCTCGCAAGCGATTTTGCGCACCTTGCAGATGCTGCCGGCCTTTGTGAAGAGGCAGGTGCGGAATATCTGCATATTGATATCATGGACGGGCATTTTGTGCCGAACCTTACCTTCGGACCGGATCTCGTCCGCGCAATCCGCCCGTATTCAAAGGCAATATTTGATGTTCACCTGATGATTGACGATCCGCTCTTTTATCTTAAGGCATTTGCCGATGCCGGCGCAGATCTGATCACATTCCATACCGAATGCGGCTGCGATATTCCGCGCTGCATTGATGCCGTCAAGGCATGCAGCTGCCGCGTCGGGCTTTCCGTTAAGCCGGGCACAAGCATTGATGTGCTGCTTCCCTATCTTGACAGAATCGACCACGTCTTGATCATGACGGTGGAGCCGGGATTCGGCGGGCAAAAGCTCATTCCGGCGTGCCTTGAAAAAGTCTGTCGCCTTGCCGGGGAAATTCAGCGCGGCGGATATGCCGTTGATATTTCCGTGGATGGCGGAATCGATCTGAAAACAGTTACAGGCGCCTCCAGGGCGGGTGCAAACGTCCTTGTTGCGGGCTCTGCTGTGTTCCGTGCAGAAAACCCCGCGCTGGCCGTGCGTACTCTGCGCTCTCTTGCGCTTGCGGCGCAGCAGGAAGGAGCGAACCGATGACGGCGGCAAAGCGTGTAAAGTGGGCGCTCGCCTGGGCGGCTCTTGGCAGCAGCGCTTGGGTGGTGCTCGGCTTTGCCCTGTATTTTGCGCTGTTTCATCGGGAATTTGATTCCATGGCGACGCTTCTGCGCTGTGCCGGGCCCGGGCTGAGAGCACTGCTGGTGCCGCTTGTGCTGCTTGCAGTTTTGCTCCTTTTTTCCCTGATTTTGAAAAACAAACCGCTGCGACTGCCCCCCCGTTGGCTTTTGCAGTTTTCCGCCTCGTTCATGCTGCTGTATCTCGGCTTTACCCTTGTGCATCTTCTCTATGCAGATACACATTCCGCCGCCGCAACAGAGCAGGTTCCGATCCTGCTCGGCGGACCGTGTTTTTCGATTTTGCTCGGTGTGTTCTGTGTCAGCGCCGTTTTGCCGCTTTTGAATCTGTTGCTGCATGCGCACGATATACCGATTGCGCTTTGTTACGGGCTGCACGGCGGGCTGCTCGCCGTTTTATTGGTTGCGCTCAATCAAATTTTATATGATAAGTTTGCATCGATCGGCTATGCGCTGCTCTTTCTCGCGGCATATGCGCTGCTGTATTCCGTTTTTGCGTTGATACATCACGCGCTTTGTGCAAAGAAGGAAGAACAATCCGAAAAAGAATACCAAAGTATTTATCAATAAGAGGCTTTTATGAATCAGAATTTACATAAGCTCGGAATCAGCGATGCCGTTATACGATTCGGTGATGCCGTTTTAAAGGAACTGAAACCGCGATTTGAAGAGATCGATGCGATTGCCGAGCAGAATCAGTACAAGGTGATTGCTGCGATGCAAAAAAACCGCGTCAATGCCACACATTTTGCTTCCTCCAGCGGATACGGATATGATGATGCAGGAAGAGACACCTTGGAAAAAGTATATGCCGATATTTTCGGCACGGAAGACGCCCTGGTTCGCCCGCAGATTACCTGCGGAACACATGCGCTTGCCGTTGCGCTCTTTGGCTCGGTGCGGCCCGGTGATGAAATTCTCTCCCCCGTCGGAAAGCCCTATGACACTTTGGAGGAGGTCATCGGTATCCGCAGCAGCCGCGGCTCCCTTGCGGAATGGGGCGTCGGATATCGGCAGGTCGATCTTTTGCCGGACGGCTCGTTTGATTTTGCCGGCATCGCTGCTGCGATCAACGAAAAAACAAAGCTTGTCACCATCCAGCGCTCCAAGGGATACCAGACAAGACCCACCCTCTCCCCACAGCAGATCGGAACATTGATCGCCTTTATCAAAGAGCGCAAAAGCGATGTGATCTGCATGGTGGATAATTGTTACGGTGAATTCACAAGACTGACAGAACCATCGGAGCACGGCGCGGATCTTGTCGTCGGCTCTTTGATTAAAAATCCCGGCGGCGGTCTCTGCTCCACCGGCGGCTATCTTTGCGGCAGAGCGGATCTGATTGCAAATTGTGCCTATCGCCTCACTTCACCGGGGCTCGGAAAAGAAGTGGGGGCGTCCCTCGGCGTTCTGACCTCCTACTATCAGGGGTTGTTTCTGGCGCCGTGCGTTACGGCAAACGCAGAAAAGGGCGCAATTTTTGCGGCAAAAGCTTTTGAAGCGCTCGGGTTTCCCGTATCTCCCTCCGCAGACGCACCGCGATACGATATTATTCAGGCAATCGATTTCGGAAAACCGCAGGGGCTCATCACCTTCTGCCGCGGCATTCAGGCGGCTGCGCCGGTTGACAGCTACGTCACGCCGGAGCCATGGGATATGCCCGGATATGATTCCAAAGTGATCATGGCGGCAGGCGCTTTTGTGCAGGGCTCCTCCATCGAGCTCAGCGCAGACGGCCCGCTCAAGCCTCCGTATACCGCATTTTTCCAGGGCGGGCTGACCTTTCCGCATGCAAAGCTCGGAATTTTGAGCGCCGTGCAAAGGCTTTCGGACGCAGGGCTGATCACCCTGCCCTGTGATGCAACGGCTCGTTGAATTTGCAAAATTCGATTGCATTTTTCTAAGTTTTATGGTATACTGCTGTAGACAGAAGGAGGGATCATATGGCTGAGGCAAAAAAATCGGTCAAGGTGATTGCAAACAACAAAAAGGCATATCATGAATATTTTGTCGATGAAAAGCTGGAAGCCGGAATCGCTCTGTACGGCACGGAAATCAAATCCCTGCGGCAGGGGCATGTCAATTTAAAAGATTCCTATTGCTCCATTACGCACGGCGAGATTTTTGCAAGCGGAATTCATATCAGCCCGTATGAAAAGGGCAATATTTTCAACCGAGATCCCCTGCGGGAGAAAAAGCTTCTTTTGCACCGCAAGGAAATCAATAAGCTGTTCGGGCTTGTCGGGCAAAAGGGTATGACGCTGATTCCGCTTTCCATTTATCTCAAGGGCTCGCTTGCAAAAGTTGAGCTCGGCGTCTGCCGCGGAAAAAAGCTGTATGACAAACGGGAAGCAGATGCCGAGCGGCAAGCCGCAAGAGATATCGAGCGCTATGAAAAGGGCAAAACTTTTGATTGATACGGGGGCGTAAAGGTTTCGACGGGGATGTTGAGATAGGATAAGCGGGTAGAGTCCGGGAAAACTCTGAAATAAGTCCCAATTAAAATTAAACGCTAACAAACAAGTAGCATTGGCAGCCTAACGGCTGTGCCGCGGCCATTAATGCCGCCCGTTCCTTCTGCGAGAATCACGGCGCAGAACCGAGCGTCAAATTGAGTGATGAACGTGCGCTTCCCTTTTTCTTTTGAGGAAGCCAGGCAAACAAAAAGATACCGCGGTGCGGCGTTTGCCGATTGATGCCGCACTGCGGAAAATTCTAACAATCGTCTGCACCCGGAGAAAGTCCTATCAACCCATCTTCGGACAGGGGTTCGACTCCCCTCGCCTCCACCAAATGACCGCCGTGCACCTTGCGTGTGCGGTGGTTTTTTATGTGGGGGGAGTCGAACGGGGCGGAAGTGAATGACAGTCCGGGGGACTGTCAGAGCCGCCCCTGACCGAGCCCGCAGGCGAGAATCGACTCCCCTCGCCTCCACCAAATGACCCCGTGCACCTTGCGTGTGCGGTGGTTGCGCCATGAAGGCAAATACAACTGATTTAAAAATACAGCGGTTGGAAAGAAACATATTATCAAGCGTGAAAGCCTGTCTGAAAAGAGCGTTTTCACGGCGAAAATCAGCAGCGCTTTTAACACACCGATACTTCTTGCAAAAAGCAAATGCAAAACCCTTGTGTCAAGCCGTTTTCGGAGCATAGAAAAAGAACCGCAATTGCAATACACATCGTATCACAATCACGGTTCTTATCTGTGGGAGGACTATAAAATAGATTTTTTCGCCTTTTTGGGGGTAGTATTTGTTCCCTTACGAAAAATCTTGAACTTTCAAAGTTGGGGGCGGAGGTGAGCCGCTGTCATTCGGTCAGCGGCTGCACCGATTTGAGACCGCCTTTGAATATTATGGTAATCTGTTCTTTTGAGTCCACTACTACGCATTCAAGCAGTTGGCGGACGATTTGGTCATCGTATTCCATCGGATGGTTCTTTATGCCGTCTAGTATCGTGTAGATGTCATCGAGTCGGGATTTTGCGTTTTCTCGCCGCTGCTCAGCGTCGGCTATGCTGTCGAGCTGCTGTTGCAGACGGCTTTTTTCATTCATGAGCCGAGTTGCGGTTTCCTCGTCAAAGGCTTCGATGGTGTCGGTGGATACCCGGTCGAGCATCTTTTTGAATTCTGCGTCGATCTCGGCGATCCGTATCTGTAGGTCGATGCTGTTATCCTCGTTCTTTTCTCCCGCCAAGCCCATGCCGATGTGCAGCTTCAGCGTTTGCAGCACCTCAGTGTTTCGGGCTGCCGCTTTCATGATCGCCGCCATCACAGCCCGTTGCAGTACGCTTTCCTCTACGGAGGGTGAATTATGACAGTATTTCTTGGCATATTCAATGCGGTTGATGCATCGCCACACGATTTTCTTTTTACCGCTTGCCGTCCATGTGCATCGGCGGTAGGCGGATTTGCACTCGCCGCAGACGAGCAGTTCTGTCAGAGCGTATTTGCTTGAGTATTTGCCTTGCTCGGTCTTGGCTTTTCGGCTGATCTTGCGTTTGCCGGAGCGCCTTGCGAGTTCCTCCTGAACTCTGCCGAAGGTAGCTGAGTCGATAATGGCAGGGTGGCTGTTTTCCACATAGTATTTCGGGCGTTCACCGTTATTGACTCTGACCTTTTTGCTGATGCAGTCGGTTATATAGGTCTTATTGATGATGGCATCGCCTTTGTATCTCTCGTTGGAGAGAATGGACTGTATCGTGGAAAACTGCCATTCTGCTTTTCCCGTCGGGCTTTTGATGCCCTTTTCTTCAAGTAGTTTGGCAATTCCTTTTAAGCTGTCGCCTGCGAGGAAGCGGTCATATATAAAGCGGATCGTTTCGGCTTCTTCGGGGACGATTTCGGGCTGTCCGTCGTCGCCCTTGCGGTAGCCGAGGAAGTTCTTGTATCTGAATACCACCTTGCCTTCACGGGCGGCCTGCGCCTTGCCCCATTTAATGTTGGCGCTGATATTTTCCGATTCGCTTTGGGCGATGCTGCCGTAGATGGTGATGTAAAACTCGGCACCGGGCTGATTGCTGTGGATGCCCTGCTCCTCGAAGTACACATCGACACCGAGGTCATTGAGCAGGCGGACATACTTCAAGCAGTCCACCGTGTTCCGCGCGAACCGGGCAATGGATTTCGTGATGATCATGTCGATTTTCCCTTGCTTGCATCGGCGGATCATGCGGTTGAATTCATCTCGGTTTTTCACGCTTGTGCCGGAGATGCCCTTGTCGGCGTAGATACCTTCAAGCGTCCATCCGTTTTCGGAATTGATGCGTTCGGTGTAGTGTTCCACCTGATTTTCGTAGCTGTTGAGCTGTTCATCCTGCTTAGTGGAAACGCGGCAGTATGCCGCCACCCGCAGGACTCGGTAATGGGTTTTCACGCTCTCTCTGACCGATACGGTCGGTTCGATTATCCGCACCACTCTCTGAGGGGCGACCGTTGTTTGTTGCATGACCTTGCTCCTTTCGTATGATCTGTCCGTTCAGCAGTATGATGTCTGCCGTTTTGTCGGTGTACAGGCGTATTTCGCTGACCGTGCGGTTCAGCCGCTCGGCGATGTCTGCCGTACTGCCAAGTTCGGCTTTCATCCTTTGTACGGCGCAGCACCCGTTGTCGAGTTCTTTATACTTCCGGGCGAGGCACTCCGTCATTTTGCTTCGCAACACAGCCTTGTCTATTTCCGCCATGTCAAGCATTCGGCTGATCTCGTTATTCAGCCGTATTACCTCGGTGCTCGGTTCGTAGGGTGTTTCGGCAGGCAATGTGATACTGTCGGCGGTTACCGTGCCGAGAAGGTCGGCGAGTGCGGTCAGCAGTTCGGCATCGGATATCTCGATCCGCAGACGGCAGGCCGTGTTCTCACAAGTCCAGCGCTCTTGGCATTTGCATCGGCTGTCGTGTCGGCGGCGCATTCGGTCACCGCAGCCTGGGCATCGGACGGGGACGGTCAGATTGAATATGTCCTGTGTTTTGTCCGTGTTCCTTTGTGTGTTGCGCCCATGCTTTGTTTTCTGTATTTTCTCATAGGTCGCTTGGTCGATGATCGCCGGATATACCTCTGTGCCGAGATATTTTGCGTTGTCAATGAGATGCTTGAGCCGCCCCTTGTTCCAACCGGTAACGCCGTCCCTGTATTCGATTTTTTCTCTGTTCAGCTGCTCGGCTATGGTCAGCATTGAGGAGCCGTCAAGGTAGGCGGCATATATCCGCTTCAGCACTTTGCTTTCCTGCGGCTCTATGACGATAACGCCGTCTTTACAGCAGTAGCCGTAAGGCAGGGTTCTGTTTTTCATTCGGGTTTCACCGTCCTTTCTTGGGGATTTGCTCAGTCAGTGCAATGCCGCCGATGAGCTTGAAGGTCAGTTGTTCACTGCTGTCCACCGTGATGCTCTCGACGATTTCGTCAAACAGCCCGTTGTCAAACTCGACGGTCGGCTCGTATTCATCGAGAGTGCCGTTTAAGTCTTTGAGGGTGGCGAGCAGTTGGTCGTCCTCATCCTCGGTGAGCTTTTGCCGCCGTTCGATGCGCAGCTCGGTGAGGCGGTTGCCTATTTCCGAAGTCTGCATGGCGTAATCGGCGGCGTTCATAGCGCCGCTTGTGTGCAGCCTTGCAATGACATGGTTCTTCGCACCGAGGTCGGCGATTTCTTTGTCTATCTGCCGTATACGCTCCTGATTGCGGCTTGTGCGGCCATGCATGGTTTCCATTTGGTGAATCAGCGTACCGAGCAGTACGGTTCGGTAGGTTTTCAGCTTGATAACCATATCGGTGAATATCCCGTATACGATATCCTCACGCACATGGCGGTGTTGACAGTCGGTTGCACCGGACGAGCGGCAGGAGCCTATCCAATGCGCCTTGCCGTTTACCACCTGATGTCGGAAGGCTCTGCCGCATTCGGGACAGCGCAGCTTTCCGGTCAGCGGATAGGACTTTCTTTTGCATCTTTCCGTTTTCCGTGAGCGCAGCAGGTTCTGTGCCGCCTGAAAGGTTTCTCGGCTGACGATGGCAGGGTTGCTGTTCTCCACATAGTATTGCGGCAGCCGTCCGTCGTTTTTCATTTTCCGAAACGGCAGGGTTTCGGTGGTGTAGCTTTTCTGCAGGAGCGCATCTCCCATATAGCGTTCATTGTTCAACACATAGTTGATGGAACTCGGCAGCCATTTTTCGTAGCCGTGCTTCCGCGGTATGCCGTCCTCATTCAGCATTTTTGCAATGGCAAGCGTTCCGTATCCTTGGAGGTATAGATCGAATATGCGTCGAATGACCGCCGCCTCCGTTTCGTTGATTATGAGCTCGCCGTCCTTGAGGTCGAAGCCGTAAGCCGGACAGGTGCAATTGAAGTCACCGGACTGCATCCGCTTTTGATAGCTCCAACGCAAATTCCCCGATATGTTCACACTTTCTTGCTGTGCGGCCATACCGGGGAATGTTACGATCATCTCCATATTCAGTTTTTCGGTGTCGATGCCCTGTTCCTCGAAATACACGCTCACGCCGATCTCTTTGCACATCCGCAGCAGTACGAGCAGCTCCTCGGTGTTCCGTGCCAATCGGGAAACCGATTTGACGATGATGCGGTCGACCTTGCCTTTCCTGCAGTCGGCTATCAGCCGATTCAGCTCGTTCCGCTTTTTCATCTCGGTTCCCGTGATGCCCTCATCGGCATAAATGTCGACAAGCTGATATTCGGGATGCTTCTTGGCATAGTCGCTGTAGTAGCGGATCTGTGCGGCGAAGGAGTGGAGCTGGTCGGTAGAGTCACTCGACACCCGGCAGTATGGGGCCAACCGAAGCCGTTCGGCGGTCTGCTGTCTTACGCTTGTGATCTCAGTAATGTTCATGTCTTTCTCCTTTCCGCAAGGGTTTCCTTGCTGTTTTTTTGCCCTTCGGCAACACACACAATACCACAGGAGTACGAATACATCCAGCGGTTTTTCGCAAAAACCTGAGAATTAAGATTTCAGACATAAATAAGATCAGCACCGTAATGTTTGGCACTGATCTGAGCGATTCTTTCGTATTCATCCTCGGTGATGAGTTGCATGGCGAGGAGCATTTTTAATAGGCTTACACTGTAAGCGAATGATGTATTGTTGATGTCGGTTCTTTTATCCATTGAGCAGTTCCTCCATGTATTTGATGCCGAGGCTTACCACAATGGCACGGTCAACGGCGGCAAGGGTATTGCTGTCGAGCCTGCCGATGTATTCGCCGAGCCTCGCTTTGTCTATCGTCCTGATTTGTTCGAGCAGGACGGTGGATTCGGTTTTAAGCCCTTTCGCCATGATTTTCACATGGGTGGGCAGAGCCGCTTTTGTCTTTCTGCCTGTGATCGCCGCCACGATGGTGGTGGGGCTGTGCCTGTTGCCGATATCATTCTGTAAAATCAAGGACGGGCGCGTTCCGCCTTGCTCACTGCCGAAGCCTGTACCGAAGTCAACGGCATAGATTTCACCTCGTTTGATCTCTTTCATATTAGCCTCCGTTTTAAGTAAAAGGCGGTCGAGTGCTTTTGGGCAAACGACCGCCTTGGTATTTGTATCAATCGTTTTTGCTTTTGTCCGTATTTGTCCACGACACTCCGAACAAGGGAACGCATCCTCCGGCAATGCATTTTGCCTCATGGGAAACTCACCCCTCCCAGGATCTCTGCGAGGTGCTCTCATTGGTTGCGACGGCTCACGGCGCTTTTTCGTGCCGCTTCAACGCTCGACCTGTGACTGAGCACAAGTATCATTATTGCTTCTGCTTGTCATGGCCTTCGGTGCGGATGCGCCGCCCCGTTTGACTCATAGATCGTGTGGCTCATCGGCTCTCGCCGACGGCAGAAGGAAGGTAAAGAATGCGCTGTACTATTCGGTTTTCAAAGAACGGGCGGAGGCTATTGAGAAAGCCCCCTCACTTTTCATGGTAAAAAGTGAGGGGGCCTACAACCGAAATTTTTATTTTTCTAAAAGATTTTTGAGCTTTACTCTGATTTTGGCGATCCGCTTGCTGATTGCCTGCTGAGATACGCCGTAGATTTCCGCAAGCTCAGTACCGGGAATATCGGCGTAATAATGGCGGTAGATGAGAAGCTGTTCCTCATCGGTCAGCTTGAGGATGGCTTCCTTGAGCTTGTCCGTCATAATGCTTTCCACTACGGTGTCGCATACATCCGGCTGCTCTGCTATGAGGATATCCTCACCGTTGAATTCATCGGTGGTCAGAGCGTTGTAGGAAACATCGCCGTTTCTTGATGCGCGTCTGTCAATATAGATTTGACGATTCCGCTGGCGGTAATATTCCTCATAATCCTCTTTTGATACCTCCATCAGACTGCCGTATAAGGGCAGGAACAGCTTGTCCGCATATACCGGGCAGATTTGCACACGGCGACGGAATTCCTCATAGGTCAATTCCGTGTACCCGCCGTTTTCTATGATATAAACCGCTTTGGGTTGTTTTTTCAAGTTTATGTACCTCCGTTCAATCGTTTTTTGTTAGGTCAAAAACGATTGATACGGAGGGCTTCGACAGCCTACCGCAAAATTTGACAGTACGCTGCCGTTTATACAAACGCAGAAAGCCAAGCCGCTTTGAAATTCCGAAATAACAGATTTATCGTTGGTCTTTTGCAGATATCGTATGGAATTCTGTTGACCGCAGAGGTCAAAAAAATATAGGTGTCTGTGTGTTTGCGCAAAGACAGCCTTTGCTATTTCAACACCTGTTTCTTTCCTGTATTCTTTTTCATTCTTTCACCTTGTCGCTTGAAAACGGCAGGGCGCCGCTTTTTATGGCACTGCGTTGTGTTGAGCTTCGTCAATTGATTCTGCAAGACTAAACATCGTGGTCACCTCCTGTTAAGGTATTCGGGGAAACAAAAAAGCGACTGCGCTATGCTTTAAGGCATAGTACAGCCGCATGAGGGCGTGCATATAAAAACCGTTTTGTTAAGACGGTCTTGAGTGTTGCGTTTCGCTTATGTACATGATTGTTAGGGGCTTCTCCTTGTTTTCATAATTACCTCGCTGTATTTGGTATCTGTTGATATCAGTGTATCCGCTGCCGGGGCAAAAGTGAAGAGTGCATAAGTGTGATATACACAGTATACATGGAATCCGGCAAAAAATTGTTGGGTTATGACCGAGAAATTGCTTACTTCTCAAAAACAGTCGCCAAGGAAAGAAATACGGCACAGCGGTTTTTATGCCCTCTGTGCCGTATTTGCGATGTTTCCGTGATGGATCGTTAATTATTACTTATCTTTGATTATTTGACGGAATGTCTTTTCCTCTTATCAAATACCGTTACACCTGTCAAAACACCGCCGCTGATAGCCGGTGATCTTGCATCCTTATAAATTCGAACAATCATCCGAATTAAATAAGTTTTTTCTTCCTTACAATCGCCGCAACAAGCGAAACAATATTCCAAAGAAGAG
>ERZ827423.467-NODE-467-length-51484-cov-4.868926_pt1 | contig 51484 bp, 41 predicted proteins | sample MGYA00519775_ERZ827423 | MGnify/ENA primary metagenome ERZ827423 (study PRJEB31778, sample SAMEA3449296) | human gut metagenome | biome: human gut; feature: human-associated habitat; material: faeces | place: United Kingdom | collected 2010/2012 ... | reverse complement strand
CTACTCTCATATTATACGAGGATGAATATGCAGCATAATACCTATCTTTACATTGCGATCATGGCAGCCGTCACCTATCTCATCCGTGTGCTGCCGCTGACGCTCATCCGCAAAAAGATCACCAATGTCACTATTCGCTCTTTTCTTTATTACGTACCGTATGTCACCTTGGCGGTGATGACCTTCCCCGCCATTTTAGAAGCAACGGGGAGCGTGTGGTCCGGTCTTGCCGCGCTGATTGTCGGCGCGGTGCTCGCCTATTTCGGCGTCGGTCTGCTCGGTGTTGCGGCGGGCTGCTGCGTGCTTGTTTTTGTTTTGGAATTGTTTTTATAAAAAGGCGGCTTTGACGAGCCGTCCTTTTTTTGCGCGGGACTTTTCTTTGCGCGGAATTTATGGTATACTGTTTTTGCAAATTTCGGCAAAAGGGGTTGATTTTTTGTATCGCGTGTTTCTCGTGGAGGACGACCAGGGCATTGCAAACGGAATTGCAAGGCTGTGCGCGGATTGGGGCATGCAGGCGCACTGCGCGGAAAATTTATACGACATCATGCCGGAATTTGCCGCATGCAGCCCGCATCTTGTGCTGCTGGACATCGCGCTGCCGTTTTTCAACGGCTATCACTGGTGCGCAAAAATCCGCCGGGTTTCAAAGGTGCCCATCCTCTTTCTCTCCTCCGCGGCAGACGGAATGAACATGGTCATGGCGATGAATCTCGGGGCGGATGATTTTATTGCAAAGCCGTTTGACAGCGCCGTTCTCATTGCAAAAATACAGGCGCTGCTGCGCCGCGCCTATGATTTCGGCACGGGAGTAAATGTGCTTGAGCACGGCGGCGCTCTGCTTGATACCGCGCAGCAAACGCTTTGCTACGGGGAAAAAACCGTTGCTCTTTCCAAAAACGAATTTCGCATTCTCCTGGTTCTCATGGAGCACAAGGGGCAGGTCGTCAGCCGCGAAATGCTGATGCAAAAGCTTTGGGAGAGCGAGAGCTTTGTGGACGAAAACACCCTTTCGGTGAATGTCAACCGCCTGCGCAAACGGCTTGAACAGGTCGGGCTTTGCGATTTTATCGAAACCAAATTCGGCGTCGGATATCTCATCCGTGCGTAAAGGAGTCTCTATGAAGCTGTTTTTCTCCTATCTGCGGCAAAAGCGGACAATTCTTTTATTGTTGCTGCTGTGCGACACCATCTTTCTTTTCACTTTCTTTCTATATTCTCTGCCGCTTTCCGCCGTGCTGTATCCCTGCCTTTTATGCTCGCTTGTTTTTCTGCTTGCCTTTTTTCTCTCCTATGCCCGTATGCTGCGGCGGCACCGCGCGCTGCAAAAAATCATACGGAGCTGCACGGAGCCTATCCCCCGTTTGCCCGCACCGCAAACCATTGAGGAGGGGGACCTCTGCGCGGCTTTTGAGGCGCTGAGCGCCTCGTTTTCGGAAAATCGCCGCCTGCAGGAGACACAGAGGCGAGATATGGTAGACTATTATACCCTTTGGGTGCACCAGATCAAAACGCCGATTGCTTCCATGCATTTGCAGCTGCAGGGGCAGGACAGCCGGCTTTGCCGCGCGCTGCAGGGCGATTTGTTCCGCATTGAGCAATATGTGGAAATGGTGCTGACCTATCTGCGGCTGGATACGCGGGAAACGGACTATGTGTTCCGCCCGTGCGATATCGACGCGCTTACAAGGCAATGCATCAAAAAATTTTCGGCGGAATTCATCCGCCGCGGGCTTGCGCTGGAATATACGCCCTGCCCGCTCAGCGTCGTCACCGATGAAAAATGGCTTGCCTTTGTGATCGAACAGCTCCTCTCCAACGCCTTAAAATATACCAAAGCCGGTACGATCACCGTTGCGATCCTGCCGCAGGAAAAGCTGATCATCCGCGATACAGGCATCGGGATCGCCCCGCAGGATCTGCCGCGCATTTTCGAAAACGGCTTCACCGGCTTTAACGGCCGCACGGATAAAAAAGCGAGCGGCATCGGGCTTTATCTTTCCAAGCGCATCCTTGACAATTTAGGCTGCAAAATAGAAGTTCTCTCTGCTCTTGGGAAGGGGACGGAGGTTAGCATCGACCTCTCCAAGCCAAAAACGCTGCACGAATAATTCTTACAAAACTGTTAGAGATTCCGGGGGATTTGTAAGCCGATTCCATGGCAATGCAAATTCCCCTTGTGTTATACTGTTGCCATCGACACAAGGAGGAACCGCAAATGCTTTTACAAGTTCAAAACGTAGAAAAAACATATCTTTCCCGCTTCGGCGCTTCCAAAACGCAGGCGCTGCGCAATGTCAGCTTTTGCATGGAGCAGGGCGAATATGTCGCAATCATGGGCGAATCAGGCTCAGGGAAAACGACCCTGCTCAACCTCATTGCGGCGCTTGACCGCCCGAGCAGCGGCAGCATTTTCTTAGACGATATTGCCTTAGAAACAAGAAAAGACAGCGCCCTTGCCGCTTTTCGCCGCGACCATCTCGGCTTTGTGTTTCAGGAATTCAACCTTTTGGATACTTTCACGGTCTATGACAATATTTGCCTGCCCCTGGTGCTTTCCAACCGCCCGTATTCCGAGATTCAGAGCCGCGTGGAAACCCTTGCGGCGCAGCTGGGCATTTCCGCGCTGCTGAAGCGCTATCCCTATGAGATCTCCGGCGGGCAAAAGCAGCGCGCAGCCGTTGCGCGGGCAATGATAAACGGTCCGCGCCTTTTGCTTGCGGATGAGCCGACCGGGGCGCTGGATTCCAAGGCTTCGGACGAGCTTCTGCGGCTTTTTGCCTCCGTCAACGAAGCGGGACAATCGATTTTAATGGTGACCCATTCCGTCAAAGCGGCAAGCACCGCCTCCCGCGTGCTTTTCATCAAAGACGGCGAGGTGTTTCATCAGCTGTATCGCGGCGGCGCCTCCGAGCGGGAATTCTATCAGGCGATTTCCGACACGCTGACAATGCTGACGACGGGCGGTGACAAACAATGAAGCTGTTTTTCTATCCGCGCCTTGCAGCCGACGGCCTGCGGAAAAACCGCCGCCTTTCCGTTCCGTTTCTCCTCAGCAGCGCATTTCTTTGCATGATGTGCTATCTTCTGCTCTTCCTCTCCGATACGGCAGCGCTGGACGAGGTCAGGGGAGCTACGGTGCTGCGCATGGTGCTGCCGATGGGCACCGCCATCGTTGCCTTGTTTTCCGTGCTGTTTTTGTTTTACGGCAATTCTTTTCTCATGCGGCGCAGAAACCGTGAATTCGGCCTTTATTATGTGCTTGGCATGACCAAGGGAAATATCGCAAGAATCCTGATTTGGCAAACCTATCTCACCGCCGCGCTTTCAACCCTTTGCGGCTTGTTCTTCGGCATTGCGCTTTCCAAGCTTACGGAGCTTTGCATGCTGCGCATGGTGGGGCTTTCCGCCGACTATACGCTGCGCATCGACCTTGCAAGCGCTTTGAAGACTGCGCTGCTGTTTTTCGGCATTCATACGCTTTTGCTGCTGGTTTCCCTGCTGAAAATCAAGCGCCTGAGCGCCGCCGGACTGCTTGCCGAGGAGAATGTGGGCGAAAAGCCGCCGCGCGCCAACTTCGTGCTTGCGCTGCTCGGCATTTTGCTGCTCGGCAGCGGATATTTTATTGCGCTGCGCATCAAAGAACCGGTCGCCGCTCTTGCTTGGTTTTTCATTGCCGTAGCGCTGGTAATCATCGGCACTTATCTTTTATTCATCAGCGCCTCCGTTACGCTGTGCAGACTGCTGCAGAAAAACAAACGCTACTATTATAACAAAAAGCACTTCGTTTCCGTTTCTTCCATGGCATACCGCATGAAACGCAACGGCGCGGGGCTTGCCTCTATCTGTATTTTGAGTACGATGGTGCTTGTAATGCTTTGCTCCACACTGAGCCTGTATTTCGGCGCGGAGAATTCCGTAAGGCAAAGCTGCCCGAATGATTTCTGCCTGACGGTCTTTCTCCCGCGCAACTCGGACGACTACGCGGCACAGGGAGCGATAATGGAGGAGCGTCTGCTTGCAAGAATCCCTCAGCCAAAGGACAAAACGACCCTGAGCGCAGCCATTGTCTCTGCGGCGCGCTTTGACGACCGCTTTGCCGTCGACCCGAAAACGCAAAGCTCGGATCTTGCAAGCCTCGACCGGCTTTGCAACCTGAATCTGATGTCCCTTGCGCAATACAATACCCTTTGCGGCACTGCGGAGACGCTCGGCACAAACGAATGCATTGTCATCCCTTACCGCACCGCTTATCCGGAAGAAAACCTGCGCATAGACGGATGCCCCGCTCTGCATGTGAAAAATGCCGCGGATTCCGTCCCGCTGCCGGGGTATCTTGTAAGCCAGGTCTCCCCGGTGATCACCGTTGTTGTGGAAGATCTTGGCGCATTCACCGCGCCGCTGAAAAACATCTTAAATCAGATCGGCAACAGCATTGTGCAGCCTTATTGGAGCTGCAACTTTGATCTTGCAATCTCCGAGGAAGAGCAGCTTGCGCTCTATCAATCGCTCACCGAAGATATGAGGCAGATCGCCGTAAAAGACAGCAACGGAAGCTACTACTATAGTTTTGACAGCGCCTCGGGGCTGCGCGAGAATTACCATGATCTCTACGGTTCTTTGCTCTTTCTCGGGATTATGCTCAGCGCCGTCTTCGGCGGAGCCGCGGTTTTAATGATCTATTACAAGCAAATCTGCGAAGGCTATGAAGATCAAAAGCGCTACGAAACGCTGCGTAAGGTCGGCATGACGAAAAAGGAGATCAAAGCCTCTGTCAATTCTCAAATCTTAACCGTGTTTTTCCTGCCGCTTTTACTTGCGGGACTGCATCTTGCGGCAGCTTTCCCCATGATTGTAAAACTGATGCAGCTTCTGCTCTTCCGCAATACGCTCGGCATGGTACTTGTCACCGCGGCCTGCTTTGCCGTTTTCTCCGCGCTGTATACCCTGGTTTACAAAATCACCTCAAAAGGCTATCTTTCCATTGTCAGCAGTTCGTAAATCGTTTTTTTGCACCGTGCGGGAGAAGCGCGTCCTTGCGTTTCTCCCGCGTTTTTTCTGTTTTTTCGGTTGAAAAACGGGCACACATTTGCTATAATAGAGCGAAGCTTTGAAAGGAGACTCAACGATACTATGAGCCGGACACCTTTTCTTTTTTTGGATGTGATCCCAGGGCAGGACCGCACCGCACAGCTGCAAAGCGCCATTGACAGCGCGGCAGACTGCGGCGGAACCGTCACGTTGGCACCCGGAGAATTTCTTTGCGGCAAGCTCACACTGCGCAGCGGCGTAACTTTATGCGGCACCCCTTTGTGGACAGACAATGCCCAAAGCGGCACCGTGCTCACGCTGTGTGATCCCTGCGCCGATTGCCTGCTGGATCTTTCCGGGGCGGCTGGCGCCGCCGTTTGCGGCATGACGCTGCGCGGCAATCGGCTCGGGGCGGCTGTGCACGGCATTTTTGCAAATGCAACCGAGGCAGAGCGCTTGGGGCTGCGCTTTGAGGATGTAAAATGCACGGAATTTTCCGGCGACGGCATCCGTCTTTCCGCCGTGCGGGATGCGGAGGTGCGTCATTGCCTGTTTTGCAGCAACGGCGGCTGCGGCATCGTTTTGCACGGGCAGGAGCTGACCCTGACCGATACCATTTGCCATGCCAACCGGAAAAACGGCGCCGATGTTTCGGGCGCTTCCGTGAATCTGAGCAGCGCGCGCTTTTATGAAAACGGGGAAAACGGCATTGCCGTGCAAAAAGCAGACGGCGTTTGCATTGTGAGCTGCGGTGCGGAGAAAAACGGCGCATACGGTATTTTTCTGCAGGGCGAAAAAGAGCGCCTGTGCCGCGGCATCAATGTCGAGGGCTGCTCCTTCCGGCAAAACGGAGCGGCGCATCTTTTTGCCGACTGTGTATGCGCACTGTGCGCCTGCCATAATCTTTTCTCCCCCGCCGAGGAAAACCCGCCCCATGCGCTTGTGCTTTGCCGCCTGCGCGATGCGACAGTGCGCTGCAATCTTTTGACAAAGAGCTATGCACTCGCCCCCATAGAAAATGCAGACAACCACCGCGGGCAGATCGCTCTTTCGCAAAACATCGGGTAAGGAGGCAGCACAATGGAAGTACAAAAGAAAACGACGCCTGCCGTGTTCAATGTAAAAGAGTTCGGCGCACTCGGCAACGGCAAAACAGACGATACCGCAGCGTTTCAGGCAGCGCTGGATGCGGCGCGCCCGCATGAGGGAATGGTAACGGTCCCCGCAGGGCAATACTGCATCCGCTCAGTGCGCGTTTATGAGGGAACGGCGCTGTGCGGCGAGGGGCTGCACGGGGCAAAAGACGGCGGCTCTTCCCTGCTTTATTGCGGGGACGGAACGGACAAGGGCTGCCTTGATATTTCGGATGCCTACGGCTGTGTGATCCACGGGCTGAACCTGGAGGGGCAGCACCGCGGCAAGTCCGTCTGCGGCATCTATCTTGAGCGCAAAGGCACCGGCAAAAATGTGGAGGATACCTCGCATATCGAAAACTGCCGCGTTGCCGATTTTTCGGGAGACGGGCTGCATTATAACGGCATGTGGTGCGACAGCGTACGCCATTGCCTCTTCGAGGGCAACGGGCGCTTCGGCATTTTTGTGTCCGGTTGGGATGTGTTTTTCTTTGATAACATCTTTCGCCGCAATCGCGCCGCGGGGCTCGGCTGTCTTGACAATGCCTTCAACTCCGTCACCGCGCAAAACAACCGCTTCACGGAAAACGGCGGCCCCGGCATGCAGTTCAAGGGCGCAAGCATGGCGACCTTCATGGGCAATACCTTTGAAAACAACGCGGGCCCAGGTGTCGAGATCGGCGACCGCGGGCAGGTAACCAACAGCTTTTTGATGACGGGGAATACATTTCTCGGCAACGCAAGAGAGGGAAAAAACGAATATTCCACACAGCTCTATGCCGATTTCACACATAATTTCCTGATCAACGGCAACACATTTTTGCCCGGGGCAGACGGCTTTGCGCCCGATTATTGCATTACCGTCAAGCGCCTTTGGAGCACGCAGATCTGCAACAACACAATGAGCGGCGCCATGAAAAAAGCGGCATTTTGCGACCTGGGCGCCAAAAACGGCTATGTCACCGTTTGCGACAATGTCGGAACCCCCGTAACGGCTTTGCCCCTGTCCTTTGACGAGTGAGGAGGTGCACCATGGAAAGCAACTATATTTTTGATATTACGGCATACGGCGCAAAAGCCGACGGCACAAGCGATTCCACCGCGGCGATTCAGGCGGCGGTGAATGCCGCCGCGGCGGTGCACGGAACGGTATTTGTCCCGGCAGGGCGGTATCTGTGCGGAAAAATCAAGGTGCCGGGCGCCGTTGTCTTTAAGGGCACATATACCTGGAACTGGAGCCAGCATCAGGGCTTTGCCGGCTCGATTCTGCAGCTTTGCGAAAAAGATGCCCCCTGCCTTTTGGATTTGAGCGACGCCGCGGGCACGACCGTGAACGGTCTTTCTCTGGACGGTGCCGAGCTCGGCACGGCGTCGCACGGCATTCTGCTTTGCCATGATGCCCCGCAGAAAGCACAGGACGCTCTCAAAATCGAAAACTGCCGCATCGGCTTTTTCACCGGAGACGGCGTGCACCTTTCCAATATCAACAATTTTTCCGTGCGCCACAGCATGCTGTGCTTCTGCGGCGGTTACAGCCTTTATGTCACCGGGCGGGACGGTTATATTATCGATAACTGGCTCTCCGGCAGCAAATGGGGCGGCGGGCTCGGCCTCGGCGGCGATGCCTGCGATATGCGCATTACGGCAAACCGCATCGAGGACCCCATTGAGGACGGAACCGACATCAACCTTTATGACCCGCGGGAGAACGGTCCGCACATCGGCTGCCGCAACATTGTGATCAACAACAACTATATCTGCGGCAGCAAGCTCAGCGGCATTCGCGGCGTTGCGGCAGACGGTGCCTCTTTGCGGGATATCCAGATCGTGGGCAATGCCTTTGATTCCAACGGGCAATGGCGCAAGGGCTCCTATGAGAGCGCGCATATCCGCCTGGAGGGATGCTGCAGGGTGCAGCTTTGCGCCAATGTCTTTTTCACAAAGCGCGGCTTTTGGGACCCAAGCGCCCAAATCAACACCGATTATGCAATCTATCTTTGCAATATGACCGATCTTTTGCTCACGGAAAACGCCTGGAACGACAGCGCCGAGGTGCAGGATCTTGTGTTTGAGGGGGCGGGGCGCGGCGAAATCGTCATCGCGCGCAACGCCGGCAGAGAGATCTGCAGCAAAGAGGGCTATATGTTCCCCTATTGGAACTCGCCGCAGTTTCCGGATGCAAAGCGCGATGCGGCTGCCCTTGCCCTGACGGAGCTGGAATAAAACGAAATATTTCTGCATATTCTCCCCCTTTTCCCGGCAATACTCAAACATCGGGAAGGGGGGAGCGCAATGTCACGGAAATGGAAAGACTATTGCACCGGGCTTTTGATCGGCGTCGTCTTTTTTTCGGCGGCGGCTTTGATCTGTCTTTCGTATCTTTTTTTCTGAACATCATCTGCGGAGGAAGCTATGCGCATCGATAAATATCTCTCGGACTGCGGCATATGCTCAAGGCGGGAAGCATCGGCGGCATGTGCCGCCGGTCGCGTCCGCGTTGACGGAAGGCCCGCAAAAAAGGCAAGCGAACATATTGACCCTGCGCGCAGCACGCTGACGCTGGATCAAACGCCGATTCTCTATCGGAAATATCATTACATTTTACTCAATAAGCCGCAGGGCGTCGTCAGCGCGACAGAGGATAAAAAAGAAAAAACCGTATTGGATCTTTTGCCGGGCGAATATGCGCGCCTTGCACTGTTTCCCTGCGGAAGGCTGGATAAAAACACGACCGGCCTTGTGCTCTTGACCGACGACGGTCCCCTTGCGCATCGGCTGCTCTCCCCGCGGAGCCATGTGGAAAAGGAATATTGCTTCACGGTCAAATTTCCGCTGTCCGGAGACGCCGTTTCCACTCTGGAAAGCGGTGTTGATATCGGAGAGCGGGCGCCAACAAAGCCCTGCCGTATCCGCATGGATTCTCCGCTTTGCGGGCACATCATCCTCACGGAGGGAAAATATCATCAAATCAAGAGAATGATGGAGACCGTCGGCAATAAAATCACCGCGCTGCACCGAGAGCGCTTCGGCCCCCTTTGTCTGCAGGGGCTGCCCGCGGGAGAGACGCGGGTGCTGAGCGAGGCGGAAATCGCCGCATTACAAAGCGAAGGAGAAGCATAAGCAATGGATATTTTAAACAGGCTGGAGCAGGAGAGCGGCATTTCCCGCAAGCGAATTGAAGCCGCCGTAAAGCTTTTGGATGAGGGAAATACGGTGCCGTTCATCGCGCGCTACCGCAAAGAGGTCACCGGCTCCATGGACGATACCGAGCTGCGCGCGCTTTCGTCAAGGCTTGAATATCTGCGCAGTCTGGAGCGCCGCAGAGAAGAAATCGGCGCCTTGATTGCAGCACAGGAAAAGCTGACGCCGAAGATTACGGAGCAGCTTGCCGCAGCAGAGACACTGACGGAGCTTGAGGATATTTACCGCCCGTTCCGCCCGCACAGAAAAACGCGCGCCTCCGTCGCAAAAGAGCGCGGCCTTGCCCCTTTGGCAGATCTGATTGCGGCACAGGAAAAAATCTATGACCCGCCCATCGAGGATCAGGCAAAGCGCTTTCTGAGCGCCGAAAAGGGCGTGATGAGCGAAAAGGAAGCGCTTGACGGCGCCTGTGATATTCTGGCGGAGGAGATTTCGGACGATGCCGAGTGCCGCAAGCAGCTGCGCGCCCTGACCGCCGCACACGGTATTCTGCGCGCACATGCCGCCAAAGAAGAAGATTCCGTCTATGCGAATTATTATGCCTATTCCGAGCTGCTGCGCACCGTTGCCAACCACCGCGTGCTCGCCATCAACCGCGGCGAAAAAGAAGGCTTTTTGAAAACGGAAATCGAAATCGACCGCGATCTTGTGCTAAACGCACTGCAGGCGCGCGTGATTCGATTCCCGCGCTCGCCCGCCGCGCCGTATCTCATGCGCGCCATGGTCGACTCCTATGACCGCCTGATCGCCCCCTCCGTTGCCCGCGAGGTGCGCGCCGCGTTGACTGAGCGCGCAAACGAAAGCGCCATCGCGGTCTTTTCGGATAATTTGCGGCATCTTCTGCTGCAGCCGCCGCTGAAGGGAAAAACCGTGCTTGGATTTGATCCCGGCTACCGCACGGGCTGCAAGCTTGCCGTCGTCGACCGTACGGGCAAGGTGCTGGATACCGCCGTGATCTACCCCACAAAGCCGCGGGAACAAATCGAGGCATCGGAAAAAACCGTTCTCTCCCTGATTCAAAAATATGATATTTCTCTGATTTCCGTCGGCAACGGCACCGCCTCCAAGGAAAGCGAACTGTTCATCGCAAATCTGCTGAAAAAGGTTGACCGCCCATGCAAATATCTCATCGTCAGCGAAGCGGGCGCCTCCGTTTATTCCGCCTCCGAGCTTGCGGCAAAGGAATTTCCGGATTTCGATGTAACGCAGCGCAGCGCCGTCTCCATTGCGCGCCGCGTGCAGGACCCGCTGGCGGAGCTTGTCAAAATCGATCCGAAATCCATCGGTGTCGGACAATATCAGCACGATATGAAGCCCGCGCGGCTGGATGAGGCGCTGGGCGGCGTTGTGGAGGCCTGCGTCAACTCCGTAGGGGTCGACCTCAATACGGCAAGCGGCCCTTTGCTTTGCCATGTTGCCGGGATCAACGCTCAAAGCGCGCAGAATATCGTAAACTACCGCGAAGAAAACGGCGAATTCAAAAGCCGCGCGGAGCTGAAAAAGGTACCGCGCATCGGCGCAAAGGCATATGAGCAGTGCGCCGGATTTTTGCGCGTGCCGGAATCAAAGGAGCTGCTGGATCACACCGGCGTTCACCCGGAATCCTATCCTGCGGCAAAGGCGCTTTTGCAGCAGCTCGGATATGAAAAAAGCGATCTGAAAAACGGCGCCTTCCCGGATATCACGGCGCGTGCCGCCGCATACGGAAACGATGCCCTTGCGAAAAAGATCGGCATCGGTGTCCCGACGCTTTGCGATATCCTTGCAGAACTGCAAAAGCCCGGGCGCGACCCGCGCGATATGCTTGCCGCGCCCCTGCTGCGCGACGACATCATGAGCCTTGCCGATCTTGTCCCGGGCACGGTTTTGGAAGGAACGGTGCGCAATGTCACGGATTTCGGCGCCTTTGTCGATATCGGCGTGCATCAGGACGGCCTTGTGCATCTTTCCAAGCTTTCCGTCCGCTATATCAAACACCCGAGCGAGGTCGTTTCCATCGGCGATATCGTCAAGGTCAAGGTTCTCTCCGTGGAGAAAGAAAAAGGGCGTATTTCCCTTTCCATGCGGGATGTTTGATTTCGATTTTCTAATTTATTTGTTTTTCGTCAAAAATCGCAATATCCCGTTCAAAGTTCAGCCAAACTTTTTTGTGCAATCGGCACAAAGCCGCTTTGCGAATTTTGGGGGATTCCCCACTTGAAAAAAAACAGGCTTTTTGATAGAATATAGGGGTAAGTTATTACGGTTTTATACCGTCCCACAAGGATGCGGCATCGCCGCGGCAAGAAAGGATCATACTATGGCAAGCTTATCTCTCCGTCACATTTATAAAAGATACCCCGGCAGCGGTACAACTGCGGTTTCCGACTTTTGCCTGGATGTCAAGGATAAAGAATTTCTGATTTTGGTCGGTCCTTCCGGCTGCGGTAAATCCACCACGCTGCGCATGATCGCAGGTCTTGAGGAAATCACAGAGGGCGAGCTGTTCATCGGCGACCGCCTTGTCAACGATGTCGCCCCCAAAGACAGAGACATCGCCATGGTGTTCCAGAACTATGCGCTGTATCCGCACATGTCCGTGTTTGACAACATGGCATTCGGTCTGAAGCTGCGCAAGACCCCGAAAGAAGAAATCAAGAGAAAAGTGGAAGAAGCTGCCCGCATTTTGGATATTGAGCATCTGCTTGACCGCAAGCCGAAGGCTTTGTCCGGCGGTCAGAAGCAGCGTGTTGCACTCGGCCGCGCCATCGTGAGGGATCCGAAGGTCTTCCTTTTGGACGAACCGCTCTCCAACCTGGACGCAAAGCTGCGCGCTACCATGAGAACGGAGCTGACCAAGATTCATAAGAGACTCGGCACCACCTTTATCTACGTCACGCACGACCAGGTCGAGGCTATGACCATGGCGACGCGTATCGTCGTTATGAAAGACGGCTTTATTCAGCAGGTCGATACCCCGCAGAATCTCTATGACACGCCTGTGAACATCTTCGTTGCAGGCTTCATCGGTACCCCGCAGATGAACTTCATCAACTGCACGTTGGAAAAGCGCGGCGGCGATGTATATCTTGTCTTCGGCGAAAATGCGCTCAAGCTGCCCGAAAACAAGGCGAAGGATCCTGCCCTGCAGGAATATATCGGTCAGGAAGTGGTTGCGGGTATCCGTCCAGAGTGCATTCACGACGAGCCGATGTATCTCTCCTCCATGCCCGATTCCGTGATTTCCACCGATGTTGAGGTCACCGAGCTTATGGGCGCGGAAATCTATCTGTATTTGGTAACCGGCGAGCAGAATCTGGTTGCGCGCGTTTCCCCGCGCTCCACCGCCCGTTCCGGCGATACCATCCAGGTCGCGTTTGATATGTCCAGAGTGCATATCTTCGACAAAGACACCGAAAAGTGCATCATTCACTAAGCAAATCAAAACCAAAAAGGATCGCCCGCGCGGCGGTCCTTTTTCTTCTCCGCCTTTGTGCAAAAACAACAAAAAGTATTTCCAAAATTCTCTCATCCGTAGTGCAGTTTTCGGCGACTGCTCCTTGAAATTTGCACAAATTTGATATATAATGGTTGTAATGGTTCATCATTTTGCACAACCATAGCCTACTATCAAAGGAGATTGAACACAATGGAAAACTACAAATCCGCTGACATCCGCAATGTTTGCCTGATCGGCCACAGCTCTGACGGAAAGACCTCTTTGGCAGAATCCATGCTCTATCTTTCCAAGGCTACAGACAGACTGGGAAAGATCAGCGATAAAAATACAGTCTGCGATTATGATGATGAAGAACTGAAAAGAGGCTTTTCCATTTCCGCCTCTTTGGCACTGATCGAATGGAAGAAGAAAAAGATCAATCTGCTCGACACCCCAGGCTACCTTGATTTTGTCGGCGAGGTCAAGCAGGCGCTGCGCGTTGCCGGAAGCGCTGTGATTGTTGTCGACGCAAAAGCAGGCATTGAGGTCGGCACGGAGCTTGCATGGGATTATGCTTCTCACGCGGAACTGCCGCGCGCATTTTTCATCAACAAGTGCGACGACCCCGAAGCGCGTTTCAGCCGCGTATTTCACGAGCTGCGCGAGCAATTCGGCATCAGTGTCTGCCCTGTTCTGATTCCGATTTTGGAAAACGATAAAATCGTCGGGCTTTTGAACCTGACAAATATGGAAGCGCGCCTCTTCGACGGAAGCGGCGAAAAGGTCGGCGAGATTCCCGCGTCGTTCCGGGAAAAAGCGGCGGAATACCGCAATATGTTTCTGGAATCCATTGCCGAGACCGACGAGGCTCTGATGGAAAAATTCTTTGCGGAAGAGGAAATGACCAAGGAAGAGATCGACAAGGCGCTGCATGACGGCATTCTTTCCCACAGCATCATTCCCGTGCTCTGCGGCTCCGCAACAAAGCTTTGGGGCGTTTCCACCGCGCTTGACATCATCGTGGATTCCTTCCCCTCTCCGGTGCACCGTGCCGCCGAGACCGTGATGGACGGCGATGAGAAAAAGCTTGTCGATATGAAAGTGGACGGCGAGCCCTCCATCTTTGTTTATAAAACCGTTTCCGACCCGTTCGTGGGCAAAATGTCCTTTTTCAAGGTCATGTCCGGCACATTGAAAAAAGATGCCATGCTGAAAAACCTTACCACCGGACAAACGGAAAAAATCGCGCGTATTTACTGCATGCGCGGCAAAAAGCAGATCGAGGTGGATTCCCTGCCCTGCGGCGACCTCGGCATGACAGCAAAGCTTGCCAATACCAACACCAACGACACGCTTTCCGCCCTGGAAAACGCGCTGCCGTATAAAAAGATCAAATATCCGGAATCCTTCATGCAGATGAGCATCGAGCCGCTCTCCAAGGGCGACGAAGATAAAATCTCCACGGGTATCAACCGCCTGCTGGAAGAGGATATGACGCTGAAGTACGAAAACAACGCCGAAACCAAGCAGATGCTGCTCTCCGGCCAGGGGGATATTCATCTGGATGTCGTCGTCTCCAAGCTGAAAAACCGTTTCGGCACCTCCGTTGTGCTCAACAAGCCGAAGATTGCCTACCGCGAAACCATCAAGAAAACGGTTTCCGTTGAGGGCAAGCATAAAAAGCAATCCGGCGGCAGCGGTCAGTACGGTCATGTTAAGATCACCTTCTCTCCCGGCGAGGAAGAGGGGCTGACCTTTACGCAGAGCGTCGTCGGCGGCACCGTGCCTAAGGGCTATTATCCCGCCGTGGAAAAAGGGCTTTTGGAAGCCATGCAAAAGGGCGTGCTTGCGGGCTATCCCGTGGTTAACCTCAAAGCCGATCTTTACGACGGCTCCTATCACCCCGTGGATTCCAATGAAATCTCCTTCAAGCTTGCCGCAAAGCTTGCCTATAAGGAAGGGCTTCCCAAGGCAGGTCCCGTGATTTTGGAGCCTTACGGAAAGCTTTGCGTTTGGGTTCCGGATGCGCAGCTTGGCGATATCATGGGCGGTGTCAGCAAGGCACGCGGCCGCGTGCTCGGTATGACGCCCACGGAAAAGAAGGGGGAGCAGATGGTTGAGGCTGAAGTTCCGATGGCTGAAATGGCGGACTACACCGTTACCCTGCGCGCACTGACGCAAGGGCGCGGGCGCTTCACCCTGTATTTTGATCATTATGAAGAGGTTCCTGCGGAAATCGCGCAGAAGATCATTGAAGAAAGCCGTGCAGCCGCAGAAGACTGATTGAAAAATTAAAACGCTTTCTTTCAAAAACAATAAAAGGCAGCCCGAACGCCGTAAAACGTTCGGGCTGCTTTGCGTTGTTTTGCTTTGCAGGCTTTTGGGGCAAGAAATATCCCCGGCCGCATGCGGGCGGCGCTCAGAATTTTCCGCCTTTTGTGCGCAATGTTTTGAAAAAATCGGCAAGCAGCGCTCCGCATTCCTCGGCAAGCACGCCGCCGGTCACGCTCGGCTTGTGGTTCACGGGGAATGCATTGAGATCAAAAACGCTGCCGTATCCACCGGCTTTGGCATCGCGGCAGCCGTAGACAACGCGCGCGATCCGCGCATTCATAATCGCGCCGGCGCACATCGGACAAGGCTCAGTCGTTACATAGAGCGTCGCTTTGTGCAGCCGCCAACCGCGCAGCGACCTGCAGGCCGCGGCAATCGCATTGCATTCCGCATGCCCGAGCGCGCATTTTTCCGTCTCCCGCGTATTATATCCTTTGCCGACGATGCACCCGTCATCCCAGACGATCACACAGCCGATCGGTACCTCGCCGGCATCCCAGGCAAGGCGCGCCTGCTCCAGCGCAAGGCGCATATAATCCACATCGCTTTGCGGCATTCCGCATCCCTCCGTTTCCTCAAATCAGCTGCAGCAAAATGCAAAGCGCGTTCCATACCGCATGCATGGCAATGCTGCACCACAGCGATTTTTCCCGCAGCGCCGCAGCCCCGAGGCAAAGCCCCATGCAAAACGCGTACAGCATTTGCCCCGCCCCTGCATGCATAACGGCAAATGCCGCCGCGCTGAGCAAAAGAAGCAGCACAGCGAAAAGGCGCGCGTGCGGTTTTCCCCTTAACAGATCCCGCGGGCAGAGCAAAAGCCCTCCCCGGAAAACAAATTCTTCAAAAAGCGGCGTGAAAATCAAAATGCGGACGCAGGCAAACAGCGTTAAGGAAACCGTTGCCGCGCCCCCGAACAATTTCGAAAGCAGCACGCCGAGCGCCGAAAAAGCAGGCAGATACCAAAAAAGATGCGCGCTCGGCAGCCGCCGCAGCGCATCGCGCAGCCCGCTGCGCCCGATGATCATAAAAAGAAAAGAAAGGATAGAAAAGGCGCTCAGCAAAATTGTCTGCATCTGCATTTTTCTTTCCTCCGTGCGCCGAAAAAGATAAGCGGAGCCGCAAAAAAGCAGCTCCGTTTCTTTACAAAAAATTGACCGGGGCTGTAAGCCGGGTTCTGTCGAGGGCAATCATCTATCTGCGGGGCATGTCGCCATGCCTCTTCTGCGCTGCGCGCAGTGCCACCCACCCGTGTCATGCAAAATGCATGAACAGGGAATGCACGGATTGTGGGTGTTGCTTCGGATAGGGTTTACAGTTGCAATACCGTTACCGGCATGCCGGTGAGCTCTTACCTCGCCTTTCCATCCTTACCCGAAAAAATCGGGCGGTTTATTTCTGTTGCACTTTCCCGGAAGTCACCTTCGGCGGACGTTATCCGTTATCCTTTCCCTGGGAAGCCCGGACTTTCCTCATAATAAGACCTTGCGGCATGATATTACGCGATTGCCTACCCCGGTCAACGGCGGTAACCGCCGCATGTATCATACCACAAAACCGATCCGATTGTCAAGTTTGTCCGCGCGGTTTGTTTTTTCCCGTCTGACGGGGGGGCAAGCGCCTCAAAAGGCTTGACAGAACATGCGTAAATTTGCTATAATATCAGGATGTAGGACGATGTTTCGGCATGCGCCGAAATCAAGAAAGGAAACGAAAACTATGAAGTGGACCGGGCTGAATGAACTGCGCGAAATGTACCTCTCTTTTTTTGAAAGCAAGGGGCATTTGCGCCTGAAAAGCTTTCCTTTGGTGCCGCAGGGCGATAAATCTTTGCTGCTGATCAATTCCGGCATGGCGCCGATGAAAAAATTCTTTACGGGTGAGGTTGAGCCGCCGCGCAGACGCGTCACAACCTGCCAAAAATGCATCCGCACGCCGGACCTTGAGCGTGTCGGGCACACGGCGCGTCACGGCACCTATTTTGAAATGCTCGGAAATTTCTCCTTCGGAGATTATTTCAAGCATGAGGCAATCGCCTGGGCATGGGAATTTTTGACGGATACGCTCAAGATTCCCGCCGAGCTGCTTTGGCCGAGCGTCTATGAAAAAGACGAAGAGGCATTCGCAATTTGGCGCAACGAGATCGGCGTACCCGCGGAGCGCATCGTGCGTCTGGGAAAAGAAGATAACTTTTGGGAACACGGAACCGGCCCCTGCGGCCCCTGCTCCGAAATTTATTTCGACCGCGGTGAAAAATACGGTTGCGGCTCCCCCGATTGCCGCCCCGGCTGCGATTGCGACCGCTTCATGGAGATTTGGAACAATGTCTTTTCCCAGTTCGACAACAAAGGAAACGGCGTTTACGAAGAGCTGGCGCACAAGAATATCGATACGGGCATGGGGCTGGATCGCCTTGCCTGCGTGATGCAGGGTGTGGATAACATGTTTGAGGTGGACACCACAAAGCGCATCGTCGACCTGGTTGCCTCCGTTGCCGAGAAAACATACGGCAAAAACGATGCCGACGACGTTTCCATTCGCGTTGTAACGGACCATGTGCGCGCCTCTTCCTTTATGATCTGCGACGGCGTGCTGCCTTCCAATGAGGGCAGAGGCTATGTTTTGCGCAGACTTTTGCGGCGCGCCGCGCGTCACGGAAAGCTGCTCGGCATCGATCATGCGTTTTTGACCGAGATTTGTGAAGAGGTCATCAAAACCAATGAAAATGCCTATCCCGAGCTGCGGGAAAAGGAAGCGCATATCAAAAAAGTGATTTCTCTGGAGGAAGAGCGCTTTGACCAGACCATTGATGCGGGGCTCGGCATGCTGAATACCCTGATCAATGCGGCTAAGAAAGAAAACCGCTCCGCAATCTGCGGCAAAGACGCTTTCCGTCTGTATGATACCTTCGGCTTCCCGCTTGATCTGACACGCGAGATTGCACAGGAGGCAGGGCTCGGCGTTGACGAAGAGAAATTCACCGAGCTCATGCAGCAGCAGCGCCGCCGCGCCAGAGAAGCAAGAGCCGACATCAGCGGTTGGGATGAAGCGGCAAAAACCGAGCTTTCCCATCTGCCCAAAACCGAGTTTGTCGGCTATGAGACGACCGCTGCGGAGGCTAAAGTGCTTGCAATTCTCGGTGAGGACGGCTTTGCAGAGGAAACGGATGGCGGCGACAGCGTTGTTATCCTGAATACAACACCTTTCTACGGAGAAAGCGGCGGTCAGGTCGGAGACAGCGGCGAGCTGCAAACGCCAAATGCCACGGTTCGCGTCAATGATACAAAGAAAAACGATGGCGTTATTCTGCACATGTGCCATATTGCAGAGGGCACGCTGCGCGTCGGCGATACGGTGCATGCCGCAGTCGACGCCCCGCGGCGGGAAGCCATCCGCAAAAACCACAGCGCCGTGCACCTGCTGCAAGGGGCGCTGCGACGGGTGCTGGGGAACCATATTGAGCAGGCAGGCTCTTATGTGGACGAGGAGCGGCTGCGCTTCGACTTTACGCATTATCAGGCAATGACCACCGAAGAGCTGCAGGCGGCGGAACAAGCGGTCAATGCCGCGATCTTTGCCGCCGTGCCAGTGCAGACGATTGAAACCGACATTGAAACCGCGCGCAAAAACGGAGCAATGGCGCTGTTCGGAGAAAAATACGGCAAAGTGGTGCGCATGGTGAAAATGGGAGAATATTCCACGGAGCTTTGCGGCGGTACGCATGTTGACAACACAATGCGCATCGGTCTGTTTCACATTCTCTCCGAATCCTCCGTGGCAGCGGGCGTTCGCCGCATTGAGGGCGTGACCTCTGCCGGTGTTTTGAAGCTGCTGTATACGCAAAATGCTCTGCTGCAGAATACCGCACAAATTCTGAAAGCGCAAAATGCAAAAGATATTCCGCAGCGCGCACAGGCACTGGAGAACGAGCTGCGCGGGGAAAAACGCCAAAGAGAACAGCTTACGGCAAAGCTTGCCTCGGCGCAAAGCGCAAAGCTGCTTGAGAACGCACGTACTGTCGGAGCCGTGCATTTGGTCACCTTCGATGCACCCGGCATGTCCCTTGAGGCTGCGCGCGCGCTCGGCGATTCTCTGCGTGCCGAGGACGACAGCCTGGTCGCCGTGCTGCTCTGCGGCACGGAAGAGAAGAAAAACCTGCTTGCCGTCTGCGGCAAGGCTGCGCTTGCAGCCGGTGCAAACGCCGGCACAATCGTTCGCGAGCTCGGAAAACGGCTCGGCGGCGGAGGCGGCGGCAGACCCGACAGCGCAACCGCAGGCATCCGCACCACGGACAGCCTTGGCGCAGCATTTGATGCTTTGCCGCAGATTCTCGCCGGCATGCTGAAATAACCAAACAAGAGAAAACGAATCGGCAGGCAAAGCGCATTGCCGATTCGTTGTTTTTTGCCGCTTCTTCGGCAAATCCGCTGCAAGGCTGCGCTGCCCCTGCGTTTTCTCTGATTTCTTTGATTTTTTTCGTTTTGCCCTTGTGATACAGTGCACGGTATGCTATAATTGAATGGTTGGGAGAAAAAACCGTACCCTCCCGTCCGTTTATGACTTTACAAATGAGGTAATCCATATGAAACTCGGTATCGTCGGTCTGCCGAATGTCGGCAAATCCACTTTATTCAACGCCATCACCAATGCCGGTGCGGAATCCGCAAACTATCCGTTTTGCACCATTGAGCCAAATGTCGGGGTTGTCGCCGTACCGGACAAGCGCCTGGATGCGCTTGCAAAGATGCACCACCCCGAAAAAATCACTCCCGCAGTGATCGAATTTGTTGATATTGCAGGGCTTGTCCGCGGTGCTTCAAAGGGCGAGGGGCTCGGCAATAAATTTCTTTCCCATATTCGCGAGGTTGATGCCATTGTTCATGTGGTGCGCTGCTTTGAGGATGCGAATATCATCCATGTGGAGGGCAAGGTTGACCCAATTGCCGATGTGGAAACCATCAACATGGAGCTGATTCTTGCGGATATGGAAACGCTGAGCCACCGTATTGACCGCGTGCAAAAGCAGATGAAAGCCGATAAAACGCTTGCCGCCGAGCTTGCGGTGCTGCAAAGAATCGAAGCGGCGCTTGAAAACGGGCAGAGCGCACGCTCGGTGGAGCTTGGCAAAGACGAAGCGGCACTGCTCGGCGATGTGCACCTGCTCAGCGCCAAGCCCGTGATTTATGCTGCAAACATTGCAGAGGATGAGATTGCCGACCCGATGCAAAACGAAAAGGTGCGCCGCCTTGCGGAGTATGCCGAGACGGAGGGCTCCGGGCTCATTCCCGTTTCCGCCTCAATTGAAGCCGAAATCGCGCAGCTGGATGCCGAAGAAAAGGCGCTGTTCATGCAGGATCTCGGCATTACGGAAAGCGGGCTGGATCGTCTGATCAAGGAAAGCTATTCTCTGCTCGGGCTGATCAGCTTTTTGACTGCGGGACAGCCGGAGGTGCGCGCCTGGACCATTCGCCGCGGCACAAAGGCTCCGCAGGCAGCCGGAAAAATTCATTCGGACATTGAGCGCGGCTTTATCCGCGCGGAGGTGATCGCTTTTGATGATCTGATGGCGGTCGGCTCCATGGCTGCGGCAAAGGAAAAGGGGCTCATCCGCAGCGAAGGAAAGGACTATGAAATGAAAGACGGCGACATTGTGCTGTTCCGTTTCAATGTATAAGCCTATGAAAATCGTATTGACCGATGCAAAAACCGTAACAAACGGGGATCTTGACCTTTCCGTTTTCTCAAAATACGGCGAGCTTTGCATCTATGAAACCACAACCTATGCGCAAACCGCCAAGCGGCTGCAGGATGCCGATGCCGTTTTGCTCAACAAAACCGTATTGGACGCAAATATTCTCTCCGCTTGCCCAAAGCTGCGCTATATCGGCTTGTTTGCAACCGGCTATAATGTAATCGATACGGAATACACCCGCGCGCACGGTATCACCGTTTGTAATGCGGGCAGCTATTCGACCGATGCCGTTGCGCAGACCGTGTTTGCACTGATTTTGGAGCATGCAAGCCGCGTCGCCTCCTATGATGCCTTTGTAAAAGAGGGTGGGTGGATCGCCTCGCCGACCTTTTCCCCCTTTGTGTATCCAACAGAGGAGCTCTGCGGCAAAACGCTCGGCATCATCGGCTGCGGCTCCATCGGGAAACGGGTTGCCGCCATCGGCGCGGCGTTTGGCATGCTGCCGCAGTTTTATTCCCGCTCTGCGCACCCGGAATGCCCTTTTCCGCAGCTTGATTTCGAAACCGTGCTTGCCACCTCGGATTATCTCACGGTGCACTGCCCGCTGACGCCGCAAACCGACGGCATGTTTGACCGGGCGGCGTTTTCCAAAATGAAACCGGGCGCCTATTTTATCAATACGGCACGCGGCGGAGTTTTGCGGGAGCAGGCGCTTTTTGACGCTTTGGAAAGCGGGCACCTCTCCGGCGCTGCGGCAGATGTGCTTTCCAAGGAGCCCATGGAACCCGATTGCGTTTTGCTGCATGCAAAAAACATCACATTTACCCCGCATGTCGCCTGGGCGCCTCTGCAGACAAGAAAACGCCTGCTCGGCATTGCAGAGCAAAATCTTGCAGCCTTTTTGCAGGGAAAGCCGATGCATGTGGTCGGTTAAACTTCAAAGGAAAAAACACGGTGCCGCGGCACCGTGTTTTTTCCTTACATATTGTTTTTATTTACTCGGGAAGAATATCCGTCAGTGTCGCCGCCATAACCGCCTTGATTGTATGCATGCGGTTTTCCGCCTGCACAAATACGAGCGATTGCGGGCTTTCAAAGACATCGTCCGTCACCTCAAGCGCTTCCATGCCAAAGCGCTGTCCGACCTCGCGCCCGATCTCAGTGTTTGCATCGTGGAAGGCGGGCAGGCAATGCATAAAGATCGCATTTGCGCCTGCTTTCCGCATCACCGCGGCATTGACCTGATAGGGGCGCAGCGTCTCGATGCGCTCTGCCCAGGCGGAAGCGCTCTCCCCCATGGAAACCCATACATCCGTATAGATCACATCGGCATGCGGCACGGCTTGCTCCACCGATTCGCACAGGGTAATGCTGCCGCCGCTTTCTTTTGCAAGAGCGCGGCAGGTCTTGACCAGCGCCGCATCGGGGAAAAAGCGCTGCGGCGCGCACGCTGTAAACTCCATCCCCATTTTTGCGCAGCCGACCATGAGGGAATTCCCCATGTTATATCGCGCATCCCCGAGATAAACCAGCTTTTTTCCGCGCAATGTGCCGAAATGCTCCCGGATCGTCAGAAAATCCGCCAAAATCTGCGTTGGATGAAATTCGTTGGTCAGCCCGTTCCACACGGGAACAGGCGCATATTTTGCAAGCGTTTCAACAATTTGCTGCCCATATCCGCGATATTCGATTCCGTCGAACATAGAGCCGAGCACCCGCGCGGTATCTGCAATACTTTCTTTTTTCCCGATCTGAGAGCCGGAGGGATCAAGATAAGTGCAATGCATACCGAGATCATGCGCCGCCACTTCAAAGCTGCAGCGAGTGCGCGTTGAAGTTTTTTCAAAAATCAAGGCAATATTTTTTCCGGCACACAGCGCATGCGCAATGCCGGCTTTTTTCTCCGCTTTCAGCTTCTGCGCAAGATCCAGCAATGCCTCGATCTGCTCCGCCGAAAAATCAACCAGCTTCAAAAAATCCATGCCCTTCATATTCATCGGTCAGTTCCTCCAAATCCATATGCCGCAAGCTCCGCTTTTGCCCATGCAATCTGCGCCTTGACCGACTCCGGTGCGGTGCCGCCGAGGCTTTGGCGCTTTGCAACGCATCTTTCCAAAGAAATCGCTTCATATACATCCTGCCCGAACAATTCGCTGTGCGCCCGGTATGCCGCAAGCGGAAGCTCCTCTAAAACCGTCCCTTGGGCGATGCATTGCGCAACGATTTCCCCGCTGATTTTATAAGCGCTGCGAAACGGAAGCCCTTTGCCGACCAAATAATCCGCAAGATCGGTTGCATTGATAAAGCCGCTCTGCGCCGCCCGCTTCATCACCTCTTTGTGCACCTTCATACCGTCAAGCATCCCGCAAAGAATCGGCAGGCAAGCTTTCACCGTATCGCAGGCGTCAAACACGCTTTCCTTATCCTCCTGCATATCTTTATTATAAGCCAGAGGCAACCCCTTCAGCATCGTCAGCGTCGCCGTTAAATCCCCGAAAACCCTGCCGGTTTTGCCGCGGATCAGCTCCGCCATGTCGGGGTTTTTCTTTTGCGGCATGATGGAAGAGCCCGTGCAATATGCATCGGACAACTCAACAAAGCGGAACTCCCAGCTGCACCAAAGAATCAGCTCTTCGGAAAAGCGGGAAAGATGCACCATGAGAATGGAGAGGCAGGAAAGCAGCTCCGCGCAGAAATCACGGTCGGAGACTCCGTCAATGCTGTTTTGTGCCACGGAGGAAAAGTCAAGCTGCTTCGCTTCAAAAACACGGTCGGTGGGATAGGTCGTGCCCGCCAGCGCGCAGCAGCCGATCGGGCTTTGATTGATGCGCCCGCGGCAATCGCGCAAGCGCTGCATATCGCGCAGCAGCATCATCACATATGCCGTAAGATGATGTCCGAAGGTGATCGGCTGCGCGCGCTGCAGATGCGTATAGCCCGGCATAATCGTATCGCTGTGCTGCTCCGCCTGCCGCAGAAACGCAAAAATCGCATCGGCAAGCAGCGCGGTGATCGTATCGCATTCTTCTCTGAGATACAGGCGCAGATCAAGCGCCACCTGGTCATTGCGGCTGCGCGCCGTGTGCAGCTTTTTCCCGACCTCGCCGATGCGCTTTGTCAGCTCCTGCTCAACAAACATGTGAATGTCCTCCGCGGCCGGGTCAACGGAAAGCGCACCGCTCTCAAGATCACGCAAAATGCCCTCCAGCCCCGAAAGCAGCGCATCCGTATCGCCATCGGATAGAATGCCGCGCGCACCGAGCATCGCCGCATGCGCCATGCTGCCGCGGATATCCTGGCGAAACATACGGCTGTCAAAACGAATGGATGCATTAAAATCATCCGCCGCCTGCGCCGTGATGCCGCCGGTTCTTCCGCTCCAAAGTTTTGCCATAACTGCTTCCTCAGTTCAAGTGGTTTTTCTGCTTCATCTGCGCCATCACCTTGGTGGAAAGGCCGTAAAGATCGATAAAGCCGCCGGCTTCGCTCTGATCATATACGTCATCCTCATCAAAGGTTGCGATTTCCGCGTCATACAAAGAATACGGTGAGGTTGTGCCCGCGCCGATGATGTTGCCTTTATACAGCTTCAGCTTGACATCGCCCGTCACCGTCTTTTGCGTTTGCTTGACAAATGCCAGAATCGCATCGGTCAGCGGGGTGAACCACTGCCCGTTATAAACGATCTCACCGAGCTTTTGCGCAACCAGCGCCTTATAATGGGAGGTCTCCTTATCCAGGCACAACATTTCCAGCTTTTCATGCGCCGCATAGAGGATCGCGCCGCCGGGCGTTTCATAAACGCCGCGGCACTTCATGCCGACCAGGCGGTTTTCCACAATATCGAGCAGCCCGATGCCGTTTGCGCCGCCCATGGCATTCAGCTTTGCAATAATTGCGGTAGCGTTCATTGTCTCTCCGTCAATCGCCGTCGGCACACCCTGCTCAAAATGCAGCGTGACATAGCTCGGGATATTCGGGGCGTTTTCGGGGGAGACACCGAGTTCCAAAAAGCCGGGTTTGTTGTAGAGCGGCTCGTTTGCCGGGTCCTCCAGATCCATTCCCTCATGGGAAAGATGCCAAATGTTTTTATCTTTGGAATAGTTGGTTTCGCGGCTGATCTTCAGCGGAACCTGATGCGCTTCGGCATATGCGATTTCCTCCTCACGCGATTTGATACTCCATTCCCTCCAGGGAGCAATCACCTTCATATCGGGCGCAAGCGCCTTGACAGCCATTTCAAACCGCACCTGGTCGTTGCCTTTGCCGGTGCAGCCGTGGCAGATTGCATCCGCCCCCTCTTTCAGCGCAATCTCAACAATGCGTTTTGCAATCACAGGGCGCGCAAATGCCGTTCCGAGCAGATAATCTTCATATTTTGCGCCTGCCTGCATGCAGGGGAACACATAATCCGTGAGAAATTCCTCTGTCAGGTCCTCAATATAGAGCTTGGATGCACCGGTTTTAAGCGCCTTTTCCTCCAGCCCCTCAAGCTCCCCCTTTTGCCCGACATCGGCGCAAACGGCAATGATTTCCGGGTTGCCGTAGTTCTCCTTCAGCCACGGAATAATGATGGAGGTATCAAGCCCTCCCGAATATGCCATAACAACTTTCTTAATGGAATCTTTTTTCATTTTAGTCACCTCGGAGCGAAATTTTATGCATATAATATATCATATAATGCATAAATATGCAATAGAAACTTGATATTTTTTGAAACTTCGGCAAAGCACACAAAAGCGCCTGCGCTTCCGGATTTTTTCTTTGTACAACTTGAAAGCTCTCCTGCGGCGCCTGCAAAAAAAAGGGGCGGTGAAAACCATGTGGTTTTCACCGCCCGCAAAGCTTAAGCCTCGTTCGGCAATCTGGGCAACAGCCGCCGCGTTTCATCCAACCGTAAAAACGGCGCGTACGCAACCTCCCAAACATACCCGTCCGGATCCAGAAAATATCCGGAATAGCCATCATATCCGCCCCAGTCTTTCCATTGCGGCTTCTGCTGGCAGGTTCCGCCCGCCTCAATCGCGCGGTCAAACAGCGCATCGACTTCCTCGGCGCTCTTGCCGTTGATCGCCATGGTAAAGCCGTTATAGCGATGCATGGGCTCTGTCGGGAGCAGAGCATCCTTTGCCAGAAAATCGTATTCGACAAGCCCGAGCGCGATATTATCCGTCACCATAAAGGTGCACATTTTCGGATCCGAATCCGGAGAACAGGGCCACCCGAGCGCCTCATAAAAACGCACGGAACGCTCCACATCCTTCACGCCCAGGGTAAACATAGAGACACTGTGTGCTTTGAACTGCGGCATATCCCTCTCCTTTTCTTTTTTCAGCATTCCGCCTTGAATTCGCGAATCTTTGCGGCAAGTGCCTTTTTATCTCCATAGAGCTTCAGAATTGCACTGCCGACAAAAACGCCGTCTGCCCCCGCTTCTTTTGCCATGCGCGCATCCTGCGGGGAATGAATGCCGACACCGCAATAAATCGGCGCCGTGATCCCATGCTCTTTGCGCAGAGAAGTAATGCAGTCTTTCAGGGTCGGATAGTTCGGATTTATGTTGCCTGTGGTCGGTTTGCCCTGCATATACACAAAGCCGTTGGATTGCTTTGCATGGGCAATTTCGTCCGGTCGCATATCAAACTGCACATAGCAGCTCACGCGCAGCCCCGCCGAAATAAGCCGATCCTTGGTCGCATCATCCTTCAGCCCCACCAAAATCAAATCAAGATACTGATTTTTCAGGCAGAACTCAATGAATTTTTCACAGCCGATCTCAAGAATCGTCGATTCATATACGACAATAATGAATTTTGTATTCGGATTATCTTTTTTGATCTGCTGCATTTCTGCAAGATAGCAGTCATAATCATCGCAGCGGGAAAGCGCGCTTGCCATCAGCCCTGCGATGTATTCGCTCTCCAGATACGGGTCTTGTGCGGGAAGATCCACTTCAATAATATCACAACCGGATGCAACATAGGTCTTCGCCATTTCAATGGTGCCCTCAATGCTCGGGTTGCCGTTGGTCAGATAGCAAATCAGATTCATAGCAGTTTCCTTTCCTGTTTTTTCGGAATCGCTCAGCCGCGATATACCTTGATAAAGAGCTCTTTGAGCTGCTCCGGAGTCGGGATGATCGGGTTGGTTTTTGTGCAGCCGTCCGCCAATGCGCACTTTGCCATTTCGTCCAAACGCTCCATATATGCCTTTTCGTCCGGAATGCAGGCACAAAGCGTTTTCGGGATGCCCACCTTTTCGTTCAGAGAGCAGATGCACTGAATCATATCGCTCTGCCCGAGCTTCTTTGCCATCTCGGCATATTTCTCTTTTGCATACTCAGCCCCGCTGTTGAACGCGATAACATACGGCAAAATCACGGCGTCTGCAAGCCCGTGCGCCACATGGAACAGGCTGCCCACGGTATGCGCCATGGAATGCACGATTCCAAGAGAAACATTGGTGAATGCCATGCCGGCAATGGTCGATGCATTGAGCATTCTCTCTCTTGCATCAAGATCTGCGCCGTTTTCATAGGCTTTCGGCAGATATTCATAAATATCCTCAACTGCCTTGATCGCCAAAACATCGGAAACATAGTTGGCGCGGTTGGAAACGAGTGCCTCCAGGGCATGGGTCATCGCGTCCATGCCGGTTTCCGCCGTGATGTGCGGCGGCATGGAAGCAGTCACGCGCGGGTCGCAAATTGCGATATCCGGCATCATTTCCATGTTGCCAAGGCCATGCTTCATGCCGTCGTCCCCCGTGATCACAACGGAGCGGGAAACCTCGCTTGCCGTGCCGGAGGTGGAGGGAATGCAGCAATACAGCGCCTTTTGACGGAGCTTTGGAAACGGCTTTGCCGTCAAAACCTCTTCCAGCGTGGTAAGCTCCGGATGCTCATAGTATACCCACATCATTTTTGCGGCATCCATTGCGGAGCCGCCGCCAAGCCCGATGATTAAATCAGGCTTAAATTCCTTCATCTTTTCCGCGCCTGCCCAAACGGTGCGGAAAGAGGGGTCCGCCTCAACGCCGCCGAACTCCGTAACCTCGGCGCCCGCCTCATGCAGATAGCCGACTACCTCGTCAAAAATGCCGTTTCTTTTCATGCTGCTGCCGCCGGTGACGATAATGGCGCGCTTTGTATCCAAAGTTTTCAGGTGTGCAAGGCAACCCTGCCCGAACATCAGCTGCTGGCCTGCCAGCTTCATAGGTCTCATCATGGTTTTTTGCTTCCTTTCTCTGTTTTTTTGATATTTCGTTCAGCCGCGCGCCGCAAGCAGGCGCTTGGTCAGCTCAGCGGAAATCGGATTCTCCAGCTTCCCACCCTTCTTGAGGGAGGAGCCGATAATCGCACCGTCCGCAATTTTGAACTGCTCGGCAATATTGCTTTCTTTCACGCCGCTGCCCGCAATCACGGGAACGGAAACCACTCTCTTCACCCGCTCGATCATTTCAATCGGCGTTTCCTGCCCGATGGAGGAGCCGGTAACAATAATGCCGTCGGCACCGCAGGATGCGGCGCTGCGCGCGGAGGATTCAATGCTGACATGCGGCAGCACCATATTGGTATGCTTGACCTGGATATCCGCCAGAACCATCACATTGTCCGCACCGATTGCCTTGCGGTACCGCATGCAGTCTCTTGCGCAAGGCGTGATAAACCCGCCGTAGAATTCAACCGTATCCACAAAAACGGGAATCCGCACAAATTCCGCACCGATGATATGTGCTATGGAAAGCGATGTCTCATAATCATTGAACGCCGCATCGATCCCGACCGGGATTTTCACGGCATCACGCACCTTGGAGGCAACCACCGCCAGGGCATTGGATTGAATCAGATCCAGCTTTGCCGCAAAGGGGCTGTCGCCCATGTTCTCCACGATCAGCGCATCCGCGCCGCATTCTTCCAGCGTTTTTGCGTCGCGCAGCGCATGCGCAATAATGGCATCGCAGCTTCCGCCGTAGCCGGGTGTGCCGGGCAGCGGCAGGCAATGCACCATGCCGATAACAAAGCCCTTGCCGTTTTGAATCACTTCACGAATTTCCATATTGCTTATTCTCCTCTCTCTTTGGCATAGCGATAGATCCCGTCCAGAACAACACGGCACAAAAGATCCTCCGCATCACTTCTTGCCTGTCCGAGCAGCTGATCCTTGAGGTTTTCAAGGACCGTTACCATAGTAACCACCGCAGTCTTGACCCCCATGAGCCGTCCGACCGTCAGCATGCAGGCGCTTTCCATATCGATTCCGGAAACGCCGAGCTTTTTCAGCTCATCATACACGGGCTGCATTTCTCTGCCCCATTCCAGGGAAAACTTTGAATCATGCATCTGCGAATAGAAGCCGTCCATAGTGCAGTTGATGCCGTTGTCATGCCGCTTGCCCGCTGCCGCCGCCGCCTCGTTCATTACATTGACAAGCCCAAGGTCCGCAACGGCGGGAAAGCTTTCCTCCACATAGGTCTTGCTGGTACCTTCGCGGCGCATTGCGCCGATGGGGATAATAAAGTGTCCGAGCATATCATCCTGCATCGCCATCACCGTTCCCATGCGAACAGCGACCTCCATGCCGCTTTCATACATCTCTTCCATTGCAATCGCTGCGGAGGGAGCGCCGATGCCCGTTGAGGTGGCTGTAATGCGAACGCCGTGATAGGTTCCGGTCACCGTGTGAAATTCCCGCGCAAAGGCTACCTCCACGGGGTTCTCCAAATATTGCTTCAAAACGTTCACGCGCCACGGGTCGCCCGAAAAAATTACATATTTTCCGACCGTTTCCGGCGATGCCTTCATATATAAGGTTGCCATGTCTCTCCTCCTTCAGTCATTCGTTTTCAGTTCCTGTTCAAACAGCGACAGGCGACGCTGCAAAAGCTCCAGGCTCGGCGCATTGGTGCAGCAGCCCTCTTTTTCGATCACATAGGAGGAGAGCACCGTGCCCGCCATGGCGCATCGGCGCAAATCTTCCCCGCTGAGATATCCCCAAAGGAAGCCTGCCACAAAGGCATCTCCCGAGCCGGTGGTATCCACCACGATATCGCCGCCGCACTTGCAGATCGGCACAAATTCTTCCCGTATCGTTTCGCCCTGCTTGGCATAGCAAACGCTGCCGTTCTTGCCGAGCGTTGTAACGACGATTTTTGCGTTGCCCTCGGTCAGAAGATCCGTGACCTTGATGCCAAACAACTGCTCGATCTCATCACGCTCTGATTCGTTAGTAAAAATAATCGTGCAATAATGCAGCAGCTCATACAAAAAGTCCTTGGGAAAAGCCTCCATATCGCCCTTCATGCTGAACACCAGCGGCAAATTGTTCTTTTTGCAGCGCTGCAAAAATTCCTCATTGTCGCAGCGGGCGCCGACGGTAACGACTCCGAGACGCGCCTGCAAAAACCACTTGTCCTCCAGCGGCTCTGCATATTTTCCGTCCATCGAGCCGGGATAATACAGCGTGATATGCTGCCCCCCGGTATCCTGTACCAGATAACACACGGAGGTAATTTCGCCGGGAACGCGCTTCACCGCGTCGGTGCAGATACCGTTTTCTTTCAAAAACGCCGCAAACCCGATCTGCTCATAATCGTCCCCGACCCGAATCATCGGCATTGCCTTCATGCCGAGCCGGCTGAGATCGCAGGCGATATTCACGCCGCATCCGCCGTAGTTGATCTTTGTGTTGGTGCGATTTGTGATAATCGAGGTATATCCGACGCGCGCCGGCGTTTGAATCTTCAGCATATGATCCATGCTGACATATCCGCTGGTCAATACATCATAAACCTTTTCCATTAAAACTCTCCCACTCTGAATTTTTCAAACAGCTCTTCGCTTGTGAGCACCGTGCCGAAATATTTGCGCATATCCTCCAAGTGCACATTGTTCACTACCTCGGAATTCGTCGCTACGCAATCCGAGAGTACAATGGTGTTATAATTCAGATAATATGCATCCGTGACCGTTGCGCGAATGCAGCAATTCGTCTTCGTTCCGACCACGATCACATTTTTCACGCCGTTTTCCCGCAGGACAAGGTCAAGATCTGTCCCGAAAAACGCGCTGTACCGACGCTTTTTGATAATATAATCGTGTTTTTTGTCTACGGGGAGTCTTGGATCGATCTCTTCTCCGCCGCTGCCTTCCAGACAATTCGGACGCATGTTGACAAGATTTTTATCGGGCTTGTCCTGCCGATAGCAATGCTGCATAAAAATGATTTCGGTTCCGTGCGCGCGGCACGCCTCAATGACCTTTGCGATCGTCGGAAGCACCTGCTCATTCTGCGGATAATACACAAGCCCTGCGGGGTCGGTAAAATCCTTCACCATATCGACAACGATCAATGCGGTTTGATTCACTTGGCATTCCTCCCTCTCAGAAGCTGCGCTCTTTGCGATTCTTGTATTTGATCAGGGAAACAACCGCAAGCACCACCGTCATAATGACATACGGAATGACATCAAACAGCGTTGCGGCAGGGCCTGCATACACCTGCAGGTTGATTGCAAGGGAACGGGCAAGACCGAAGAGCAAGGCATAGATCGCGCTTTGCGCAGGAGAGCCGCCGCCGCAATAAATTGCGGCAATGGCGATAAATCCGCGGCCCGCCGTCATATTGTTGGTGAAGAGCCCCAGCCCCTCCACGGAGAGGTTGACGCCTGCCAGCGCGCAGCAAACGGCGCCGATCGCAATCGCGATATATTTATAAAGATCGGTGCGGAGCCCGAGGCTCTTTGCGGAATCTTCATTTTCGCCGACCACACGCACATAGATGCCGAACTTTGTGCGATACATCAGAATGCTCATCACAATGATCAGCAAAAAGGAAACATAGGTAAAGAGCGTGTGTCCGCTGAGCAGGCTGCCCAAAATCGGAATGTCTTCAATCAACGGAATATTGATTTTCATATCCGCCGTGTTGAAGCCCGGAATCTGAATGTTTGCGGAATTCATTTTTTTCAGCACAAAATCCGCAACCGCAGGAACAAGCATGTTGATCGCAAGGCCGATAACGATGACATTCCCTTTTTTGGTGATGCCGAGCGCCGAGAAAATCAGCCCGAGCAAAAGCGAAACCAAAATGGCAATGAGATATGCAGGGACAAAGCCCATACCGAAATGCAGCAGCAAAACGGAGGTGAATGCGCCGGCAAGCATCATGCCCTCAAGCGCAACATTCAAAACGTTTGCTTTATATGCCCACAGCCCGCCGAGCACGCAAAGCAGAATCGGGGAGGCATCCACAATCGTCTGATGGAGAATTCTTCCGATGAATTCCATTTATTTCGCCTCCTTCTTCGTCGTCTTAGCGCGAAGTCTTCGGAACAGGCCGTAGCGTTCGTCCAGAAACCGCACTGCCAGGAAAAGAATCATGATTGCCTGAATAACGGCAACGACCTCTTTCGGCACATTTGTATACATATTGATGCTGTCCGCCCCGGTTTTCAATGCGCTGTAAAAAACAGCGGCGACCAAAATACCGATGGGAGAGTGACGGCCGAGCAGGGCAATCAGCATGCCGTCCCAGCCAAGCCCGGGGCTTCCGGAGAAATTCAGCGTATAGCTGAACTGATCACTGAGCATATAACCGGCGCCAGCAATGCCCGCAAGCGCGCCGCTGATGCACATCAAAAAGATGATCTTGCGGCGGGTGTTCATGCCGACAGCCTCGGCAAAACGCGGGTTGCGTCCGATCGCCGTGACCTCATAGCCGAGCACGGATTTATGCATCACAAAATACATGATGATAAAAATCACAAGCGTCAGGAAAAAGAACGGGGTAAGGCGCGTGTTGCCCATACGCTGGAACATTGCCGCATTGCTGACAGTGGGGGTGCGGACATAGCCCGAGCCCTGATCGCGGAACGGGCCGGAGGCAAGGTATTCCAGCACCTTTGCCATAGCATAGTTCAGCGTCAGCGTAACGACCATTTCATCCACATGCAGATAGGCACGCAAAAGTGCGGGAATCAGCGCAAACAGAACACCGCACAGCGCTGCTACACCGAAGCACACAAGCTTCATCAAAACAGAATTCTGAATCGGCAGCGAAGCGCCGACGATGCCGGCAAAGAACGCACCGAAGAGCATCTGCCCCTCAACACCCATGTTAAAAATATTTGCCTTGAATGTGATTGCAATGGCAAGCCCCGTCAGAATCATGGGCGCCGCATAGTGCAATGTGTTTGCGAATCCGCGCGCCGAGAACAACGATTTTTCAAAGAGAATGCCGTAGGTCTCAAACGGGTTTTCACCGATCCCGAAGATAATGATGCCGCCGATTGCAAACGCAATCAAAACCGGCAAAATGGAATTGAGCAGTTTTTTGCCGAAGCTCCCGTTAGACATCTGCCTCATCTCCTTTCTGGTTTGCGCCCGCCATAAGCAAGCCGATCTCTTCGCGGCTGACCTCGCGCGGGTTTACCTGTCCGATGATCCGCCCTTTATACATGACGATCACGCGGTCCGAAAGGCTCATAACCTCGGAAAGCTCGGAGGAGATCAGCAGCACTGCCCCGCCGCGGTTGCGGAAATCAAGCAGGCTTTTATGGATAAATTCGATCGAACCGACATCCACACCGCGCGTCGGCTGCGACGCGATGATCAGAGAGGGATTGCTCTCAAACTCACGCGCAATGATGATCTTTTGCGCATTTCCGCCGGAGAGCTGCGAAAGATTGCCGCGCTCATCCACAATGCGGATATCGTATTTTTTTATATATTCCTTTGTGCGGCGCATCGCTTCTTTATTGCGAATCAGCCCAAAGCGACTCAGCTGCGGCTGCTTATGGTAGCCGGCGATGCAGTTTTCCGAAAGCGTCATATCGCGGCAAAGCCCTTCCGCATAGCGATCCTCGGGCACAATGCCGATATGCTTTTTGCGCAGCTTCGCCGGATAAGCATTCGTGATATCATCTCCGTTGATCCACACGGAGCCTTCCGTTGCAAGCTGAATGCCGCTGAGCACCTTAACAAGCTCGCTCTGCCCGTTGCCCTCCACGCCGGCGATACCGAGCACCTCGCCGCGATGCACATTGAAGCTGACATGGTCCACGACGGTTTTTCCGAATTCGTTGACCGTCGTCAGATTATGCACCTCATACAGCGGGGTCGGGTCGATCTCGCCGCTGCCGTCGTTGGCAACCGTCAGAACCACATCGCGCCCCACCATCATCTGCGCGATTTCTTTTTCATTGGTTTCGGATGTTTTGACCTCCCCCACGACGCGTCCGCCTTTAATCACCGTGATCGTATCGGAAAGCGCCATCACCTCGCGCAGCTTATGCGTGATCACAATGATGGTTTTTCCGCCCTGCCGCAATTCATGCAGATTGTCGATCAGGCGGTCAACCTCCTGCGGGGTGAGCACGGAGGTCGGTTCGTCCAAAATCAGGGTATCGACATTGCGATAGAGCATTTTCAGTATTTCGATTTGCTGCCGCTGCCCGACGGAGGTATTCATCACAAGGTCGGTCGGGTTGATTTGAAAATGATATTTCTCGATCAGCTCCTGCACCTTCTTGATCTCTTCGCCGCGATTGATAAAGGGAGTTCCCTTTTTCAGAATTTCCGTGCCTAAAAAAATATTTTCATAAACGGTCAGACTGGGAACCAGCTTAAAATGCTGATGAACCATACCGATGCCGTGCTTCATGGCATCCTGCGGGCTGTGAAAAGTTACTTCCTTGTCATCTACCAGCAGCTTGCCAGAGGTCGGCTTATGTACGCCGTAGAGCATATTCATCAGCGTGGTTTTTCCCGCGCCGTTTTCCCCGACGATGCATTTGATCTCGCCCTGCTCGACCGTTAAATTGATGCGGTCGTTTGCGACGAAATCGTCATACTTTTTCGTCAGGTCAATCGTTTTAATTTTACTCATGGCTGCTGTCTCCTGTTATCAGATAAATTAGAGCCGGAAAAGCCAAGCTCTCCGCTCTGCGCCGGCCTTCACAGCATGCGGCTTTGCGCGGCGCGCCTCTTGCATGTAACACACGAAAATCCCGCATCTTCGGATTTTTTGCATTCTGTCGGACCCCTCATTGACCGTGCGAAGAAAAGAGCTGCGGTACATGCCGGAAAATATGCTTTATCAGAGGGTCCGCCCGCTCTGTATCACTGTCGTACAAAGCGGGCGGAATCTCAAAGTTTACGGTCTTACTTGATGTTCATGTGCGGAACATCGGTGGGATTCAGCGTCTCGCCGTTCTGTGCGTTGACAACAACGATCTTGCCGCTCTTGATCTCTTCGCCGACGGCATTGACCTTGTCGGTGATTTCTTTCCAGAGTTCCTTATCCTGAACATGCTCGCCCAGCACCGTCATGCCGGTGATACCGGTAGCGCCGGAATTCAGGTTGTAGCTCTGCAGGTTGTCCATCTTGGAAATAGAGCCGTCTGCATATGCACGGGTAATGGTGGTAACGGGAACGCCCGTAATCTTCAAAACGCTGGTGAGGATATGGCCGGGCTGCGTGCTGTCAAGGTCTGCGTCGACCTGGATCGCAATGTTGCCCACTTCCTTTGCTTTGGAGGTGATGCCGTCGCCTACGGTGCCGCAGTCAGCGAACACGATGTTTGCGCCGTTGTCATAGAAAGTGCCCGCCACGGTGCTGCCGACAGCCGGATCGGTAAAGCCCGCGTCATACTTTGCATAGTAATCATACTTCACATCGTACTCGGCAGCAGCTTTTTCCATGCCCTGCAAAAAGCCGTAGGAATAAACCAGAATACCGTTGGAGTTCGTTCCGCCGACAAAGCCTGCTGCGCGGCCGTCCGCCAGTTTGGTCAGCTTATATTCGGAGCCGAACAGTTTGTCCTGGTTCTCGTTCATCTGAACATAAGCATAACCTGCAAGATAGGAAGCTTCGTGCACGTCAAACAAAACGGAGATAACGTTCTTGTGTTTCACGGAGCCGTCCTCGTTGACATTGGGGTTGTCGTTGAATACGACGAAATAGGTGTCGGGATACTGCTCGGCAATCGCTTTACTGCCGCCGACGCCGTTGATCAGAGCCTCAAAATCATATTCCAGGCTGAAGATGAGGTTGTAGCCGTCATTTGCAAGGGTTTCAAGCGCCATGGGAACACCGTTGGTCGGCTCAACGATCTTGTACTCAACACCGAGCTCGCCCGCAACTTCCTTAATGGCGTCGCAAGCCGACTTGTTGTAGCCGGTGTCGTTCTGTCCGGCTGCGCTGCAAACGAACGCAACCTTAAAGTTTGCCTTGTCTTTCGTGCCGTCCTTGCTGCAGCCTGCAAAAACTGCGGCAAGCATGAGTAGTGCCAGGCACAGACTCAGGATTCTGAAGTGCTTTTTCATGATTTTCCGCTCCTTGTATTATTTTTGTTTTTATCTTCGATGGCATACACCATGAAAGAACTGGCTCAGCGCACCTGATTGATGCAAAAGCTGAATCGGTCGCTGCGGTAGTAGCATTTGAAGGTCTCTATCGGAACCTCCCTGCCGCCGACTTCGCCGAAAATCACGCATTTGAACAGCAAAAGCGGCACATTTTCCGCCACATGTAATAGTCTTGCCGTTTCTTCGTAAGCGCTGACGGCTTCAATCGTCCGTATCGCGCGCGTGATCTTGATATTGTATTTCGATTCCAAAACATCGTAAAGAGAGGCTTTGGAAAAATCGAAACGCTCAATGCCTTCAATATATTTATAAGGCAAATAGGTCGTGGTAAGGTTCACCGGCTCGTCGTCTGCCAGGTAAACACGCTTGAGTTTGAATACCTTGTCTCCGTCGTTGAGGTAAAGCTCATTCTGCTGTCGCTTGTTCGGCGTTGTTACCTCGCAGGCGTATACCTTTCTTGAGGGAGACATGCCCTGCCGGATAATATCCTGCGTGCAGGAGGTCAGGGAAAAAAGATCCTGGCGGTGCTGCTCTCCTTTTACGAAAGAGCCTTTCCCCTGCACCCGATAAATATATCCTTCGGCTTCAAGCTCCGCCAATGCGCGGCGGACGGTGATGCGGCTGACGCCGTAGGTATCGATAAGTTCGCGCTCGCTCGGAAGCATCTGCCCGACCGTATAAAGTTCGTCTTCAATATTGCGAATAATGGTTTGCTTGACTTTGGAATATTTCGGGCCATTGCTTTCAATCATACGGTTATCCTCTGCGTTTTGCGCCGCCGGGCGGCGCAAGACTCAATCTTGTTATAACAACTTGTCTATTATTATAATAACCATTTTGTCGGAAACCGTCAATTCGCAGAATATTCAAATAATCTTTTCATTTTTTGTGCTTATTCAACAAATCACATTACATTTTTTCCAAAATTATTTCACAAACCAGAAACTTCATATGTTTTCAGCTGCCGCTGTAAACCATAAATTACATAACATGTTATAATAAGTTGCAAAGGTGAAAAAAACTTTCAAAAAGGTGAAAAAGCTTTCAAACAAATATTTCTTGTCATACTGTGTTATTGTATTCGTAAAGTTCCGTCGGCGCATTTGTCTTCGCATTCGGTATACTTTCCAGCCAAGCGCACGGCAAAAGCAATCCCCGCAAAAAACTTATTCAAAAGGCTTGACAAACCGACAAAAAACTGCTATACTGTACAGGCTGTGAATGAGCGGCACACCATGGAGAGATGGCTGAGCTGGTCTAAGGCGCACGACTGGAAATCGTGTTTGGGCTAATACCCCAACTAGGGTTCGAATCCCTATCTCTCCGCCAAAACGAAAAGCCCTTGATTTTCAAGGGCTTTTCGTTTTGATTGGTCACAAATTGGGCACAGTTTTTGAAAAAGCAGCACACATGGCAATGCTCTGCATTCTGCCGCAGGTATTCGTCCACGGAGATGCCGTCCCGGTGTGCCTGCTGCACAAGCCTTGCCGCCGCAAGGTCGGTCCCGCTCAGTCGGGAGAGGTCGCTTCCTGTCCCTCCTCGCCCGTCAGGCACCGTCCCGATCTTATCCGTGCCGATCCTTTTGCGCAGCGTCTCCGTGTCAATTTCCCCGTTCAGGTATTGCCGGAAGGCGCCCACAATGTCCCGCTTCTCCTCCGGCGTTTTCGGGGAATAGGAATTCTGCCGCCCGTTTCGGTCGGCTTTTTGCTGCGCCTGCTCCATCGCAAGCTGTATCGGGGTTTTGGTTGCCGTCGGCGATTCTGCGGAAAAACTTTGTTTCCCCTGTTTTTCCCACTTGACATTTTCCCGGAAGTTTGCTATACTGTCACTAAAGTCAGTATTGATCCTTTGTATGGTCCTTTGCGCACTTAACGCATTGCCCCCAGCAAGGATCTGCTGGCTTCTTTTTTTGTCAAGATGAAGCAGCCGCCCGTCACCTGAAGCGTCTACGATATCCCGCAAAACAGCGGCGCGGTCATACGCGGTAACGATTTTATTGACATTCATTTGCTTTCCGTTCTGCCGCCCGGAGGTGTCGACCGCTTCCACCACCACGATATTTTTCCCGCGCAGGATTTCCTTTGTCACAAGCACTACGGAATTGGTCCGCTTGCCTTTTTCATTCGGTTTTGATGCAAAGGCAGCAATCGGATCCTCGGAAGCCTCCAGCGCCAAAGCCAGCCCATGCACACCGAGCCCGTGGTAGTTTGTGCCCGCACGGTATCTTCCGTCCGCTTTTGCTCTCGCCTCGGTCACAATGGCAGAATAGGCCTTATTCGCCGGCATCGTAACAGGCAGCGCCTGCACACCGAGGGTGTTTGTCAAAAAGTCCGAGGTTGTCCCGATGGTAACCTCACTGTTTTTGTCAAAGGTGCCCTTCACCACAGAGATAAAATCGTCTTCAAGCCTCGGGCTGATGGAATGCTGCACCGACCATTTCTCAATTCCCGCATTTTCCCTATTGACAGTATTTTGATTTTGTGCTATACTGTCGGTTGAAGGCAAGACCTCCCTGTTGTTCCCCTGAAAAGGCGGGATAGCTGAGGTCAAGCCTTCTTTTTTCTTGAATGCTGTTTTTTGAATGTTGGATATATCGTGCAAACGCAGCGTATGTCCCTCGGTTTCTCCGATAACAACCTCAGCCGAGTATTGGTTTCCTCCAATCTGCAGCAGCACGGTTCCTCGTGAAAAACTCCTCAAATTGTCTGTTCTCGCATGATTCGGTTGCTCGCTTTTCCAATCCGTTGCCGCATGCAACAATTCGTCTGCATGTGTCGCGGCACGATACTTGTCCGCCAAAACAGAGGGCATCTTCTTTTCAAGAATCCGGGAAGAACCTGACATAGTGAGTTCTCGCCTGCTTCCCTGATTGATTTGTATTATGTTATTCCAAAGCGGTATCCCATTCGGAAATTTCTGCGCGAGTGTCTGCCGAATTACTTTTCCCCATTCCGATTTCGGAACTCCCTGCAGAATATCCTCATCGATCTGTACAAACGGCCGATTGTCGGTCGTTTTTTCTATGGAAAAAGCAGGGTCGCCGCTTCTCTGCTCCATATAAAGCTCCGGGTCAAACAGTCTGTCATGCTCCGCTGCTGCCTCCGCTTCGGAAAGCTCGCCGCTTTCATAGCGCTCCCGCACGGTGTCAAGGCTGCTGTTCTGCGCATCATATTTCTGCTGCAGGTCGCGGCGGAAGCTGCTCTGCGTTTCGTTCAATGCAGCGTTATACAGAGTGCGTGCCCGCAAAAGGAACGCCCGCTCCTTTGCGCTCTTGAAGCCGATCTTGCCGAGCAGGTCATTGATAAACTGCAGAATGCGGTGTCCGAGCGTGCGGTTTTGCCGCACCACGCGCTGAATGCTCTCCGCATCGGTCAAAAGGTGCTGCTCAACATAGTTTGCCACAAGCTCCGTGTCAACCGCGGAAAAGCCGTCCGGCGTCTGCATGGAAAGATCTACGCCGTTTTTTGCATTTTGACTTTCCGCGCGCGATATGGTATAATTTTCGGGTATAAAAAAGCAAATTGAAAAATTTCCGTTTGCCCTGTCCGAATTTTTGGGAAACCTGCCAAGGAGCATGAAAATGAGCCATATCAGATATGACGCCGTCGTCATCGGCGCAGGAAACAGCGGCATTGTTGCAGCGCTTGAGCTGGCGCAGGCAGGCAAAAAAACGCTGTTGATCGAAAAAAACAATACGCCGGGCGGCTGCTCGACGAGCTTTGTGCGCGGGCGCTTTGAATTTGACGCAACGCTGCACGAATTCTGCGATTGGGGACCGGACGATAATAAAGGCAACTCGCGACTGCTTTTGGAAAAGCTCGGGCTGCGGACGGAATGGGTGCCCATTCCCGATGTGTTCCGCTGTGTTATCCGAAAGGATTCCACGGGGAAGCCCTTGAATGTGCGCATGCCGTGCGGCACCTCCTCTTTTATTGAGGCAATGGAGCGCGAGGTGCCCGGCAGCCGCAAAAGCACCGAAGCCTTTTTTGCCCTTGCCGATGAAATGACAAGAGCAACACATGCCATCAGCGCCTCTCACGGAAAAGCGGACGGAAAATTTTTGCGGGAGCAATATCCGAATTTTCTGCGCTGCGCCGCGCATTCCACAAAAAAAGTTTTACAGGCGCTGCACATGCCAAAGCGGGCACAGGATATTCTCGGCACCTATTGGAGCTATCTCGGCATGCCGCTGAGCCGCCTTGCTTTTCTGCATTATGCGGTGGCAATGTCGCACTATATTGAGCGCGGCGCCTATATTCCAAAGCTCACTGCGCATGCCAACAGCACAGCCCTTATGCAGCTCTTTTATGAAGCCGGCGGGCATGCCCTGTTTTCCACGGAGGCAACAAAGCTGCTTTGCGAAGACGGCAAAATCGCGGGCGTTGAAACAACGGCTGGCACCTTTTCCACAGAGCATGTAATCGGAAATCTGAATCCGCACACCGTTTTCGGGAAAATGCTCCCTGCGGATACAATACCGAAGCGCGCGCTGAAGCTTGCCAACAGCCGCCGCTTCGGCATTCGCTTTTTCAATGTTTATCTTGGGCTGAACCGCTCAAATACCGCGCTCGGTCTCACGGATTACAGCGTTTTTATTGCCGATACCGCCGATCAGGATGCATTGTTTTCCCGCATGGGAAAAATAGAAGGCAACGATTATGTAATCTTCAACTGCTACAATGTCCCAAACCCGACCTGCAGCCCGCAGGGCACCTGTATCTGCACGCTGACGGCGCTGTTCAGCGAGGATGCATGGGGCTCACTCGACCCGACTTCCTACCGCAAAGCCAAGGAGGCGTACGCCGCGCATTTGATCGAGCTTGTCGAAAAAACGCTCGGCGTTTCCCTGCGCCCGCATATCGAGGAGATTGAAATCGCAACCCCGATCACCTTTGCGCGCTATCTCGGCACGCCGCAGGGCACCGCATACGGCTACGAAGCACCGCTTTGGGACAGCATGATGACAAGACTGATGATGCTTTCCAAAGACGCTGCCGTGCCCGGGCTGTATCTGACCGGCGCTGCCGGTCCGCGCTGCCACGGTAACAATATGTGCTATTCCGCCGGAGACACGGCGGCAAAAACGGCTCTGCGCGCCATGGCGCAACAGGAGCAGGAAGGGAGAGAGAACGCATGTCGTTAAAAGTGAAAGTGAGCGCCATTGGGCTTTTGGATATGCTGAAATTCAAAAACCAGACAAAGGTGCGCGAAAAAACCATTGAAAAAGGGGCGGAAACACCGCTGCCGAGCAGCTATGCCGCAAATGCCCTGGCGGAAAAAATGCACCCTCGCGCACAGAAAATGACGGTTTGTGAGATCATTCCCCGCGCGGATGATGTGAAAACCTTCGTCCTGCGCACAGAGAACGGGCAAAGCGCCGCGCCGTTTTCCGCAGGGCAATACATCAGCTTTTCCATGGAGGCGCAGGGCAGTGTTTTCACACGCCCCGTCTCTCTGTGCTCTTCCCCCGCCCTGGCAAGGCAGGGCATCTATGCCGTTACCGTCAAGCGCGCAGGCTTTGGGAGCAATGCAATGTTTGAGCAGTTTGTGCCGGGGCAAACGGTCACGGTGAGCGCACCGCTCGGCAATTTTTATCACAGCAGCCTGCGCGATGCAAATACCGTGCTTGCACTGGTAGGCGGCATCGGCATCACGCCGTTTGTCTCTATGGCGCACGCCATTGCAGACGGAGAGGAAAATTTTTCGCTCACCATTCTCTACGGCACCCCCACCCTTGCGCAAGCTTATTTTAAAGAGGAACTGGAAGAGCTCTGCCGCCGCTCGGGCGGAAAGGTGCGCTTTGCGCATGTGCTCAGCGCAGAGAAACGGGACGGCTGCGAGCACGGGCTTTTGAGCGCCGAGCTGATCCGAAAATATATGCCGGATGCACCGTGCAGCCTTTTTCTTGCAGGGCCGCAGGCAATGTATCGCTTTTTGGACGGCGAGCTTGCCGCTTTGGGGTTGGAACAAAAATGGGTTCGGCGTGAATTATTCGGTGCGGCAGGCGACCCCGCATCTCTGCCCGGATACCCCGCAGAGCACACCGGAAAGCACTATACGGTGACGCTGCAGCGCGAAAACGAGCGCCTCACCTTCCCGGCAGCTGCAAACGAGCCGCTTTTGGTTGCCATTGAGCGCGCCGGCATTTTGGCAAACAGCCATTGCCGCAGCGGAGAATGCGGCTGGTGCCGCACAAGGCTGCTCCGGGGCAATGTCTTTGTGCCGCAGGAGCGGGATGCCCGCCGCGCGGCAGATCGGCTTTTCGGCTATATTCACCCTTGCATCAGCTATCCGCTGAGCGATATCACGCTTGCGCTTTCCAATCCGTAAAAAAGGGGCTCTGCATTTGGCAGAGCCCAAAATTTTTATTTTTCACAGCCGATCGCGCGGTACACCTCGTCCCGCAGCGGGCGATGAATATAGCCGGCAAGGTCATACCAATGCAGCACATGCTGCACATAGGCAATGGAAAGTCCGATCGCAGGATCGGCAAGCACCAAAGCGCCCGCGGCGCTGTCCCAGCCGAATTCACCGTTATGCCCCCGGTCGTCGCAGCGCACCCGCACTCCGAGCCCATAGGTATAACCGGGGCCTGTAGAGCAATAAAATGTCGCCTGCTGTGCCTCGTTCAGCTGTGGCGTGCAGATCAGCCGCATGGTTTCTTCTTTCAGAATTCGGTTGCCGTTTTGCGCAACACCGCCGCAGGCAAGCATATCGCAAAACAGCGCATAATCCTGTGCCGTGCTGTACAGCCCGGCGCCGCCGCACTGATGATTATCCGTGAGAATATATTGATTTCTCATATCATATTCAAAGCCGTATTTGCCCCACCACAAATACTGTGCGCACATCTGCGGCGGCAGTTCGCTTTTTTTCGCGAATGCAGTATGCTGCATGCCGACCGGGTCGAGAACAGCCTCTTTCATATAGGCATAAAACGACTTGCCGCTGACCGCCTCGACCACCGCGCCGAGCACATCATGCGAAACCCCGTATTGCCATTGTTCTCCCGGAGCAAATGAAAGCGGGTCAAGCACAAACGCCTGCGCCAGCTGCGCCGTATCCGCCGCGGGATTCTCTTTCAGATATGCCGAGAGCCCCGGCGCGCGCAGATCATAGCTAAGGCCAGAGGTCATGGTGAGCAAATGCCAAATGGTCACCTTTTCGCCCACAACGACCTTTTCTCCGTCCTTTTGCACATACGCCCCTGCAAAGGCGGGAATATATTTTTGAACGGGGTCGTCAAGCTGCAAAAGCCCCCTCTCGACAAGCGTCATCACGGTAACGACGGTGACGGGCTTTGTGCAGGAATACATATAATATTCGGTCTGTTCCGACACGGGCTTTGTTTTTTCCTGATCGCAAACGCCGGTCATATACCGATAGATCTGCCGATGATTCTGCATCACGATCACATCGCAGCACGGAATACCTGCCTTTTCATGCAGCTGATCGAGTACTTCCTGTACCTTTGTAAAATCCGCCACGACACATCCTCCGGTTTTATTTTATTCGGAAAGCAGTTTTTCAAGGCTCGCCACTCTCACGCAGCAGCAGAGAATTTTTGCAGCCTGAATCAGATCCTCCTCGCTCGGATAAGACGGCGCAATGCGCAGGTTTGCATCCTCCGGGTCTTTGCCGTAGGGATAGGTTGCTCCCGCCTTTGTCATCACAACGCCGCATTCCTTCATCAGCTGCCAAACACGCTTTGCGCAGCCGGGCATGGTATAAAGCGAGATAAAATAGCCGCCGCGCGGCTCATTCCAATGGCCGATCTCAAGCGGGCCGAGCTCTCTTGCAAGCGCCTGCAAAACGATCTCGAATTTCGGGCGGAGCAGCTGCGCATGGCGCTCCATATGCGCGCGGACGCCGTCGGCATTGCCGAAGAAACGAACATGGCGCAGCATATTCATTTTATCAAAGCCGATGGTCTGCACCGACATCACCTCTTTGATCTGCGCAATGTTTTCATTGCCCGAGGCAATCATTGCAATGCCGGAGCCCGGGAAGGTAATTTTGGAGGTCGATGCGAAGATATATGCCATATTTTCTTTGCCGGCCTGGCGCAGCGCTTTGAACAGATTTTTGAGATGGTCTCTTTTATCGTCATACAGATGATGAATGGCATATGCATCATCCCAGAAAATACGGAAATCCGCCGCAGCGGGCGTGAGCGCCGCAAAGCGGTCCACCACCTCGTCGCTGTAGGTAAAGCCGTCCGGGTTGGAATACTTCGGAACGCACCAAATTCCTTTGACCGTCGGGTCGTTGTTGACATATTGCTCAACCATATCCATATCCGGCCCCTGCGGGGTCATGGGAATGTTGATCATCTCAATGCCGAGCGATTCACAGATCGCAAAATGACGGTCATATCCGGGGGCGGGGCACAAAAACCGCACTTTTTCAAGATGCGACCAGGGCTCGGAGCCGAGCACGCCGTACAGCATATTGCGCGCCACGGTATCATACATGATATTAAGGCTTGAGTTTCCGCAGACGATAATATTTTCGCCCGGAATTTTCAGAAGATCCGAAAAGATCTGTTTTGCCTCGGGAATGCCGTCCAGCAAGCCGTAATTACGGCAGTCCACACCGTTTACGGCATAGCAGGCATCAATTTCATTGATCGCGGTCAACATGCCTTCGCTGATACGCAGCTGCTCGCGGCAAGGCTTCCCGCGGGACATATCCAGCTTCAGCCCCTGCGCCGCAAAGGTGTCATAGCGTGCCTTCTGCGCCGCATATTCCTCCTTCAGCTCCCGGATGGTTCTCTCTTTGTACGGGATCATTTTTTCTGCCATTTTTTCTCTCCGATTCTCCAAGTGATACACCATAGAAATTCGCGGCAAGCCGCATCGTCCTGCCGCGGAAGCTTTTTCTTAAAAATCCGCCTGACCGGTCGTCCGCGGGAATGCCTCGACATCACGGATATTTGCCATACCCGTAATATACATAATCAGGCGCTCAAAACCGAGCCCAAAGCCCGCATGCTTTGTTCCGCCGTATTTGCGCAGCTCAAGATACCACCAGTAGTCCTTTTCGCCAAGGCCGAAGCGCTGCATTGCATCCAAAAGATAATCCAGCCGCTCCTCGCGCTGAGAGCCGCCGATAAGCTCACCGACGCCCGGCACAAGCATATCCATCGCGGCAACGGTCTTCCCGTCATCGTTCAGCCGCATATAAAATGCTTTGATCTCACGCGGATAATCCGTCACGAACACGGGCTTTGCAAACACCTCTTCGGTCAGATAGCGCTCATGCTCCGTCTGCAGATCAATTCCCCAGGAAACCGGATATTCAAACTTTCTGCCGCTCTTTTCAAGCAGGGCAATTGCTTCTGTATAGCTTATGCGGCCGAACTCATTTGTGACAAGGTTGTGCAACCGGTCAAGCAGAGTCCGGTCAATAAACTGGTTGAAAAATGCAAGCTCGTCCGGGCACTTCTCCATGACATAACCGATGACATATTTGATCATATCCTCCGCAAGCGCCATATCGTCGGAAAGATCTGCAAAGGCAATCTCGGGCTCCATCATCCAGAATTCCGCCGCATGGCGCGCCGTGTTGGAGCGCTCTGCGCGGAAGGTCGGGCCGAAGGTATAAACATTCGAAAACGCCATGGCGAAGGTTTCCGCATTGAGCTGCCCGGAAACGGTAAGGTTTGTGGGCTTGCCGAAAAAGTCGGCGCTGTAATCCACCTTTCCGTCCGCCGTGCGCGGCAGGTTTTCAAGATCAAGCGAGGTCAGGCGGAACATCTCGCCCGCGCCCTCACAGTCGGAGCTTGTGATAATGGGTGTGTTGACATAGACAAACCCGCGGGACTGGAAAAACGAATGAATGGCAAATGCCGCAACGCTGCGCACGCGGAACACGGCGTTAAATGTGTTGGAACGTGGGCGCAAATGCGCGATACTGCGCAAAAATTCAAGAGAATGCCGCTTTTTCTGCAGCGGATATTCCGGCGCGGACGCGCCTTCAATCTCAATTTCCTGCGCTTTGAGCTCAAAGGGCTGCTTTGCCTCCGGTGTCAATACAAAAGTTCCGCGAACGACAAGCGCCGCACCGACATTTTGCTTTGCAATTTCCTTGTAATTGGGAAGCGTTGCGTCCTCAAATACGATCTGCAGATTGCGGAAAGTCGTTCCGTCGTTCAGCTCGATAAAGCCGAAGGCATTGCTTGCGCGAATGGATCTTGCCCAGCCGCCGACGGTAATGCTTTGGCCCGCATAGGTCTGCGGATCGGAAAACAGTTCGCGAAACTCAAGTCTTTTCATTGTTTTTTCTGCCTTTCTCCGTGTTATTTCACAGTTTTGCAAGGATTAGCATAAAAAATTGCGAAAACGCGGCGTTTACAACCGATATTATACTATATAGCTCCGGATTTTGCAACCTTTTTGCAAAAAAAGTTTTTCAAAGCTGCATTTTCAGGTGTTAAATCGTTCTATGCCGCTCAGGTGCGGGCAAGCCGTTCCAGCCCGGCTGCAAGGCCCGCCAAAAGGGCATCCGCCTGTGAAAGGGTATTCTGCGGGCCAATGGAAATGCGCACCGTTGTTGCAGCTTGCTTTGCATTCAGCCCAAAGCCCTGAAGCGCGGGGGAAATATGACGGGAAGCGGAGGAGCAGGCGGAGCCGGCGGAAATGCAGATGCCGCGATCGGAGAGAAAATGCAGCATGGTTTCCGAGCGGATGCCGGGCAGGGTCAGCGAAAGAATATGCCCTGCGCGGTGCCCCTGCGGCGCCTCATTGATCACAACGGCCGAAAAGCGCGGATCCGTGCGCAGCACGTTGCAAAGATAAGCGCGGATCCTGGGCTGCGGCTGCTCGCATTTTGCAATCGCCGCGGCGGAGGCACCAAACCCTGCGATGCCGATGACATTTTCCGTGCCGGAACGATACCCCTGCTCCTGCCCGCCGCCAAGCAAAACGGGGATGATTTTTTTGGCTTTATGCACAGCCGGGCTGATATACAGCGCCCCGACGCCTTTCGGCCCGCCGATCTTATGCGCGGACAGGCTGACAAGATCCACCCCCCATTTTTCCGGGGTGACCGGAACGCGTCCGAATGCCTGCACCGCATCGGTATGCACAACCACGGCGGGATTTTTCTCCTTGGCAATATGCGCCGCCCGCGCAACATCGTAAAGAGCGCCCGTTTCATTGTTGACGGTCATCAGGCTGACTAAAAAGGTATCCTGCGTCACCTCGCGGGAAAGCATTTCAAGATCCAAAAGCCCGCCGCGCGTAGGCAAATACAAAACACGAATTCCCTGCGCCTCAAGCGCCTGCGCACAGCGCAAAACCGAAGGATGCTCGCTGTCGCTGACAATGATTTTCCCCGTTTTATGCTGCGCTTTGGCGCGTGCCGTGCCGAAAAGGGCAAGATTGTTCGCCTCCGTGCCGCACGCCGTGAACACAAGCGGAGAAAATGTGCCGGCAGAATGCACCCCGAGCAGGGAAAGAATTTTTTCTCTTGCCGTGTGCACCTCGTTTTGCGCGATCAGCCCGCGGCGATACAGTGCGGAGGGATTGCCGTATCCGGTCTGCATCACCCGCTCCATCGCCGTGATCGCCTCGGGGCAAAGGGGCGTTGTGGCGCTGTTATCGAAATAGATCGGCTCCGCTTGCAGCATTTGCGCGGCGCCGCCGATTTGCTTGATCATCTTGCTTTTTCCTGCGCTTTACCGAAATTTGAAATTAGCGAGAATTGCGCCCGCCTGCTCGGAATAGGAATCATAAAGATCCGCCGGGGCGGTAAATGTAAAGGTATAAATCACGGCATTGCGCTGCGTGAGCACCTGCATAAAACGGTACGAGGTGCCGGCGACGGTGCCGCTGAATACAAATTTCTTGGCATCCAGACCGCCCATCGTTGCGGCATACCCGTCCTCCTCCAGCGAAAAATCGGAGAAGGTCTTTTCGAATTCCTCGCGATAGCTCTTCCAATATTCCTCCTCGGAATTGGTTTTTTGGCTCATGCTCACCGCCGTGACGCTCACGGAAACGCTCGGATCCTGCGCGGCATAGGCAAGCTGCATCCCGTGCGATTCATCCTGCGTCCAGGAGCTCGGCACGTAAAGGGTATAATCCCCGTTTTCATCCTGCATGCCGACATAGCCCCGCGGGGCATCCTCATCGGAGCTTTGGCAGGAAATCGCAAACAGCGCGCACAAAGCGCACAGAACACGCAAAATCACTTTCATTGAATGCTTCATACTCAGTTCCTATCTCCGCACAAGCGGTCATTCCGTGCATTTTTGTTTTTATCGTATCGGTTTTTTGAGGCTGTGTCAAGTATTTGCCTGTAAACTTTCTCCGAAAACAAGCGCGCGCAGCGCGCTGTGCTGCGGCAGCGCAAGGGTCGGGTCCTCCTCGGAAAGCGCATTTGCGGCGCCGAGCGCCTGCTGCAAAAGCTCCATGTCGTGTGCAGGGTCTGCCAATGCAAATTGCAGCGCACCGCTTTGCGGATAGATTCCGCCGCGCCGCACCGCGCTGACATAATCGCCCGGGCCGCGCAGCCGCAGATCCTGTGCCGCGATGGCAAAGCCGTCCTGTTCACGGCACAGCACCCCGAGGCGCTCTTTTGCAGCTTGCCCCTGCGCCTCGCTGACCAAAAAGCAATAGGATTTTTCCGTGCCGCGCCCGACGCGCCCGCGCAGCTGATGCAGCTGAGAAAGCCCGAAGCGCTCTGCGTTTTCAATCACCATAATCACCGCCGCCGGCACATCCACTCCGACCTCGATCACCGTGGTTGCAACAAGGATATGGGCTTTGCCCTGTGCAAAATCACGCATTGCAGCTTCCTTTTCGGCGCTTTTCATTCTGCCGTGCACCAGGACAATGCCAACCTCCCCCATTTTCTCCCGCAGCATCTCGGCGCATGCCGATGCGCTCATCAGATCCGCATCGCTCTCTTCCACCGCAGGGCAAACCACAAAAATCTGCTTCCCCGCAAGCGCCTGGCGATGCAGATATGCAAGCATATCCTCTTCCCGCTGCGGCGGGATGAGATGCGTGGAAACCGGCTTGCGCCCCGGCGGCAGCTCGTCCAAAACGGAGCTGTCCATATCGCCAAGCAGCAGTTGATGCATTGTGCGTGGGATCGGGGTCGCTGTCATCATCAGAACATGCACGCCGGGGGCTTTTTCCTGTAATGTCTGCCGCTGCAAAACGCCGAAGCGCTGCTGTTCATCCGTGATCACAAGCGCAAGCTTTGCAAAACGGACATCTTCCTCCAGCAGCGCATGCGTGCCGACTACAATTTTTGCCAGCCCGCATGCAATTCTTTCCTTGACCGCACGCTTTTCCGCGGCTTTCAGGGAACCAACCAAAAGCTGCGGCTCTTCTCCAAGCGGCGCAAGCAGCTTTTGCAGCGTTGCCGCATGCTGCCGCGCCAAAAGCTCGGTGGGTGCCATTAAAACGCTTTGATATCCGTTTTGCGCCGCAAGAAACATCGCCCCCGCCGCGCAAACGGTCTTTCCGCTGCCCACATCACCGTTGAGCAAGCGAAACATTGGATATGCGCCGGCTGCAAAATCCTTTGCAAAATCGGCAAGCGCCCGCCGCTGCGCCCCCGTGGGGGAAAACGGCAGCGCCCCGAGAAACGGCGCAAGATCCGTATTTTCAAAAATGATGCCGCGCATTGCCGTGCGCCGGGTGCGGTTCAGGCACATGCGCAGCCCGTAGCAAAAAAGCTCCTCGAACACAATGCGGCGGCGCGCGGCTGCAAGCTCTGCCTCATCGGCGGGAAAATGCATATGATACAGCGCAAACGAGCGCGATGCCAGATCATACCTCTCCCGCAGCGCAAGCGGAATGGGATCCGTCTGCTCTCTTTGCGCCGTCAAAACAACGGCAAGCGCCTTTGCCATGGCGCCCCGGATAATGCCCTGCGAAAGCGGCGCGCGCGTCGGATATACGGGAACGACCGCCTCAAGGCTCTGCCCCGGCGAATATTCTTCCATGCTCGGATTGACAAAGGTCGGGACCCCCCGCAGCAGCGAAAGGCGCCCGTATATGCGGTATTGCGCCCCCGCCCTGATCTGCTTTTTGCGATAGGGCATATTGAAAAAGCAAATGGCAGCTTCAGCGCTGTCATCACTGATTTTGCAAAACACGCGGCTCTTTTTTCCGTACATCTGCAGCCGCGGCTCTTCCGAAATGCGCACAATATGCGCGGTGGTTTGGCAAAGCTCTCCCTGCGCAAGCGGAATAACCCGTCCTCGCAGCTCATATGCGCGGGGATAAAGCGACGGAAGCTGTCCGACTGTACAAATACCGAGCGCCGCAAACGCTTCCGCGCGCGCAGCGGAAATTCCTTTCAGCGCCGTCAACGGCGCATCCGGCAAAATGTCTGCCATGCCACCCACCCCTTTTTCAAAAGAACGGCTCAGTGCCCCTCAAACCAGTTTTCGCCCGCTTCCACATCCACCGTGAGTGCCACCGGCAATGAAACCACATGCTCCATTTTTTCTTTAACAAGCGCTTTGACCTGCTCCTCGCATTCCTTTGCGCAGTCGATCAAAAGCTCGTCATGCACCTGCAAAACGAGCGCCGCATCCAGCCCCTGCTCGCAAAGGGCGCGATCAATGGCGATCATCGCCATTTTAATGATATCTGCGGCGGTGCCCTGAATCGGGCTGTTCATCGCAACGCGCGCGCCGAACGCCTGCATCGCTTTTTTCGATGCGGAAAGCTCAGGGATAGCGCGGCGGCGGCCGAACATTGTTGTGACATAGCCGTCCCGCTTTGCGTTTTCCACCACCTCTTTGAGATAAGAAGCGACGCCGGGATAGCCCGCAAGATATGAGGCAATATATTCCCCCGCCTGTTTTTTGCTGACACCGATATCCTGCGCAAGCGAATAATCGCCGATGCCGTATACAATTCCGAAATTCACGGCTTTTGCCTTTTTGCGCTCCTCCCTTGTAACAAGCTGCGGTGGCGTGCCGAAAACGGAGCTTGCCGTTGCCGTGTGAATATCCTCACCCGCGGCAAACGCCGCAAGCATGTTTTTATCGTTTGAAACAGCGGCAAGCAGGCGCAGCTCGATCTGCGAATAGTCGGCATCGATCAAAACGCGCCCGGGGGCGCTGGGCAAGAAGAAGCGGCGCAGCTCTCTGCCAAGATCCGTGCGGATCGGGATATTCTGCAAATTCGGGTCGGAGGAAGAAAGGCGGCCCGTCGCGGTGACGGTCTGATGAAAGGTGGAATGCACGCGCCCTGCGTCATCCGCGAGCTTCAAAAGCCCGTCCGCATAGGTTGATTTCAGCTTGGAAACCTGCCGGTATTCCAATATTTCATCAATGATGG
>ERZ827423.464-NODE-464-length-51633-cov-12.261429_pt1 | contig 51633 bp, 54 predicted proteins | sample MGYA00519775_ERZ827423 | MGnify/ENA primary metagenome ERZ827423 (study PRJEB31778, sample SAMEA3449296) | human gut metagenome | biome: human gut; feature: human-associated habitat; material: faeces | place: United Kingdom | collected 2010/2012 ... | reverse complement strand
ACCTGAAAGGTGTCAGCACTGTCAAGGTGCTGTCCTCCTTACGGGTACCACTTTAGCTGAACGGCGGCTCTTTTCTTTATTTCGCGTGCTTCAGGAAAGCCTGATAGCCGCGGGTGGTCTCATAGATGTCGGCCTTGGAGCTGATCTCCCAAGGCGCGTGCATATTGTGCAGCGCCACGCCGCAGTCGATGACCTCCATGCCATAGTTGGCCAGGATATAGGCGATGGTTCCGCCTCCGCCCTGATCGACCTTGCCCAGCTCGCTGGTCTGATAGCGTACGTCTTCCTTTTCCATGATCGCGCGCAGCTCCGCGATATATTCCGCGTTGGCGTCGTTGCAGCCGCTCTTTCCGCGGGCGCCGGTGTACTTGTTGAAGACGATGCCCCTGCCGAAGTACGCGCAGTTGTTCGTCTCCATCACGCCGGCATAATTCGGATCGAAGGCAGCTGAGACATCGCTGCTGAGCATGCGGGAGCTCTGCAGCGCCCTGCGCACCTTCAGCTCGGAATAATCACCGAGCGCGTTCATCACCTCGGCCAGCGCATTGACGAAGAAATGCGACTGCATGCCGGTCGCGCCCTGGCTGCCGACCTCTTCCTTATCCACGAGCAGGCAGACCGCCGTCTTGTCCACATGCGTCATCGAAAGCATCGCCTTCAATGAAGTAAAGGCACATACGCGGTCATCCTGTCCATAGCCCAGGATCATCGACCGGTCGATGCCCAGATCGCGCGCGGCGCCGGCCGGCACGACTTCGATCTCCGCCGAGACAAAATCTGCCTCTTCGATATCGTAACGATCAGCGAGCAGCTTCAGCACATTGGCCTTCACTTTGTCCTTCTCTTCCTTTGCCAGCGGCATGGAGCCGAAGGTGACGTTGAGGTCCTCTCCCTCGATGACCGACGCTGCCTTTTTCTGCATCTGATCGCCTGCGAGATGCACAAGCAGATCCGATACGCAGAACACCGGGTCATCCTCCTTCTCGCCGATATTGACCATGACCTTCGTGCCGTCCTTCTTCACGATGACGCCATGCAGCGCTAACGGCAGCGTCACCCACTGGTATTTCTTGATGCCGCCATAATAATGCGTGTCCAGATAAGCGATCTCCCCGCTCTCATACAGCGGGTTCTGCTTCAGGTCCAGGCGCGGGGAATCGATATGCGCTCCCAGGATATGCAGCCCTTCCTCCAGCGGGCGATCGCCGAGGTGAAAGAGCACGATCGATTTATCCATCATCACATAGTAGACCTTGTCCTGCGGCTTCAACGTCTCCTTTGCGTCGATGATCTCACGCAGGCTGCGGTAGCCATGCGCCTTCGCCATGTCAACAGCGGCAGCGGCGCATTCCCGCTCCGTCTTGTTTTCTGAGATGAACCGGCGGTATTCCTCGCCCAGCTCCATCACTTCCTGCAGCTGTGTCTCGCTGTAGGTTTCCCATGCGTTTTTCTTATCCATCATTTCATTCCTCCAACAGTTCAAGTGAACGATCCAGCAGCTGCGGATCGGCAGATGAGTTCTCGATGACGATGCCGCCATGCCCCTGTGTGCAAAGCGCCCCGCGCTGCTTCAGCAGATCCATCAGATGCAGCACCGTGCCGCGGTTGCCGTCGATGAGCGCGACATGCGCCGGCAGCAGCTCGCGGAGCACAGGGCGGTAAAACACGAAGTGCGTGCAGCCCAGCACGATGCTGTCGACCTGCGTGAGATCATAGGGCGCCAGATATGCCGTCAATGTCTCCTTCAGCGTATCCCGCTCATGAAGCCGGCCTTCCTCCACCAGCTCGACCAGGCGAGGACAGGGCTGTTTCCAGATCGTATGTTCATTCTGGAAGCGTTCCATCAGCCGCGCGAATTTCTGTTCCTTCAGCGTCAGCTGTGTGGCCGTCACGATGATGCGCTGATGCGCGCCGCGCTCGGCCGCCACCTTCAGCGCCGGCTCCATGCCGACGATCGGCAGCTGCGGATACAGCGCGCGCAGCTCATTCACACAGGCGCTGGTCGCCGTATTGCACGCGATGACGATGGCCTTGACCCGGCATTCGATCATATGCGCGCAGATATCGATGCACAGCCTGCGGATATCCGCGCGTTCCCTGACGCCGTAGGGCGCGTGGGCGCTGTCCCCATAATACAGGAAATGCTCATGCGGCAGGCAGCGGCGCAGCTCGCGCAGCACGCTGATGCCGCCCAGCCCGGAATCAAAGATGCCGATCGGCCGGATATCCTCATCCTTCGCTGCACGCTGTCCGGGCGATACCTCATCCAGCAGCGCGCCTACAGCGGAAAAGACCGCTTCATGCAGCGGCTGATGATCCGCGTCCGCAAGCGAATGATCTGCGCCAGGCACCCGCAGACATGATGCGGGGCATTGCTTCAGCCAGCCGAGGTCCTCCTCATCCAGAAACGGATCCTGATCCCCATAGCAGACCAGATCATCCTCATGGATATAAGGAAAGGTCTGCCGCAGCGGGGTGAGCATCACACAGCGCTCCTGCGCCTTGCGCAGCATGCCGGCCACGATGGTGCCGAAGCTTTTGGCGATCCATAGCCGACGGGCGTATGAAAGCTGATCCAAGATCGCCTTGGCGCGTTCATGGGCGATCGGCAGGCACGCTGCCACGCTGTCCTTCATCCGCTGCCGATCAATCGGCAGCTCACCGAAGGACAGACAGAGCACATCGCACCCTGCCTGCAGCGCCAGCTCCCTGGCCCGCTTCAGCAGCGGGCGATCGAACGTATACCCGAAGCCCGGCAGCAGCACGACGCAAGTATCGCTGCCCTGCGCATACAGCGCGGCGCTGTTTTCTTCGGCATAGATCATCCTCAGTCTCATCTCATCACATCCACTTCTCAGCATCCATTGTAATGACTCAGGCGCGGAAAGTCAAAGCAATGTGCGCCCATCTGCGAAAAACAGGCAGAAGCTCCTGCCTCTGCCTGTCGTCACTTTCATCACGCGGTGCGTTTCTGCTTGTCCGCGAACTGTGAATTATACAGCTGTTCGTAAACGCCCTTCTTCGCCAGCAGGCTTTCGTGCGTGCCCTGCTCGACGATGTCGCCATGCTGGATGACCAGGATGAGATCGGCGTTTCGGATGGTGGAGAGACGGTGCGCGATGACGAAGCTCGTGCGGTTGCGCATGACGCGCTGCATCGCCTCCTGCAGCATCTGTTCCAGGCGGGTGTCGACCGAGCTGGTCGCCTCATCCAGGATAAGGATCTGCGGATCCTTGAGGATCGCGCGGGCGATCGTCAGCAGCTGCTTTTCCCCCTGCGAGATGTTGTTGGCCTCCTCATTGAGCATCGTGTCATAGCCATGGCTCAGCGTGCGGATGAAATGATGCACATTGGCCATCTTCGCCGCATCGATGACCTCATCCTTGCGCGCGTTCAGACGCCCATAGCGGATGTTGTCATAGATGGATCCGCTGAACAGCCACGTATCCTGCAGGACGAGCGAGAACAGCGAGCGCAGGTCCTCGCGCTTCATGTCGCGGATGTCCACGCCGTCGATCTTGATGCTGCCGCCCTTCACATCATAGAAGCGCAGCAGCAGGTTCATCAGGGTCGTCTTGCCGGCGCCGGTAGGCCCGACGAGGGCCACCATCTGCCCCTGCTTGACCTCGATGTTCACATCCTTCATGAGCAGCGTGTCATCATAGCCGAACTGCACATGCTCGAAGCACACATTGCCCTTCACTGCGGAGATGTCCGCCGCCGGATCCTTTTCCGGCACTTCTTCCTCTTCTTCCAGCATGCCGAAGATGCGTCCCATGGCCGCAAAGGCCGCCTGCACCTGTGCCGAAAGCTGAGAGATCTGCGACAGCGGGTCATTGATCTGCCAGATGTAGCGGATGAACGCCTGCAGGCTGCCCACCCGGATGGTGCCGTCGATGACGAAGAAGCAGCCCAGCACCGCCACCGCGCCGATCGTCAGATACGTGCACAGCGACACCAGCGGCGAGATCAGGCTGGAGACGAACTGCGCCTTGAAGCTGGCGGCGCACATCCGCTCATTGACCTCGCGGAAATCTTGCTCAGCATCCTCTTGCTTGCCATACAGGACGATCTCGCTGAAGCCGCCGTACATCTCTGTGATCGTCCCGTTCAGCTCGCCCAGCGTCGTCTGCTGCTCATCGAACAGACGCTGCGAGCGCTTCACGACGAACCGGGTGATGAGCAGGGACGCGGGAATGATGATGAGCGCGACCAGCGTCATCACGGCGTTGATGCTCAGCATCATCGTGATGACGAACACAAAGGTGAGCACGGCGCCGACCACCCTGGTCAGCGTCTGCTGCAGCGCGTTGCTCAGCGCGTCCACATCATTGGTCACCCGGCTGAGCACATCGCCGAAGGGATGATCGTCGAAATAGCGCACCGGAAGCCGCTGGATCTTCTGCTGCAGCGCATTGCGCAGATCATGCATCGTCCCCTGGATCGCATCCGTCAGGCAGAATGCCGTGATCAGCTGAGAGACGGTCTTGAGCAGATACAGCCCAAGCAGGACGAGCATGATCCTCAGGATGATGTCAAAGTGCACGTGCGCGCCGCTCACGCCGTTGATGATGTCTACCGCATCATCGCTCAGCTGCGAGGTGATCAGCCCCTCCACGCTGGGATTGAGCGCGAAGGTCAGCTGAGAGACCACCACCATGAGCAGTGCCAGGACCGCCTTGCCCCGGTAAGGCTTCATGAACCGCAGCACGCCGCGCATGCACGCCATGACGCCTGCTTTCTTATTTTCCATAAGCCAGTTCCTCCTCGCTCAGCTGAGAAGCCGCGATCTCATGATAGATCTGACAGCTCTTCAGCAATTCGCTGTGTGTGCCGATGCCGGCCACCTTGCCTTCATCGAGCACCACGATGCGGTCCGCATCCATGATCGTGGACACACGCTGCGCCACGATCATCATGATGGAATCCTTCACTTCCTTCTTCAGCTCCTTGCGCAGCTTGGCATCCGTCGCAAAATCCAGCGCGGAAAAGGAATCGTCATAGATATAGATCTGCGGGCGGCGCACCAGGGCGCGGGCGATGGACAGTCGCTGCTTCTGTCCGCCGGACACATTGGTCGCCCCCTCCACGATGCGCTCATCGAAGCGATGCGGCTTCTCTTGGATGAACGCGGCCGCCTGCGCCACCTCAGCCGCATGCGTAAGCTCCGCCTCATCGGCATCCTTCTTGCCGAAGCGGATATTGTCGGCGATGCTGCCGCGGAACAGCACGGCCTTCTGGGCCACATAGCCGATCTTGGCGCGCAGCTGCTGCAAGTCATATTCCCGCACATCCTTCTGATTGATGCGCACCGTGCCATCGCTGACATCATAAAAGCGGGGCACCAGCGACACGAGCGTGCTCTTGCCCGAACCGGTCGAGCCGATGAACGCGATCGTCTCGCCTTTGCGCACCGTGAAGCTCACATCCTTGAGCACCGCCTCTTCCCCATCCGGGTAAACGAAGGTCACATGATCGAAAGTGATCTCTTCGATGTCGCCAAGAGGCTGGGGATCCAATGGAGAAGTGACGCTGGGTGCCGTGTCCAGGACGGCCTGGATACGCTTGGCCGATACGCTGGCGCGCGGATACATCATGAACACCGTGCAGAACAGCATCACCGACAGCATCGCATGGAACAGATATTCCATGAAGGCCACCAGCTTGCCCACCTGCAGGATGTTCGCGTCGATCATGCCGGCCGCCACATAATAGATAGCCAGCGCCGCCAGGTTCATCACCAAAAAGAACACCGGCTCGGTCGACGACATCAGCTTGAACAAGCTGCGGGACTGCTTCATGTAAAAGCGGTTTTCCCGGTCGAAGCGTTCGGTCTCATGGCTGTCGTTGTTAAAAGAACGGATGACCCGGATGCCGGTCAGATTCTCCCGGAAGATCCGGTTCAGCCGGTCTAACGACCCCTGCTGGCGCTCGCTGATCGGCGCGGATGCCTTGCCCACGGCCACGACGCCGATGACGATGATCGGCACGGTGGACGCGATGATCAAGGAAAGATCCAGGCTCGAGCTGATGGTCAGCGCAAAGCTCACCACGATCATGACCGGCGTCAGCAGCGCCGTACGCAGGATGACATTCATGAAGGTCAAGATCTGAAACGCGTCGTTATTCGTCCGCGTGATCAGAGAAGAAACGCCGAACCGGTTCATCTCCGCATGGGAAAACGACTGCACCTTAGCGAACACATCGTTGCGGATGTCGCGGGTCACCGCCGTCGAGATCTTCGCGCAGCAATACCCCAGCAGGATCGTCCCGCACACGCCGATGAGCGAGATCACCGCGATCACCGCGCCGCTTTGCAGCAGATACCCCTTGTCCTGCCGCAGCACCCCTTCATCGATCATGTTCGAGACCATCGTCGGAATGCCCAGCTCCACCAGCGCGAACCCAAACACCGATAAGATGTTGAGCAGCACCAGCCATTTGTAGCGTTTCATGTAATGTAAGATCAGTTTCATTCTTTCCTCACCTCTTCCCTTTCGACTATCCGCTCCATTCTATCATATCTCGACAAAGATAAACAGAGGGCAGCAGCGCTTTGTGAAAGAAGCGTGAACATTCCACATGCAGCGAAAGAAAACCAGGACGATGATGAACATCGTCCCGGCGCTTTCACTCCTCTTCTTCCATGAACTGATCGATACAGGCGACCGATCTTCGGTAATAATCGTACAATGTGTCCAGATACGTCCTGCCCTTCTCCTCCAGATGATAGTACACCTTGACCTGACGGACAGACGTATTCTTCTTCGTGCTGCTGATGTAGCCATTGTCTTCCAGCCGGTATAAGACCGGATACAGGATCCCTTCTCTGAGCCGAAAGAAGTTCCCCGTGCGCCGGGCGATCTCCTGAGAGATCTCATAACCATAGCGGTCCCCGCGGGTCAGGCTCTTCAGCGCCAGCATCTCAATTCTGAAAAAATCTGTTCTTTTCCGCATATCAATACCTCTAAGCTTCTCTATTTATCATATCACAATTTCCGATCGAAAATCACCTGATTCTCCATAAAAAAAGAAGGATCCGCAGATCCCTCCTCAGGCATATTGTCTGATGGCTTCCGCCACCGCGTCATGTTCATGATCGGCCTGCAGCACGATGTCGGCCGCCGCGCGGATCTCCTCGGGCGCATTGGCCACCGCCACACCGATGCCGGCGGCGCGGATCATCTCCAGATCGTTGAAGTTGTCGCCGATCGCCATGGTCTGCGCCATGTCGATCGACAGCATCTCTGCCAGCATCCGCAATCCCTCTCCTTTGTTCACGCCCGCGGCATTGATCTCGATATAGCGGTCCGAGGAAAAGCTGATCTCCAGCCCCTCCTTCAGCGCCGGATCCATCTGCTGAGCGAACTTCTTCAGATACGGCATGTCCCAGCGCTCATAAAGCAGCTTGGCCACGCCGACATCCCGCAGGAAGGAGACATCCGCAGGCAGCGGGAGCGGGTCATCGACAAACAGCGGCAGATCGCGCAGCTCGCGTGCGTCGATCGCCTCATAATAAAGCGTGCCATCCTCGGCGAATACTTCCACCCCCATGCCGTTTGCGCGGGCATGGGCGATGAGCGCCTGCACCTTGTCCGCAGGGACGCCCTTCGAACAACAGACGCGCCCGCAGTTTTCAGAGATCAGCGCGCCGTTGGTGGAAATGACATAATGCCCCGCTTTCCCCAGCGCATCCAGCTGGCTCAGCGTGCGCTCCAGGCTCGTGTAGATGCGCCCGGTGCAGGGCACGAAGAGTCCGCCGCGCGCCTCGAATTCGCGGATGGCCGCCCGGTTGTTTTCCGATACGTTTTTTTCGCTGTCCAGCAGCGTCTCATCCAGGTCGCAGACGATCAGCCGGATCATTCGTCATCGTCCTCCCCGCCGTTGAGATAAGCGGCATCCAGGTTGTAATTGATGACGGTGAACGCGCCGTCCTTCCACTCCAGCAAAGAGAAGCTGGCATTGTTCAGGTGCACATGCATCCGCTGCAGCTGCGGATCCAGCCGCTTGAGCAACGCCGTGATCGCCGCGCCGTGAGAGACGACGAGGATATCCCCGTCATACTGCTGCACATACTCATCAAACGCTTCGGCCATGCGCGCAGCGACTTCTTCCAGGCTCTCGGCCCCCTGCACCTTTTCCTGATACAGGCGGTGACGGACATCCTCGGTAAAGCGCGCGCCGTCCAGCTCTCCGAAATCACGCTCTACGATGCGTGCGTCTTCGCGCACTTCTGCGATCTGCGCAAACTGCGCCAGAATGGCGCCCGTCTGTTTCGCTCTCGACAGCGGCGAAGTGATCAGCGCCTGAAAGCTCTTTCCGCGCAGTGCCTCTGCGGCAGCCTCAGCCTGTCTTCGTCCGTTTTCATTCAGTTCGATATCCCTTCGTCCCTGAATGCGCCCGTCCGCATTCCACTGGGTCTCTCCGTGTCTCACGATATAGATCATCATCTTGTCACCCTCCTGTTTCTTTTTCGACGTAAATTTATTATAACACACTGGATGAAAAACGAAGCAGAAAATGCAACAGATTGAAAAATTTACATTCGGATGAAAGCACATCAGTCTTTTACTTTCATCTTGTATAAATCATGCTATAATGACGGATAGAAAGAAGGATGATCATGAAAACATTTACACTTCAGGAAGCGCTGCGTCAGCCGCGTGTCCTGATCGTTCCCGTCTATGAAGACGACGCCGTGCCCGCATCGATCTGCGACGCGCTCGGCTATGATTTTGCCCATGAGGAAACAGGCAGGGAAGGAAAGATCCAGCGGCTGAGCACCCTGGGGCGCATCGCTGTCCCAACGCTGATCTTCGCCGGCCTGGGAAGGCGCGCAGAGATCACTTACGGCAAGGCCAAGCGCTGTCTGGGCAGCGCCCTGTATGCCTGCGAAGAGGAATGCTGCGTATGGATGGACAGCATGGTCTGCGGCAGGCTCGATCTGCATGAGGCCGCCCGCGCGCTGGGCCTTGCGGCGGCATACAGCACCTACCGCTATGGAAAAGCGCCGATGCAGGTCGCCGCCGCCAGCGATCTGGACATCGCCGACAGCCTGCAGGAGGGAGAGACCATCGGAAGATGCGTCGTGCATGCGCGCGATCTGGGCAATACGCCCGCCAACCTGATGCGGCCGGATGCTTTGGCGGCAGAATGCCGAAAGACCGCCGAGGCGCTTTCGCTGCCCATCGAGATCCTGGATGCCGATGCGCTGCGCGCCATCGGCGCCGGCGCCCTGCTCGCGGTCGGCAGCGGCTCGAGCGTGGGACCGCGCCTCATCTGCATCACCTATCAAGGCAATGGCGATGCGCCCTTTACCGCCCTGGTCGGCAAAGGCATCACCTTTGACAGCGGCGGATACTGTCTCAAGCCGCGCACATCCATGAGCGGCATGAAGTATGACATGTGCGGCGCCGCAGCCGCGCTGTGCACCCTGGAGCTCGCCGCCCGCCTGAAGCTGAAACAAAACCTGATCGCCGTCATCGCCGCGGCGGAAAACAAAGTCGGCCCAGAGGGCTATACCGTGGATGATGTGATCGTCACCCTCAGCGGCAAGCGCGTAGAGATCACCAACACCGATGCCGAAGGACGCCTCGTCCTGTGCGACGCCATCACCTACGCTGTGGGACATCATGCCGCGCGCATCATCGACATGGCGACGCTCACCGGCGCCTGCGTGACGGCGCTGGGCGAACGCTACACCGGCGTCTTCTCCAACGACGACGTCTTCTTCGACGCGCTGAACCGATCCGCGGATGCCTGCGGAGAAGCGATCTGGCGCCTGCCTGTCGACCGTGCGTTCCATGACGCCCTGCACTGCAGCAGTGTGGCAGACCTGGTCAACGCCGTCCCCAAGGCCGGCGGCGGCAGCAGCCTGGCCGCGGCATTCCTGGAAGAATTCGTCCCGGAAGGCACGCCGTGGATCCATCTGGACATCGCTGGATCCGCGGAGACCGAAAAAGGCTGTGCCTATGCCCAGAAAGGCGCTTCCGGCGTCATGATCGAAACGCTCGTCCATCTGCTCGCCCGATCATAGGCCGATCAAGACCAGAGCCCGCAAGCCGGGATCGCTGGTCTTTTTTCATGGCTGAAAAAAAGGTGAACCTCCTTGCATTTTTCTGAATATGCTATATAATGAAGACATCAGAAGAACTAGTTTTAAAAACTAGATTCTGTAATTTTAAAACCGAGGAGGTATATCTCATGAAAAATATCAACCATTCTTCCGCAGCATTCTGCATGCAGCCGCAGCTGTTTCCTTCCACACACGGACAGCGGCAGAAACCCGATGTCCTGCGCCGCATCAAGGATCCTGGCAGCGCGATCACCCACGGCATCGGCTTCGTGCTGAGCTTCATCGCTGCCATCCCGCTGATCTCGCTCGCCATACACAGCGGCGACATCCGCAAGGTCATCGCGATGAGCGTATTCTCTTTGAGCATGATGGCGCTGTATGCGGCCAGCACATGCTATCACGCTTTCCATGGATCAGAAAAGGCGCAGACGCTGCGCAAGAAGATCGACCACATGATGATCTTCGTGCTGATCGCCGGCAGCTATACGCCGGTGTGCATGCTCACGCTGTGGGAGGGCATCGGCAAAGTGCTGCTCGCGCTGGTCTGGGGCATCGCCGCCGCCGGCATGATCCTCAAGCTGTTCTGGGTCTACTGCCCAAAATGGGTATCCTCCGTGCTGTATATCGGCATGGGCTGGGTCTGCATCCTGGCCTTCCCGCAGCTGTGGAACAACCTGAGCGCCGCACAGTTCGGCTGGCTGCTGGCCGGCGGCATCATCTACACCATCGGCGGCGTCATCTATGCCTTGAAGCTGTCCATCTTCAATGACCGCCATCCATGCTTCGGCAGTCATGAGATCTTCCATCTGTTCGTGATGGGCGGCAGCCTTTGCCACTTCATCGTCATGTTCCTGCTCGTCTGAGCACCGTGCACGGCATCCCGCCGTGCTTTTTTTTCATTCCCTGCGCATCAGCGAAAAAAGCGGGCGAGGTCTTCCCTCTGCCCGCTGACATTCAGCTGTTCTTATGCTCTCAGCTGTGCGCCGACTTCCTTCTGCAGCGCCTCCAGCACCTTGTCATGGATCTGGTTGATGTCCTCATCCTTGAGCGTGCGCTGGGCGGACTGGAACGTGATGCTCAGCGCGATGGACTTCTTGCCTTCCTCGACATGCTCGCCCGCATAGACATCGAAGACCTCGACATCCTGGATGATGTTTTCCTTATCGAGCTTGCCGCACTTCTTGATGCTGCGGATGATGTCTGCGACCGCCGTGCCCGCATCCACGACGAATGCCAGGTCGCGGGATACGGAAGGATAACGGGAGATCGGCTCAAACTTCACCTTGGCCGGCTTGTTGTCCAGCAGCACTTCCATGGAGAATTCGCCCATGACCGCCTGCTTGACCCCATAGGCTTTCGCCATATCCGGATGGATGGTGCCGAAGATGCCCAGCAGGTCCTTGCCGATATACACCTCGGCGCTCTGATACGGATGGAAATGCACCGTATCCTTCGTGTTGGCCTTGAAGCTGACACGGGTCTCCCCATAGCCCAGCTCTTCCAGCATCATCTCGACCAGGCCCTTGATGGTATAGAAATCGGCCTTGGTCTCAAATTTCTGCCATCTGTTCTTCTGCAGATCGCCGCACAGCACGAGCGCGAAGCGCTCCTGGGTGCTGTCCTGGGAATAGACGCTGCTGATCTCGAAGAGCGGCACGTCCTTCACGCTGCGCGCCAGATTATAAGCGGCGCTCTCCAGCAGGCTGGGCAGGATGGACGTCCGTACGATCTTGCGTTCCTCGCTCATCGGCGCGGCCAGCGTCACATGGCTGGACAGCGGCATGATGGCATCCGCCAGTTCCTTTTCCCCGATCAGCGTATATGTTTCTGCCTCATACAGTCCCTGTCCGGTAAACAGCTCGCGCAGGCGGCGGCGCAGCTGCTGACGCGGGGTCAGCGCACCGACCGTGGCCGGCATCACCGGCATCGTGCTGGGCAGATCGTCAAAACCGATCATGCGGATGATCTCCTCGGCGATGTCCGCCTCCATGGAAATATCCTGGCGGTATGAAGGGATCTCCACATGGATCTGCCGTCCTGTCTGCACCGGGGCAAAATCGAGGCGGGTGAGCACATCCATCATCTGCGCATCCGCAAACTGCGTGCCCAGCAGCGCGTTGATGCGGTCGATGTTCACCTCAACGGTGCGCTGCTCCACTTTCCACGGCGCGGAATATGCTGTCTGCTCGATGCCTTTGGCATCCGCATATTCGATGAGCAGCTGCACGGCGCGGTCCATCGCCGCATACGGCGCATCCGGCTCGATGCCCTTCTGATAGCGGATGGAAGCATCCGTGTTCAGATTGAGACGGCGGGATGTATTGCGCACGCTCACGTGATCGAATATGGCAGCCTCGATCAGGATGCCCTTGGTATCTGCTTCGATCTTGGAGTTGTCTCCGCCCATGATGCCGGCGATGGCCACCGGCTTGCCGTCTACGGTGATCATCAGATCCCCCGGCTCGATATCATACTCCGCTTCATCCAGCGCGGTGTATTTGCATTGCAGATCATCCCTGACGATGATCTCTTCCTTATCCAGGCGGTTCAGATCGAAGAAGTGCAGCGGCTGACCGGTCTCCAGCATGACGAGGTTGGAGATGTCGACCACGTTGTTGATGGACTTGATGTTGCTGGCCATGAGCAGCTCCTTCATCCACTTCGGGCTTTCTTTGATCGTCACCTCGCGGATGATCTTGCCGCAGTAGATCGGGCATTTCTCGCTCTCGCTGGCTACGCGCAGAGCCGTCGGCGCACCGATGGCGGATGCGCCGCGGTAATCCGGCAGCGTCACCTTGCGATCGAGAATGGCGCCGGTCTCCTTGGCCATGGCAAAGGCCGCCATGCAGTCGCTGCGATTCGGCGTCAGGGAGACATCCAGCACTTCATCATCGAGCCCCAGATACTCCAGCACCTTGGTGCTGCCGACCTCAGCGTCGTCGCCGAGGATCTCGATGCCTGCTTTCTGCGCATCGTTGAGGCTCTTGGCGTCGACGCCCAGCTCCAGCAGGGAACAGATCATGCCGTTGCTCTGCTGTCCGCGGATGACGCCTTCCTTGATCTCGCCGCCGGGAAGCTTTGCCCCGGGCAGCGCCACGATGACCTTCTGTCCCGCCGCCACATTGGGCGCGCCGCACACGATCTGGCGAATATCGCTGCCGACATCGACCTGGCACACATGCAGGTGATCGCTGTCCGGATGGTCCACACAGCTTTCGACATGGCCGATGACGAGGTTGGTGGCCTGCGCGCCCTTTTCGATGCCTTCCACTTCCAGTCCGGCATTGGTGATGCGCTCAGCGATCTCCTCGATGGACAGATCGCTGAGATCCATATATTGACTTAACCATTTTTTGGAAATTAACATGATTGAACCCTCCTACTCGAATCTGGTGAACGTCTTCAGGAAACGGATGTCATTGGTGTAGAAATGACGGATGTCGTCGATGCCGTACTTTAACATCGCGACACGCTCCGCGCCGATGCCGAAGGCAAATCCGCTCACCTTTTCCGGATCATAGCCGGCCATGCGCAATACATTGGGGTGCACCATGCCGGCGCCCAGGATCTCGATCCATCCGGTTCCCTTGCAGGTCGGGCAGCCCTTTCCTCCGCACATATGGCAGGAGACATCGACTTCCACGCTCGGTTCGGTGAACTGGAAATAGCTGGGGCGGAAGCGGATGACGCGCTTCTCTCCGAACATGCGCTTGGCGACAAATTCCAGCGTGCCCTTCAGATCGCTGAGCCGGATGTTCTCTCCGACCACCAGTCCCTCGACCTGCGTGAACTGATGAGAATGCGTCGCATCATCATCATCGCGGCGATACACCTTGCCCGGGCAGATGACCTTGACCGGCGTACGCGGCGCGTCCTTTTCGAGCACGCGCATCTGGATAGCGGTCGTGTGGGTCCGCAGAAGATGCTCCACATCGATATAGAATGTATCCTGCATATCGCGCGCCGGATGATCCTTCGGGATGTTGGCGCGTTCAAAGTTATAGAAGTCCAGCTCGACCTCCGGCCCTTCTTCCACGCTGTACCCCAGACCGATGAACAGGTCTTCGATCTCGCGCTGCACCAGCTGCAGCGGATGGATGTTGCCCACATTGGCCTTGCGTCCCTCCAGGGTGATGTCGATCTTTTCCTTTTCTAAGCGCGCCGCGGTCTCCTGCTTCTCCAGCACGGTCTTCTTCTCCTCGATGGCTTCCGCCAGCGTCTGCTTGAGCGCATTGACCTGCTGGCCGAATGCCGGACGTTCCTCCTTGGGGAGGTCTTTCATCGATTTCATCAGGTCCTGGATCGGCCCCTTCTTGCCCAGATAGAGCACGCGCAGCTGCTGCAGAGCGGCAAGGCTTTCACAGGCCGTGATCTTTTCCAGACCCGCTTCTCTGATTTGTGTTAGGTTTTCCATACTCATTTCCTTTCCTGCAAAAAAAAAGCACAAGCGCAGGAACGAACGTCGTTCGCGGTACCATCCTGCTTCATCTTGCGACACACCTTGATTGCCATGATAACCGAGTGGATCGGGAGAGGTTCGCTCTCGCTCACAGGTGAATTCGCCAGCTTCGCCTCAAGACACCTTTCAGTCACGGATGTCTCTCCCTTGCAGGCGCTCCCCTGGTTACTGCTCCTGATCAACGCTTTCGTGATGGTACTATTATAGCCCGTAAAAAAGCGCGTTTCAAGAATTTTCTCATGGTTTCTTTTTTCCGGCAAATCCGCTATACTGGTGAAAGAGAACGGAGGGATCTCATGGAAATCACATCAGTGCACAATCCAAAGGTAAAGGAGTGGTGCCGCCTGCATCAGAAAAAGCACCGCGACCGCGAGGGCCTGTTCCTGATCGAAGGCATGCACCTGGTCGAAGAGGCGCACCGCGCCGGGCTCATCGAGCTGCTCTTCACCTTGAAGGATCAGCCCCGTCCCCCCTTTGACCTGCCGCTGTGCACGCTCAGCGAGCCGGTCATGCGCAAGCTCACGGACAGTGTATCCGGCAGCGGCATCGCCGCGCTGTGCCGTATGCCTGAACGCACCTTGTCCGCCCCATCCCGCTGCATCCTGCTCGACCGCATCCAGGATCCCGGCAACGTGGGCACCATCCTGCGCACCGCGCATGCGTTCGGCTTTGACGATGTCATCCTGTCTCCCGGCTGCGCGGACCTCTATAATGAAAAAGTCATCCGCTCCACCCAGGGGGCGCTGTTCCATATGAACTGCGTGCAGCGCGGCCTGCGCGAAGCGATGGACGAGCTGCGAAAGCAGGATGTGCGCATCTACGCGACCGCCCTGCACCACGATGCCATCCCGCTGTCCCAGCTGCATGCGCCTTCCCGCTTTGCGCTCATCTTCGGCAATGAGGGACAAGGCGTGGAGGAAGCGCTGATCGCCGCAAGCGATGCAGCGCTCTACATCGAGATGGCACAGTTCGAGTCGCTCAATGTCGCCGTCGCCGCCGCCATCTGCATGTACACCATGTCCCACTGAAGAAGGCGCTGCCTTTTTCTGCCAAACATTTCGAAATTCATCAAAATGTTATTGACGAACACAGACGCAGTGCTATACTGAGAATCAAAAGACGAAGGGAGCGATGTCATGTTCCAGAAGACGTTCAAGGCCCTTGCGGATCCCACGCGAAGAGAGATCTTGAACCTGTTGAAGGATGGGAAACGAAACGCCGGCGAGATCGCCTCACGATTCGAGATGTCCGCTGCGACCATCTCCCATCACCTCTCTGTCCTGAAAGACGCCGGACTGGTACTGGACGAAAAAGAAGGAAAATACATTTACTACGAATTGAACACAAGCGTGATGGATGAGATCATCGGATGGATCTCTTCCCTCACCTCAGGAGGACATTGACATGAAGAAGATCATTCTGATGGGAACGATTTCCCTGCTCATCCTGATCGCAGCCACACTGCTCACTTATGACATCCTGCCCGCGCAGATGCCCATCCACTGGGACATGAGCGGAAAGGCGGACGACTTTGCGCCAAAGCATGTGTTTCTGACCATGGTCTTCGCCATCACCCTGGGCATCAATGTCCTGGGGATCGCACTGCCGCGCATCGATCCCCGCCGCGCCAACTACCGACGCTTCGAAAAAGCCTATGCCGTCACCTTCGGCATGCTCAACATGATGGTGGTCGCCTTTTTCCTGATCACCCTGTGGGGAACGCAGCATGGCGCGGCAGGTTCGCCCGCGATGCTCATCCCGATGGCGCTGGGCGTCATGTTCATCGTGCTGGGCAACTACATGCCGCTGTTCAGGCAGAATTTCTTCGCCGGCATCAAGACCCCATGGGCGCTGGCGGATGAAGAGGTCTGGAACCGGACGCACCGCATCGGCGGACGATGCTGGTTCGCCTGCGGATTCGGCTTCATCCTCATCCCTTTTCTGCCTGATGCGCTGCGCGAAGCCGTGATGCTGATCCTGATCCTCATCATGGTCGCCGTGCCATGCATCGGCTCTTATCTGATCTATCATCGAAAATACGGAGGAAAATCATGATTGAAATCAAACACGTCACCAAGACATTTGGCAGTAAGACTGCCGTGGACCATATCGACCTGAACATTCCCGCCGGGGAGATCGTGGGCTTCATCGGCCCCAACGGCGCCGGCAAGACGACCACCATCAAGATGATGAGCGGCGTCCTCGAACCCGATGAAGGCGACATCCTCATCGACGGCAAGAGCATCCGCAGCGAGCCTTTGGAAGCCAAGAAGCGCTTCGGCCTCGTCCCGGACAGCCCGGACATGTTCCTGCGGCTCAAGGGCATCGAATACCTGAACTTCATGGGCGACATCTACGAAGTGGAGAGCAGCCTGCGCGAACAGCGCATCGCATCGCTGGCCGATACCTTCGAGATGCGCGACGCCCTCAATGACAAGATCCTCTCTTATTCCCACGGCATGCGGCAGAAGATCGTGCTCATGGGCGCGCTCATCCACGAACCGCAGGTCTGGATCCTCGATGAGCCGATGACCGGCCTCGATCCGCAGTCCAGCTTCCACCTGAAGCAGATGATGAAGGAGCACGCCGCCAAAGGCAAGACCGTGTTCTTCTCCACCCATGTGCTGGAAGTGGCCGAAAAGCTCTGTGACAAGATCGCCATCATCAGCCATGGCAAGATCGTCTATTTCGGCACGCTGGACGAGCTGCGCGCGGGCCATGACGACCAGAGCCTGGAAGAGCTCTTCCTCGAGGTGATTTCTCATGCATAAGCTGCTCTCCCTCATCCGCATCCAGCTGAAAAGCGGCATGCTCAACACCATGGATGCCACGACCAAGACATGGAAAAAGGCCCTCCTTTACCTCGTCGTGCTCATCTGCATGCTGCCGCTGCTGGGACTGCTGTTCCTGGGCTTTTACTTCGGCTTTGACTTTCTGGGAAAGATCGGACAGCCCGGCTACCTGGTGAACATCGCGATGATGGGCACCTCGTTCGTCATCTTCCTGTTCTCGATCTTCACCATCCCCAGTGTCTATTATTTCAGCCGGGACATCGACCGTCTGCTCGTGCTGCCCCTGACGCCGCAGCAGATCATCTCGTCCAAGTTCGTGGTCAATGTGATCTATGAATACGGATTTACCGCGATGTTCATGATCCCGATGTATGTCACGATGGTCATGCAGACGGGCTTTCATCCCTTGGGGCTGATCGCCTTCCTCATCATCTTCTTCACTGCGCCGATCTATCCGCTGGTGCTCAGCAGCCTGCTCACGATGATCATCATGCGCTTCGTCCCCTTCTTCAACAACCGCGACCGCTTCAACCTGATCGGCGGCATCCTCGCCGTCGTCCTCGCGTTCGGCCTCTCTTTCTGGCTGAATTCGATGAATACCGCAGACATGGAAGCGATGCTGATGTCGCTGCTGTCCAGGGACAACGCCTTGATGCGGGCTGGGACGGCGCTCTTCCCCTTCATCCCGGCGGCCGCATCCGCCATCTTTGACGGAGACATGCTGCAGCTTCTGATCTACCTGGGCATCACGCTGATCGCGCTGGCGCTCTTCCTGCTGTGCGCGCGCTTCCTGTATTTCAAGGGAGCCATCGGCGGAAGCGAGACCGCGGCCGGCAATCGCAAAGCGGATGCCAGACAGATGCGCGGACAGCGCCACGGGCTGTTCTCCGCCTTCCTGCTCAAGGAGCTGCGCATGCTGTTCCGCACCCCGGTCTACTTCATGAACTGTGTGCTGACCGCCTTGCTCATGCCGGTGCTGCTGGTGATCATCATCGTCTCTGCCTTCTCAGAGCTAGGCACGCAGATCGCCCTGCCCATCACGCTGGGCTACATCCCGAACCTGTGGGCCGTCACGCTGCTCATCGCCTTTGCGGCCGGCGGCTTCATGGGCGGCATCAACATGATCTCCTCGACCTCCGTCTCCCGGGAAGGGACAAATGCGTTCTTCATGAAATATGTCCCTGTGCCGGTGCAGATACAGGTGATGGCCAAGGCCGGCTGCGGCATCCTCATCTCCGCCGTATGCACATGGCTGATGCTCATCCCGCTGCATGTCGTGCTCGCTTATCCGCTTTGGCTCGATGCGCTGTTCATCCTGGGCTCGCTCCTCAGCATCATCATGACCAACTTGTTCGGCGTGCTCATCGACCTCATCCGGCCTAAGCTCATCTGGGAACAGGAAGCATCTGCCGTCAAGCAGAATTTCAACGGCTTCCTGAGCATGATGCTCTCTTTTGTGCTTGCCATCGCGTTTGCGGCGCCGATCATCCTGTGGCCAAACGCCATGCCTTTGCTCTGCATCGCCTTGCTCATCATCCAGCTCATCCTCACCGCGGCCCTTTACCTCTGTGTGAAGAAAGCCGGGGCCAGGCTGCTGCGCCAGATCTGAGGTGCGCCATGATCTTGATCTATCTGGCTGAAGAAGCCCATAAGGAAGACACGATCCGCCGCATCGCTGAATCGCTCCAGCTAAAGGTGCATTTCCTCAGCGATGAACAGACCAATGTCCCGCTGAAGATCTTGTTTGGCAGACCGGACACGACAGGAAAGCCCGCAGCGCTTCCCCACGCGCTCATGGTCATGCAAAGGATCAGCGATAAACAATTCACCGCCCTCAACGACGCCATGAAGCAGCAGGACGCCTACATCGGCCGCAAGGCCATGCGCACCGCGCACAATCAGCACTGGACGCTGGCCAGACTGAGCAAAGAGATCGAAGACGAACATCGTTATTTCGACCAGTATGAACAGCTTCAGCAGCTGATGCGCGAAAGCAACACGCTGCGCAAAGAAGACTATGCTGCAGAAAGCTGGCAGCGCTATGAACAGACGCTCATCCGCCTGTACATGCAGCTGCAGAAAGAACAGCCCTCCGCCGCCAAGCTGGACCGCATGCTCAACGAGGCGAAGCAAGTCAGAGACGCCCTGAGGCCCATCAAGGATAACCTATAGAAAAACCTGCCGCGGCAGGTTTTTCTTATGCTTTCGTCCTCTCTACGAATACGTCGTAGCTCATCAGATAATTGGTCGCCACCTTGCGGCCATCGGGCTTCAGCAGGACCGCATTCTCCGCGATCGCATTGCTCTGGTGGATCGGATCTCCTTCCTTGGTCGCCTTGAGCATCCCTGCCGGCTTGCCCTTCACCAGCAGCAGGCTGCGAAACAGCGCATATTCCAGCTGTGTCCCTGGACCGAGGCGTGCCCCCAGCTCATTGGCCAGGACCTGCAGCTGCTGCTTCAGCATCCGCTGATCCAGATTAGAGGTGAACAGCACGAACAGATCGCCGTCATTTTCCACGATCTTCGACTGTGCCACGACAAACTGATTTTCCACCATATGATACATCTGCGTCAGCACCTTCCTCTGATATGCCGCACGCTGCTCATCTTCTGCCTCATCGCTCACGATGCGCAGATGCAGCGCATAAGAAACGCTGCTGTGCTTATGCACGCCCATCAAGTTTTTTACATAGATCACCGGATATTTCATCACCAACAACTCCTATCATTTATGTGTCCAGCTATAATATTCTGCATCTTTTTCCTCACAGATCTCTTCTTCGCCTCTTCGCGTCCACACCGTGAACTGCTCGCCGGCGAACATCTCGGCAAAAGCGCAAAGATCCAGCACATAGTGCGCCTGTGCGCTCATCACCTGCACACGCTCCTTCCGCAAGCCGAAAAACAAGACGCGCTCTCCCTCGCGGATACAGAGGATCTCACCCTCCTTCAGCAGCTGACAGGCCGTTTCCATATCATCGATCATGTCCATGAAATCACCGTTCCCATCATAACACAGAAACATGGATCCATGTGCATAAATCACAAAAGTCATGTTAGAATATTCAGGAAGGAGGGAGCCTTGTGAACGAAGAAAACGTATTTGCCATGCCCTTCAGCCGCCTTTACCCGCTGTACGTCGCCAAAGCGGAAAAGAAGGGAAGGAGCGAAGCAGAAGTCAAAGAGATCATCTGCTGGCTATGCGGATACAGCGAAGCGCAGCTGAAAGAGCATTTGCAGCAGCAGACGACCCTGCGCGATTTTTTCGCCCAGGCAGAGATCCATCCCGACAGCGGGAAAGTGACCGGCACGATCTGCGGCGTACGCATCGAAGACATCCAGGATCCGCTGATGAAACAAATCCGCATCATGGACAAGCTCATCGATGAGCTGGCCAAAGGCAAGCCATTGCGGCAGATCATGCGCTGCGCGAACAAGAAACGCTATGCCTTTGACGCCGTCATCCACGCTGCCAGCCGCAAAGGCGGCGCATACCTCATCTTCCCCTGGGACATCCGCGAAGAATTCGGATGCGGACGCGTCAGCGTTCACGCCACATTTGATGATGTCCCCTACGAGGGAAGCATCGTCAACATGGGCGTCAAAGACGATAACGGCGATATCTGTTACATCATCGGCATCCCCAAAGCCATCCGCACCGCCATCGCCAAAGACATCGGCGACACCATACATGTCACCATCCAGCAAAAAGAAAAGTTGTAATGCACGCGCTCATTACAACTTTTTTTCATCAAGACAGCTTACCAGAAGGGCTGCAAGTCAGAGAAACTTGTTTATTCACCGTTTTTGTCGTCTGACCCAAGACATTTTTCATCTTCCCCTGTGCAGAAGCATACGCTGTAGAACCAGACTTCCACGCCTTAGCGCCCGAAACCGTCCAATTAGACACATAAGACTTTACGGAAACAGAGGAATTTGTGCATTTAGACGTAGAGCCATTATAAGTAAATGACCCCTTTACCGTGATGGTCCACAGTGATTTATGATTTGAATCTACATAATTATATTCTTTGCTTCCCGTTTTTGTATTTGTCGCTCTTCTCACTGCATCTGAGCTTGTCTCCATGATCGTCACCTGAAAATAACTTCCATCTTCAAAACTTCTTCAATATAGGATAAAGAAGGTACGCCACTATCTTTTTCGGCAGCCGATACAGGGAATACAAACGCAAACAACAGTGCAAACACGACGCTTGTATACACTATTCTTTTTCTAACTTTCATCAATTTCATGTCAATAATGCTCCTTTCCGATCAATCCTCTTCAATGATCGTCACTTCTTCAGTAATGATCTGCTGCGTCTCAGCCAACCGATTATATTCGATCAGCATATAGCATGCATAAATGATGAATACGATGATGATGACCAAGATGAGCAGGAGCAGCTTCTTGAGCAAAGAGCGCTTGAACGCCTTTTTGATCAGATAATCTTCATCGCAGTTCTCCAGATACGCCATCGCCGTATCCTTTGGATTTCCTGCTTCTTCGCAGATCGTTGCATAATCTTTTTCCTGATCCAGATCATCAGCCAGTTTTTTGATAAATGTCCTTTCTTTCTTCCCATAAAACGGCAGCATGTTCCGACATGCCCTGACATATTGCTTCGCTCCTGATTTCATTCCATTTCCCTCCTTGATCAGCAGATAAGACGAATAGATGTCCGCTCACAGCTATTCCCTTTTTCATCCATTACCGATAACAGCGAGCACAATGATCCTTCTATTTATTACCGCATATTCCGATTTCTCTTTCCCCCAGAGAAGCTTGAAAGATCTACTCAGCCCTTTATTTTAACATCTCCTTTTATATTATCATGATTTATCTGATAAAAAAGACTTTTCCGATCCATTATTCTATTATACTATTTAGATGAAGTTAATGATTTATTACGTTAGCAATTAAAAAAGAAGTGGCTAAAAATGAAGTTAAATGTAATCAAAACGTACAGATGAGATGAACATATTTTTGAAAGACCAGACCATATGGAAACAGCGTGTCCAAGTCTTACTAATCTATCTGTTTCTGAACATCATCCCGCTTAGTTTGGCTCTATGCTTCAAATGACGTGCGTACTTAAATGATCTTCTAAACATTAAATGTTGATCCTCCGGCATAAACGAACACTTTTGTTATATTTATTGGAAGCGCTTTCTATTCGTGGGATCAACTGATACAATAGATTTACACAGATACCGCATATCGCCTATTCATCTCATCGCGACTGCCGTCATCGCTTTCATGACGACCGGTTTTTCCACGGTCATGCCAACTTATGCAGGTGCCGTTGCTTTTACCGCTTCATCATATTATCGTAATGTTGAAAGGGGTGATTCCGATGATGAATGAGGCATTGTTGGGGATCTATATCATTTCTTTCCCCATGACGCTGATCCTGCTGCGGATCTGGAAAACAAAGCTCCATCATCCGCTGTTCGATATCGAAAGCCTGTATTTTTCCCTTTCCACCTTTATCTCTTTGCTCTTGCTGAGCGAGAATGGTTCATCATCTTCTGTCATGCGATGTGCATGATCGAAGAGCTCTGCTATATCACTCAGAACTGGACAGAAACGATCAAATAACAGAAGGGAGGTCTATCTGATGAAACGAATCTTTTGGGGGATGCTGCTGATCATGATCGATTTCGGCATCACGAACGGCGCAGCATTTTTCGATCTGCTGCCGGATCTTCTCGGCGTGCTGCTTTGCCTGTGGGGCATGGCGCAGCTCAATGATGTTTGGCACAGATCGAAGATCTGCGGATTCCTTTGCTTCTACGCAGTTTATACGCTGGCCGACCTGATCATCTGCCTCTTAGGCATCGCGACATCATTCACGATGACGATCATGCCGCTGATTTCCAATGCGCTGATGCTGTATCTCACCTTTATGCTCACCGCCATGATCCAGCATATGGAAAAAGACAGGCACTGCCTGTATGGAAAAGAACTGCGGATCAGCTGGATCTTGCTTTGCGTCACACAGTGCGTGACATCCTTTGTCTTCCTGGCGAATGATGTCGATAAACTGTTAGGCGTATTCGGAAGCGCTCAATGGCTGGCGGCGATGATCACCATCTTCCTGATGGTCTCCTTCCTCATCAGCACGGCGCTTTGGCTCAGCTACCTGTTCCTCTCTGCCAGACAACACGAGCACGGCACAATTTCCAACGGCTCGCATGAACAGTCTGTCTCTGCCTTGTGATCATCCCATCATCAAGAGGATGAAGAAAGGAGATTTCCGATGAAACGAATCTTTTGGGGAATGCTGCTGATCATGATCGATCTCACCATCATGAATGGCGTATTTTATCTGGATCTGCTGCCGGATTTCCTCGGCGTATTGCTTTGCCTTTGGGGCATGGCACAGCTCGACGATGTATGGCACGAATCAAGGATCCGCGGATTTCTTTGCTTCTATGCATTTTATACCGTAGCGGATCTGCTCATGGGCATGTACGGCATCATCTTCTCCCCGATCACGATGTCGCTCATGCCTGTGCTGTCCAACATCATGACGCTGTATCTCGCCGCTGAGCTCACCGGCATGATCCGGCATATGGAAAATCAGACATGCTGCCTGTATGGAAAAGAGCTGCATGCAAGCTGGTCATTGCTCTGCATCTCGCTGAGCGTGACGACCTTCATCTTCCTGGTGAAGGATGTCAATACGCTGTTCGGTGTATTTGGAAGCGCTCAGTGGCTGGCGGCGATGATCACCATCTTCCTGATGGCCTCCTTCCTCATCAGCACGGCGCTTTGGCTCAGTTACTTTTTCCTAGCTGCCAGACAATATACGCATTGTCAGGACCAGATCACTGCCATTCATCATCAAAGCGACCCGGCACTCTGAACATCACCTTTAAAGGACCGCGAGCGGTCCTTTTTCATATTATATTAAGAAATTTGATTCATTGTAGAAAATATGCTGTTATAAACATCATATAGTCTTAAACAATCTATAGTTGGGATAATCTTGAAAATTGGGTATAAGAAAATCAGTGAAGGATCAAGCTTCAAAAATTTTTCTTATTATGATTTGTTGTATTTTGATTTCTCTACCATCGTCCCATCACAGTTTGGACAGCACATCTCATATCCGCTGCCATGATCCCCTAAAGCCAGTTCTTCCAATACCCACTCAGGGACCTGTTCTTCGTATTTGCAGTCTTTGCATTTCATCAATACACTCTTTTCTGTATGTTCTGTCATTGTGTCTTCCCTCCAGCGGATCATATGTATACTCCCGCATTTACATTTTAAAGGGTCACGATTAAAAGAGTCAATCAGATGTGTACGATAACGAAGCTTGTTCATCTTTCTCTGCTGTTTCTGCTGACGTGTCTTCTTCGAATAGTCCTTGTGTTTTCTGATTCCCAACAGCTCATGGATATGATCAAGCTCTTTGCGGGAAGCGTTGGAATAGAAGCCATAGTAACGAATGTTGCGGAAATGAGAATCCGGAATATGGATGATCAGTTTCTTGATGAATTCAACGGCAGATTCGATGACATCATAACGTTTTTCATCCTTGTGATCATGATAGTACCAATGAACAATATTGGTCTGCTTATCGTAACTGACGATGCGGCTTTCAGCGATGCAAGGCCTGCCGGCATAACGCATATTGTAGGTGATGCACGCATTGATGTCATCGCTATGATCTTTGTTTTCAAATTCTTCATTTTTTTTCTGGGTCTTGGCATGGACGTAAAATCCTTTAGGATGATCTTTATACAGGATAGATCTAGCGTGCTTGAAAGAAGGACCGATCTTTTCCTCGATGAGGCGAAGCAGTTCATACTGGAAGGTCTTTCTGAGTTTGGTGAAATTGAAATGGGTGAAGAACTTGAAGGAATCTTTATCAGGGGAATAGATCAATTCAGGAACGAGGGCATGGATATGAGGGTTCCACTTAAGATCACGGCCAAAGGTATGGAGGGTGGCGATCATGCCGAAGTGATTGATATGGCGGTAGTTCTTGAGGGCATAGTGAGTGAGCTTGATGCCTTTTCTCTTGAGCTTACGGATGAGGGAAGCATTGACAAGAGCAGAAATGGTGTTGCGTGCAGCGGTGAAGAGGAGATTGAGATTAGATCTGTCCTTGCGGAACCAGTTTCTGAGGCGGTCAGGGATGGTGAAGACGATATGCCTGTGTTTGGTATCGAGGCAGAAAAATGCGGCCTTGACAGAAAGCTGTTTGGCATATTTGATGCCGCAGGAATTACAGAAACGAGAATGGCAGTGTCTGTGGACGGCAGTAAAGTTATCACAATGAGGGTTTTGGCATTCAAAATAATCGCAGCCGAGATAAACGGTATTGCAAAGGAGAGAGCGCTGGACATGATCAAGGATGCAAGGGCGGGAACGACCGGAAGCATCCCAGCTTTCTATGATGTCATAATTATGAAAGAGGATAGATCTGATGGGATGGTGGACATCAAAATCGATAAAATCGAGGTGATGAGGATTGTGGAATTTAAAAATCGTAGAGTGAATAGAAGTATCAACCATGAGTAAATGATAAAACAAAATGGCAGGAAATGAGAGAAAGAAATCAAGAAACGAAGGTGGCCATTAGAAACGTTTCGTTTCTAATGGCCTTTTTATCGGGATAGTTTGCCCGAATGGCTGCAAATCCAAAAAATGTTTACTCAGTTTTTCTCCATCAGGCCAAAAACATTATAAAAGTATGCACTATAGTGCCCAACTTCCGTACCTTAGCACCGGCTCTGTCAAATTAGATACATAAGACTTTATAAAAACAGAAGAATTCATACGTTTAGACGTAAGAACCTTTTGAAGACAACAATTTAACAAAAGAAGAAAGCATTGAGTTTCCAAATGAGAAAAAGTCAATAAGACTATCAAAAATGAAACATTCAATTCATCAGATACCCGCAAATATAAATCCTATGCTCCTACTTTCTCTTATATATATCGTAGAGTATGATACATATCTTCGTTGATATAAATCGCTTTTCAGAGAACGCTTTACCAACGATTTGGCGACATAATACTTTTCAAGCAATGAAACAAGCTTACAAAGTATATAAACTGTCATAATTTTGATACCAGATACATTGTTCAAACTATCGAGTCACCATTTTGATGGTTAAGCCTCAAAGAAACTTCAAAATCAATTTAATTAAATTTTTTATTATATCACATTACCCATTTAAAAAAAGACTTTTAAATATAATTACTCAATAGTACTATTTATATGAAGTTAATAATATATTAAGATAACTTCAGAAAGAGGTGATTGTATGTTAAAAATCTATTTGGCAATTAGCAAACGAATCATGTTGATTCTACAAGCAGCATACTGAGTCATATCAGCTATGCTGCAAAAAAAAATTATTAAAGCTTAACCACTAATTGGTGACCTGGTTAGAAGGTAACATGGAAAATACTTTCATTTCGTATCTGTCGGATGAAAAATGTTGTATGCAAATGCTTGAGCATCATCAATAAGCTCAATTCCCTGTCTGTTTGTTTTTCGGTATAGCTCTTGTATCCGGAACAGTGCTGCATAAATCATCTGCTTTCCGCTGTTGGCTTTGCCACTTTGATCAGGACAAGATGATGTTCGCCACACTTAGGCAATATTCGAAAACATATTCGTGAACAGAAAAGTTCATGACAAGGAAAGAAGAGATCAGATTCTTGATCTGATCAACTTGGAAAGGCTGAAGCAGATCAAGCAATTCTTTTGACAGAAGGTTTTCGACAGATTGAATAGAAACAGATGTATCAGACATATAGGGCATCTCCTGTATTCAATTACAGTGCAGTCCATATTGTGACATTATTTATGTCACAATTAAAAAGTCACCAAATTGTTGGTTAAGCCAATAAAAATACAGGATATTCAATAGAATAGAAGCCCTACTCCTCTCCATGTGCTCTATAGTGTACCACTTCCCTTAATATTGCAACACAAAAGAGAGTCTGCAGAATTTACTGATGAATGATTTTTGTCCGCACGACTTTAGGTGCGAGAAAACGGAGGTAAATATGAAAAAAGTTTTTATTATGGCTATGTCTTTGGTACTAGGAATAACGTTATTTTCCACAAATATTAATGCAAAAAATGCCGAAGTTAGCAAGGAGGTATTTGAATCAGATAAAATACCATTTTGGATGCCTGATCATACCGTAATTCATTATATCGATGATGTACATTTCGTTGTTGATGGAATTGTGATTGATGAGAAAGCCAGAAATGAAATAATTGCAGGCATTAAAGATATCCAGACATTTGATGAATCAACTGTTACACATGTTCCTGGCAATCCCGAAAAAGGAATCACAGTCTATTACTCTGAAAATGGTGAACTTGTTTCCATTCGCAATGAAGATGGAAGTTCTTTTGATAAGATGAAAAAAACTCATGCAAATAATGATAAAAAAACTATAGCATATGCAAATGATGAACACCAGTTAACTTTATTTGCAAGTTGGGGAAATAATAATAAATTATATAGGGAACGAGGAACTGGTAAAATTTGGGGATATGGAAATGCTTCAATTTTTACCGATCGTTGCGGCAACCACAATAATGACTTAAAAAAAGGAGATTGTGCAACTAAGATGAATGTTGATCCATGTAAAAACGGTGCAGTAGTTACTGTAACGGTCGGATCAAAAACGCATAATTTTATAAAAAATGATGTTGGGGCTTTACCTAATGCAGTTATTGACATTTGGAAAGATGGAATAAAATATCTAGGAGGAACTGACTCTGAGATAAAAAATGAGTCATTTTTAAAGAGGTGCAGCATGAGACATCTAGAGGAAAGATAAATGAAGCAAAGGAAAGGTACGATCCTGTTCATATGTCTATTGATTTGTTTGATGGCATTTAGTGCTTTTTTCATTTGGAAGAATCTTCATCCTACATATTATTTATCGTTTGCTACATTGGAAACAAATGATAATGATGACGATAATAGCACATTGAATGTCTACTATTACAATCTTGAAGACGATAAAGCAGAAAAAGTTTTTTCAACAACGTATTGCTCGTCCTATCCGGCGGCCGTATATGATGCAAAGAATCAATATGTTTATTATTCAGACAAGTGTCTGGAAAATAACGTAAATAACGCTAATGATAAAGTAGTGAGATATGACTGCAAGACAAAAACCAGCCAAGTCATCATAAAGGATCTAAATTGCATTAATGACATATACATCAGAAACAATGGCACGCTAATCATAGTTGCCAAAAAGAATACTGAATCTACGATACGGCCGTATGTATATCAGTTATCAGATCATACGATTACACCGCTTGATATAAATGGCGATATGTGTTTTGCTTCCAACTATGACCCATACACTGATGAATTTGTCTTTTGTGGATATTCAGAAAAAGAATACAGGGACATGTTAGATCTTTATAACAATACAGACTTTGATGATTCCAATGATTTTTATGAGAAACAAAAAGATTTCAACATCGAAAATAGAATTTATACCTGGAAGGATCAAGTTATTCTTTTCACATCACTGAAAGCGGGCAATATACCAGTTATCGTAAAAAACGACGACCGCGTTTTATATGGAAAAATAGATGGATTCTATTCAGAACAAACACAATTTAATGAGTACAGTGATGGGAAGACGAAATCTATCGCTTTAGATGACAGCATTATCGGATTAGTTTCTTTAAAGGATGATCGTTTGATTTGTATTTCCAGCAACAAGGGATGGGAGGGATTATATCATTATAATTTAAGCAAAAAGACATTTGATAAAACGTACTTTTTTGATTCCGACGAGCAGATTTATAGTGTGCGGCTGATCAAAAACTAACGCTTTGTCCTGTGCATCGGCTGGATGATGATCTTCTTCCTCGTCGATTCATCACCTTTAAAAGGGCTATGTAAAAACCTCTGACTTATGATCAGGGTTTCACAGCCCCTTTTTTCATCTCTCGATGTGCATGATGACTTCTTTTTGCTGAAAGTCTGCCCACTGACTGACGCGCTGCTGAAGCTGTTGCTCCTGATCGCCGTTTAGTTTCACGAACGGCTGTGCCTGCAGCAGCGTCCGTTTTCCCTGTTGCCGGGAACGCCATATGCCGATGATGCGTCCGCCTTGCAGGATGACGCCGGGATTGGCCACGGTCCGCCAGATGAGGCGGAAATGTTCACGCTGTGCGAGGATCTCATGATCACGGGCATCCAGATAGGGATCATGCGCGGCAAGGATGCGGATATCCTCTGGTTCTATGGCCTGCATGAACAGCGGAAGGTCTTCTTTCAGCACATAACGTGTCTTGCCCAGCACCTGCACTGCTTCAAGCTCAGGTTCGATCTGTTTCCACAGCCGTCTTCCCTGGCTCCTCCTGCATCCCAGCCAGTCACAAAAGCCGTTGAATGCAGCTGGGGCATAGGCATGCAGGAAACGGCGCATGAGCTCGCGCTGCGCAGATGGACGAGCCAAAAGCGGATGACCTGTGCGGGCGATGAATGAAGTGAAGCTGGGGATGTTCTCCCGGCGCTGGCTGAACACGACCTTTCCACACAATGCGCAAGGGCGAAGCAAGAACGATACGGCCGCTTCCCCCATCGTTTGGATCCCTTTGGGATCATAAAGAGAGGGCATGCGCCACAGACGCTGCTGTTCATCGTTCATGTGCGCCTGCATGCGCTTGGCCAGAAACTGATCCAGCTGCGCTTTGCCCTGGATCTCCATATGATCCAGCGCAGGCATCTCATTCATCAGCCGCATCAGCAGCTCGTCAACATTCATATCCATATGCGCGAGCACGCCAGTGATGCCGTGAACATAGATCCATTCTTCTTCTCCCTGTGCCTTCATGGCATCCAGAAAGACATCTGCGTCATCCTGAAGGAAGACGACAGGCGCGCCGCGAAAGCTCCACGCCTGCAGCAGTTCGTTTTCTGCCAGGGCATGGCGCAGCGTTTCCTTGTCCAGCCCGGTGCGAAAGAAGGCGGCGTTTTCCCAGGCGCCGGCCGGAGAGTTCTGAAAGCCGCAGGATGCCGCTTCGCGCAGCGAGACAGGACGATCCAGATGATGCGCATGCAGACGATATGCGCGGATGGCGGAAGCGCTGAGTTCCATGATGATCACCTCTGTCTCTACCATAACAGAAAAGCTGGCTGCTGAACAGTCATTCTTCTCTGCGGATATCGACGATATCGTTTATCGGGACCGCTGTGGAGGCGACGGTGATCGTTCCCCGGGCCGCATCGATATCCAGGATCATCCCTCGCTGAGCGAGATGCCGCCCCTGCGCATACCACACGATGCTCGCCATATCGCCCGGCTTCAGCTGCCGCAGGGTATGATCGATCCGCACATGGTCATCTTCGGACAACAGCTTCCTGCTTTCCTGCGGCCGTTCCTTTTCTGCCAGATGGTCCCGAAATCCATCCAGGGCGTCAAAGGGCAGGAACAGCCGGGCACGGGCAGCGCGTCTATCGGGCATTGTGTCCTCCGATCTGCGTATTCCGCCTGCGTGTCGTCGCCTGATCGAGCAGATTCATGCCGCGCAATATGGCGTTCTTGCCATATTTCCCGCGAATGGCCGAAATAGTCTGCATCAGCCGCCGCTCTTCCTGGATCTCTTCTGCGTCAGCGAACAGATCCAAGCTTTCCCAGGATCCATCCCGCAGGCGCTGAAAGCCGATGCCGATCGAGCGGATCGGCGTGCTGCGGTCCACATATGCATCAAACAGCCTTCTGAATTCCCGCAGGAACATCCGGTAAGAATCCGTGCGGCTGCTCAGGCGTTCGCTGCGGCGCACGACCGGCCGAACATCCCAGGAATAACCGACCTGCAGGCTGATCGCGTCGCTGACCAGATGATGATCGATCAGACGCTGAATGCTCAGCTCGACCATCTCTGCCATCACCAGACGCGCATGCGCAAAATCATAGTCATGCGGCAAGACCTGATGGGTTGAGATCGAGCGGGATGCGGGGCGGTAAGCCTTGATGTCTGCGATGCGCACCGGTTCGATGCCATTGGCATGATCATGCAGATACTCCCCGCTGACGCCGAATTCATCGATGAGCAGCTTCCTGGGGCACTGTGCCACTGCCTGCATGTCATATATGCCATAGCGAGCAAGCCGGGATGCCATGCCCCTGCCCACCTGCCAGAAATCGGTCAGCGGCTGATGATGCCACAGCCGCTGCCGATAGCTGTGCTCATCCAGTTCCCCGATGCCTTCTGCTTCCTGCTTGGCGATGATGTCCAGCGCTGCCTTGGCCAGAAATAAGTTCGTGCCTATGCCTGCCGCGGCCGGAATGCCGCATGTCTGCCGCACATCCGCCATGATGCGGCGAGCCAGCGCCCTGGCGCTCAAGCCATACAGCTTCAGATAAGGCGTGACATCCAAAAAGGCCTCATCGATGGAATACACATGGATATCTGCCGGCGCGACATAACGAAGATATACGCCATAGATCTCTGCCGCCGTGCGCATATACAGCTCCATGCGGGGCAGTGCGGCAATATATGTGATATCCGGCGGGATCTCAAAGAGGCGGCAGCGATTGCGCACGCCCAGTTCCTTCATCTTCGGAGATACTGCCAGGCAGAGCGCCCCTCTTCCCCGGGATGGGTCAGCGACCACCAGCGGCGTTTGAAACGGGTCAAGACCGCGCTGCACACATTCCACCGAAGCGTAAAATGACTTCAGGTCGATGCACAGATATGCCCTGTTCATGTTCTCCCTCCTATGGCTTCATTATAGGAGATCGACATGCAAAATCAACAAAACGGTTCATCCTTCTGCATGTAAATATTGGAAGTCCTTTTCTGTTCATCTTTCCTGATCATGCCACTGAGATGATCCGATGGATCTGCAGCAGATCACCCGCAGATACGACGGACAGCCCGCCGTTTTCGATCCTGCGAAAACACCGTCAGCTGCCGATGGCTCTTCTGCAAACGCGATTTCTGACAGCTGGACATATCTGTCCATTCAATTTTTGCTTCTGGCCGCATATAATAGTATCATCACGATGAAAAGAGGCGATTCTATGGACCGCACCGAAAAACAACGCGCGTTCATCATTCATTTCCTATATTTCGTCATCGTCGCCGGGCTGGTGCTGATCTTCCTGAAATATGTGATCTACGAGATCATGCCCTTCCTGATCGGCTTTGCGATCGCTTTCCTGCTGCAGCCGCTCATCCGCGCCCTTGCCCGCAAGAGCGGAGGACACGAGCGATTATGGGCCGTGCTCACCGTCATCGTCTTCTACATGACCATCGGCGCCGGCATCGCCATCCTCTTCTATCAAGGCGCGCAGTTCGCCGCAGACCTGTTCCGGCAAGTTCCTGCGCTTTATCAGGAATACATACAGCCGCTGCTGCAGACGCTGAGCGCTTCTCTGCAGGAGATCATCAGCTTTCTGCCCTTTGACGACTTCAGCGATGTGTTCGCGCAGCTGTCCGCTTCTTTGGACAGCGTCGTCTCTTCCGTATCCAGCGATCTGGTTTCGCTGCTGGGGCAGGTGACCGTGGGCCTGCCTTCCTTTGTGGTCTCGTTCATCTTTGCGATCATCTCCAGCTTCTTCATCGCCATGGATTATGGAAAGATCACGCGTTTCCTGCTGCTGCAGCTGAACGAAAAACAGCAGCAGGTCGTCATGACGACCCGTTACTTCATCAAGGACACCATCCTGCAGTTTCTCATCGGCTATGGAAAGATCATGTGCATCACCTTCGTCGAACTGTGCATAGGGCTCAGCGTGCTCGGTGTCGACAACAGCATCACCATTTCCTTTCTGATCGCTTTGTTCGATGTGCTCCCGGTCTTCGGCACCGGCGGCATCATGATCCCCTGGATCATCATCTCGCTGCTCATGCAGGACATCAAGCTGGCCGTCGGCCTCACCATCGTCTACCTGATCATCACCCTCATCCGCAACATCATCGAACCGCGGATCGTCGGCGAACAGATCGGCCTGCATCCGCTGCTCATGCTGCTGAGCATGTACCTGGGCATCCGTTTCTTCGGATTCCTCGGCCTGTTCCTGCTCCCGGCCACGCTGCTGCTGATCAAGGAGCTCAACGAAAAGGGCATCCTGCATATCTATAAGACCGAAAAAGAAGGACCGCCTGCGTAAGGCGATCCTCAATTCTTCTCCTTCCTTCTGGGAACAAGCGTTCTCAGAAGTTTTCTTTTGTCTTTGCCCTTCATGCAGAAATACCCAAAGAAGGAAAACAGCACGGCGCCGATGAAATTCACCAGCAGATCCTGCATCGTATCGATGAGGCCGATGTCCAGATAACCGCCCAGCCCCAGCGAAGTCCCGTTGACCGCCACATCCCGGATATCCTCCAGGCGGATCGGCGTATTGCCATGGGAAGGGTCGAGAACGACCGTGGAAAATGACTGGATCACCGTGTCTTTCTGCATATCCAGCTGAAAGACCTGATCCATGAAAAACTCAAAGAACTCCCACATCACGCCGATGGTCATGCTGACGCAGAAAGCGACCAGCACCGCAAACAGCGGCGAAAGCGAGAACGAGATCCGCTCGCTGCGGTTCATCAGATCCACAAGCGAGAAACCGATGGCCGCCGCCACAAAGCCGTTCACCGTATGCAGCAGCGTATCCCACAGGGGGATCCGCTCATAAAACGCATTGATCTCTCCCAGGATCTCAGCGCAGAAGATAAAGACCAGCAGGATCACTTCCAGCAGCGTGGGAAGCTCGATATGGAATTCCACCTGCACGGCCGCCGGCAAGATGAGCAGCAACAGTGTCAGCAGGCAGAGAAAGACGTTTTCGAAATTGCCGTTGAGCAGCTGCAAGATCAGCGTCAGCACGACGAAGCCGCGCAAAAGCAGATAGACGGCAAAGCTGCCCTTATGTTCACTGATCTCCCGTTTCAGCGCCTCATACGATAGTTTCATCCTCATCCCCTTCCGCGTCAATTGCGGCGGTCACGAGAACCTGCGATCAAAAAGACACGCAGGATCTGCAACAAGGTAGACAGGACGCCGGCGACATAGGTGAACGCCGCGGCCTTCAGCATCGTAGAAGCCATCGGCCGCTCCTGTTCCATGATCATGCCGTCCGCCCGCAGGATCTTCAGCGCCCGGGAAGACGCATTGAGCTCCACCGGCAGGGTGATGAGCTGAAACGCCAGCACGACCAACAGCATGACGCCGCCGATCACGAGCAGCGTGGAAAAACGATAAAACAGCATCAGACCAAGGAACAGCGCGAACCAGCCGATCTGATTGGCCAGATTGACCGCGGGCACCATGGCATCGCGGATCTTCAGCGGCGCATAATTCTCCTTGTGCTGGATGGCATGTCCGCACTCGTGCGCAGCCACGCTGAGCGAAGCGATGGATGTTCCCTGATAGATGTCCGCAGACAGCCGGATCACCCCGGCACGCGGATCATAATGATCGCTCAGCGTCCCGCCCTTAGGATTCATCTCCACCCGGATATGATCCAGTCCGTTGCGATGCAGGATATGACGGGCACACTCCGCTCCGCTCATCCCGCGGGCATTGGCTACCGTGCGGTATTTGCTGTATGTGCTGCTCAGCCAGCCCTGCGCGATCACCGCCAGCAGGATGCCCAGCAGATACAGGATGTACTGTGTCGATGAACCATAACCAAAACCATAAAACATATCGATCACTCCTTTTTCTGACTTCGCTCAGCTTTCCGCTTCATGATTCACTTCATAGAAATGCTGCGTCAGCCGCGAGAACACGCTCTTCTTCCCGCTCTTCCATTCCCGGGCGAACAATGCCGTGACGATCAGTCCGGCAATGAACGCGCAAAGCATATCCGTCATCGTATCATGCACACCGCTGTCGAAATGATGGATCGCGTCATTATTGAATACGACGAGCATGAAATATTCATAGAATTCCCACAGCGCGGCTGCCGCCAGATTGGCGAATGTGATGAACAACAGAAAGATGCGCCAGGTTTTCGCATCTTCCCACTTTGACGCATGCATGACCCACTGGAACAGCAGCACTCCGACATTCGTCAGCAGGATGCCGCTGATGAAATGCAGCACCTTATCGAAAAACGGCACGCCATAGCCGCCAAAGCAGCTGCCGATCAGCGAGGCAAAGAAAGTGAACAGCAGGTCGATGATCCAGATCTCCTCCGTCATCTTCAGCCGGCACAGCCACATGACGACCGGAACGATCCACGGCGTGATCAGCGCCACCACGCCCATGCCGACCGCCTGCATATCCTGTCTCTGCACATTCATGACAAAGCCGACGGCAGAGACCGCGAGATAAATGATCCACAGCAGGATCACCCGCCATGATTTCTGTTTTTGCATTAACCTCTCCCTTTCACGCTGTATCCGCTCATCTCATCTAGTATGACGCCGTCAATGCGCATTATGCAGCAGACACCGCTCAGATTTATTGTAAGAATATTTTCCGGGAAATACATGTCACACTTTCACCGATCTGTTACAAAATCAGACGTTTTCCTCCTGCTGCTCGTTTCCCCTGGGCAAACGCTGCAGCACAGCGAGCGAAGTATGGATCAGACCGGTGCGGAGCAGATGGATGAACCGCCGTGAGGAAATATCCTCCTGCTTCAGGATCCACTTGCGGATGGACATCACGAACGCATCGGTGTAAAACCCGATATAGAACGCCATATCTTCCTCATTCTGATCCGCAAACATCTTTTTCACTTCCTCGCTGATCACAGAGGCGACAAACTCGCTGAAATATTCCGTGAAGCAGTTCTGCCCCTCTGCCGCAAATACCCTGTGGTAAAACGCGCGGTTCGCATCCAGATATTCGCACAGCGCCTGCATCAGGCGCCATTCCTTCGCCCCGCGATGCGCCCTGGCCCGATCGATGAACTCACTGCAAAAGATCCAATTCACCAAGTCATACTTATCCTTGAAGTGATAATAAAAATTCTTCCTGCTCATCCCGCATAAGCTGCAGATCTGCGTCACGGTCTCCTCGCTGAACCAGTGATCCCGCAGCAAAGCGCGCAGAGCGTCAGCGAGCATCCGCTTGGAAACATCAGAACCGGCCATAGCATCACCTCATAATATGTTGATGATATCATACTCTGTTCATCAGCTGAATGTACCTGCCGCCGCTTTTAGACATTTCTGAAGAATTGTCCACATGACAAAAACCGGACTTCTGTCGAAATCCGGTCTGTTTCTCTCATGCGGCTGTGCTCAGCTTTCCCTCATCCATCACCAGGATCCGATCGCATCGCTTTGCCAGCTCCATGTCATGGGTAACGATGATCACCGTCTTTCCCTGCACGTTCATCTCCTTGAGCAGCTCGTATACTTTTTCTTTGTTTTGCGGATCCAGATTGCCGGTCGGCTCGTCTGCCAGGATCAGCTCACACGGCTTCAGCAGCAGTCTTGCCATCGCTGCCCGCTGCTGCTCTCCGCCGGAACACTGACACACTTTCTTTTTCTCCATTCCCTTCAGCCCCACAGCCTCCAGCGCCTCCATGATCCGCTGCCGTTTCTCTTCCCGCTTCATCCTGCCGCTGAACACGATCTCCAGATTGTATGCGATGCTCTTATCTTCCAACAGCGCATAATTCTGAAACAGATATCCGATCTTTTCCTTCAGCAGCACCTGCGCCTGATGAGAAAACGGCCGTATGTTCTTTTCGCCAAACAAGATGATATCCCCTTCATCCTGACGATCCAGCAAACCGAGGATGTTCAGCAGCGTCGATTTTCCACAGCCGCTTGCACCGACGATAGCCAGGAACTCTCCTTTTTGCACATGCAGTTCCAACTGATCCAGCACCGTATGCTTTTGAAATGATTTCTTCACGTTTTCCGCTGTGATGATCGTTTCCATCTTCCTACTCTCCTTTCAGCGTCTGCGCGATGCTCTTATGCTCAAAACGATAGATGAAGAACAACATGACTACCGTATCAAAGATGAAGAAGATCACCGCGAACTTCAGGCAATAAGACAGCGCCAGTCCTTGCCAAGCCATCGCAGCCAGGATCATCGCCAGATATACGCACAAATTGATCAGCCACAAATTGCCATATCGATTCAACCTGGATTTTCCGCACATATACGAGATCGACAGCTCCTTTTTGTGATCCTCCAGATATAAGGTCGCAAACTGGAAGATGAACAATCCATATACGACCGCATACATGATCATCCGTCCGGCTGCCGTCTGCACAGCGTTCATCGTGCGGACCTTGGCATAATTGACTCCGCTCGATATATCATTCAATCTATAATCATATCTTGTAACATTAGATAATATCATTTCTGCGTCAGCTCGGCTCGGTTGTTTCAAATATACCCTGCTCTCCGAAATTGCCATCGTATCATAACGGCCATACAGCACGATGATCGGGTTGCTTACCTGATATACCGGCTCCCGCAGCTGCAAGTTTTCATGTGTTCCGGTATCCCTGACATATACGATATCCCCATCTTCCGGCGTATATGTCTCCTTATATTGCAGCGGGATCAGATATGTCTTATCGCCCAGCTCATCCGTATCCAATACGCTTCCATCCTCTGCGATGATCTTATGCGCTCGCAGATACGGCTTGTTTACTCTGATCAATGGCAGATTATATTCATCGATCCTGTCTTCCTCATTCAACGGCATCCCGCTCAATGCATAAGCTGCCGCATCGCTCATCAGCGCATAATCGGTCATGTCAAAATAAATGGTCTGTTCATAAATTTCCTGCAGTTCTTCCCTTCTGCCTTCGAAATAGCTGATATTGTAATAACCCTCATATTTCTCCGCATTCATCGATATATGGATATACTGGCTCAGATTAGGTACAAGCATGTTCATGGATGTGACAAACGGCATCAGGATCAGCACGCTGATGCAGACCTTGAGCACGATATTGATCAGATGCATGCGATTCAACGGCTGTGTTTCTTTCAATTCGATGACATGTGTCGTCATCACGATATATACATAGCTCAACAACAACAGCGGAATGATCAATCCTGCGCCCACTGCCGCAAAACGAAGCAGATCATGGTTAAGTTCTGCGTAAAACGGATCCCCGGAATGGATCACGATGGCCCAGGTCAGCGCCAGCGCGAATGCAAATACCATCCAGGCAATGGCCAATACAGGCAAAAACTGCTTCAGCACGATGCTCAGCGCGCTTTGGCCATGCATCCGGCGGATGAGGATCTCCCGTTTTTCTTTCATGATGATGCAGAACAAGATCAACAAGATCACAACGACACTGCAGCCGAGTGCCAACAGAATATCTCCCTGCCGATATAATTCCAGAAAACCTTCTTCAAGACCGCCATGGACTTCCATTTGGATCATCATGGCTCTGTCTCCAAAATGTTGATTGACCTGATCTGCAATCAACTGACCATGCTCTGCCGTATCAAAATAAAACAATGCCGTATCATTCTCGATGTATCGAAACCAGACGGCCGCATTCTTAAACTGGAGGACCTCATCTTCACTTTGGAAATAGGTATTGTCATACGAAGAGAATGTTCCGGCCGCCTCTTCATCATGAACATCAGAGGAAAGATATCCCGTATCATGAACATTCGTAAAATCCACTTTCTTCCCTGAGGTCATCCGCAGCCGCGCATAGATCCAGTCATCATTTTCCGTCAGGATATAGTAATCATATTTCATGATTCCCTTATCATTTGGAATAAAATTCTGCGAAACAAACTGCACGTCATTTGTCTCCGCCACATCTACGATAAAGCGAATGACTTCTTCCTTTGCTTCCCGATCAATAAAAGTCAGATCATACGCATAATGTGTATCCTCATTATCTGTCATTCCATTGAACACACTGCTGATTCGATAATAATTGATCAAATTATATGAATCATAGGAAAAGCTAAATAGCAATATCGCGATAAATGCGATATACGCATACAACAGTTTTTTCATCTCCTCACCTCAGATCCCATCAATCGTATATCCCCTGTTTGTTTCTATTTTTCTTGAACGAGGCATCGTTAAAATGAGGAGAGCAGGCTTGATTTGATACTCCTCTCCCCACATTAACACAAACTACACAATATGTTCAAATACCCGCATTCGCACTATTCTTTATTGAAGCAGCTTAGTGTTTAAAAGATTCAGTTTGATTTTTCCTCGGTCTGCACTTACTTATTTAATCATTGATAAATTGCTCATTTCTTTATCTTCATCATATAATGATCTATTCAAACAAGCAAGAACTTTCTTTAAATAAAATATCATGTTCATCAGTTTAAAAATCCAATATGTTTGAACCTCCTTATCAACCGGACTTTTATCGAAATCCGGCTCTTTCTTTACCTTACTTTTACATGTTCGACCAGCTTATGGTCATCGATCTCATAGATGATGTCCGCAAAGTCCTCAAACTCCGGAGAATGGCTGGTATAGATCAATGTATGATGTGGTCCGCTCATGAATTCTTCAAGATAATTCACCAGAATTTCTCTGCTCGTCTTATCCAGCGCGTCAAATGGCTCGTCCAGGATCAGGATATCCGGTTTCTCCATGAAAGCCTGGATCAGACGCATCTTTTGTTTCATACCCAATGAGTATTTCCCATATTTCTTGTGAATGTGCTCTGCCAGCCCGAATCGTTCGCATAGGGCCATGATCTCTTCTTTCCCGGCGATCTTTCGGATCTTTGCCAGTTCCATCAGATTATCATATCCGCTGACATTTCCCACAAATTCCGGCGCATTGATGCAGATGCCGGCGTTCGGGATGAAATCCTGCTTTTTCCCGACTTCTTCCCCATTCACCAGGATCTGCCCGCTGTCTGGCCGGGAGAATCCGATGATCATTTTCAGCAGCACGCTCTTCCCTGAACCGTTCGTTCCCTTGATAAAGATCTTCTTTCCATCCGGAATACACAGCGAAACATCACGAAACAGTTCGATCCCTTTAAATCCTTTGCTTACATTTCTCAGTTCGATCATAAGATATCTCCTTTTCTTTGATACATGATCCATGAAACCGCGATGAGCAGGACCAGCAGTCCTCCGTATGCCCCGATCAATGCGATTTCCTCAGATACACTGCCGCTCATGATGACGAACGCCGTCATGGAGAAATTATCCACAAACAGCAATATGATATACAAGATGATCTGCAGCACCAGCGTGATATGGCTTCCGGTGAACAGATAACAGATCCTAGACAGCACGGTCAGTCCCATCAGCAGCATATACAGCCTGATCAGATATAACGTCACATACAGGATATCCGTACCCGCACATCCGGCAAAACAGGAGAACAGCCCGAAGACCGCCAGCGTGCACAAGAAGCCGATCATCAAAGAAACGACCGCCTCCTTGATATAAGATAAGATAAATCGTGATCTGCTCTGCCGGTATTGCCACAGGCTGTAGGATGACAACGTGCGGTTCCGGTAATCTTCCACGATATTGAAGAGCAATGCCTGATACAGGATCAGGATGCACATCCCGTTGACATTGGGAACGCTCATGCCATGGGCCAAAAGAAAGTCGCGGTCCATGAAGAACGCACGCAGATGATCAGCGGCAGATAACAGCGGTTCGATGGATCCGCCATATGCCAACGCCTGTTCCTGCGCTGAAGCGTTGGCCAGATGAACATAGCCAGATCCGGCGATGAGCAATACCACAAGCATGGCCAATGCGGCCGCATGTCTTTTTGTCTTCATCTTCTCACCTTCCCGCTATAGTTCCACCTTTCCGCTTTTCTTCCAGATGGCAAGGCCGCTCAATACCAACACGCCAAAGGTGAACATCATCAACAAGATGCTGTTGTATCCGCGTATGACCTGATTGGTCATGATCATGATCGGATTGAAATACACCGTTACGGCGTTTACCGTATTCTGCACGCCCATCAATGCGGTAAGGCCAAAATACAGGATGATCGGTTCCAGGATGATATATTTTCGTGACTGTAAACAGATTGCCACCGCCTGTCCCATACAGCTATATGCAAAGGGAACGAAGAAGAACCGGATCGTTCCTTCGATCAGATAATATAGTTGTACATGGTCATAGAAGAATCGCTCACCCAGCAGATCTGAAAGAAAATACTTATAAGCCCCAAGCTCTGCTGTACCGTCCATCGTAAATACATACACAAATAACAGATAAATCAGATATGGGATAAAGACCGCCAGGGAAGTCCGGCAGCATTCCTTCAGGACATCAGTGATCAGTGCCTGACGGTAATTTCCTTTTCTGAATGCTGAGAGCGCAAATGTCGAACGCAGACGTTTATGCAGATTCAATCCTGCAAAGATGGCGATGATCGGCACCAGATAATCGGCAATCATCGTACCATGTGCCATATGATAATCAAAGCCATAAATAGCTTTCAGCCATTGGAAATAATATGCCGTCAGACTGAACAGTCCGGTAACTTCCTGATGATACTCACCAGACAAGTGATTGGTTTCGTTCACACTCTTGAGATACTCCTCTCCGTCTTTGAAATATCTGGATAGAATTTCCCCATAATTTGTTCCTAAAAACACCACTGTTACCAAAAGCATGGTCAGGAAGACTCCTCCTAAGAGGATATATCTTTTGTTGCGTCTGATCCAAGACAACATCACATATCACCCCGCATTCATGGTCATCCGCTCTATTTTGATTCGTTCAACATCAGGCGTATATCCTCTGATGATCCTGCCATCGACCTGCTTAAATGCAAACATCCGCAGATACCGGCAGGACAAACTGATCATCCATCGCTCTGCACCTATTGGTTCAATGACGAACCATACCTTTCTCTTTCTGTTCATTATCGCTGTCTGATCTCATTCATCGAGGAGATCAACTGTCGTCAGGATGTATAGCTGCCGCAGATCTTCATCAGATCCTCTTCCCGCAAAGCGGGGTCATCCTTATGATGTATGCCGAAGATGGTGAGCTCTGCCATGATCCCTCAAACATCTCAGGCGGCATGATCAGCAAACAAAAGCTGAAACGATCCCATCCGGCGTGAGAAATGATACATGTGATGATCAGTGACGAAACAGCCGTATCGGATCATCTGCCAACTGTACTACTTACAATAATACAGTAACGGCTTTTCCATTCAAGAACAAGAGGATCATGGCTTTATAACAAAACTGTTAGACAGCACGACATCCATTCGGCGCAGATAGCTTCAAAAAAAATGAACCTCTTTGCCTGGATATCCAGACTCAAGGTTCATGTTCATGTCTCAATTATCTTCTGCCCTGCCGGCGCTCCAGCTGGACGATCGTTTCCAGGTTCGCGGTGTGCGGGAACATATCGAAGGGGACGATCTGTCTGACCTCATAGCGTTCGCTGAGCACGGCCAGGTTCTTGGCGAGCGTGGAGGGGTTGCAGGAGACATAGATGATCTTGGTGATCCTGCTTCTGAGCATCGTCTCCAGCATCAGATCGTCCAGACCGCTGCGCGGCGGATCGACCACCAGCACATCGATGCTCTTTTTCTTGGATAAGTAAGTCAGCTTATCTGCCGCGTCGGCGCAGATGAATTCGACGTTGTGGATGCCGTTTCGCTCAGCGGCCTTTCTGGCGTCGAGCACCGCATCCTTGATGATCTCGATGCCGATGACTTCCTCGGCCTTATCCTTCAGATACATGGAAATGCCGCCGATGCCGCTGTATGCCTCCACGATGCGCTTGCATCCTGGTTCGACCATGGCGTCGATGCAGGCATACAGGTTTGCGGCCTGTGCGGTATTCAGCTGAAAGAAGGACCGCGGGGAAATCGGGATGCGCAAGCCGTGCAGATGCATGGTCAGGCTGCGCTGTCCACCCAGCAGGATCATCTTCGGACCGAAGATATCCGGCGTCTTCTTGGCTGTCTGAATGCTCTGCCACAGGGAGACGAGCCCTTCCAGCTGCAGCAGATCATCGATCAGCTCCTGGGGAAGCTGTTCCTCGCCGGTGACCAGCGTGCACTGATAGCGTCCTTCAAAGCCGCGCACGACCAGATGTCTCAGCCCGCGCTTCTGATGCCAGTCATAGGCGCGTATGCCATGCCGGTTGAGGACGGCGAGGATGGCCTTGCGCAGCGCCTCCAGCCCTTCCTCATGAATGAGGCATGTCTCCATCGGCACGAAGATGTTGGAATTGGGCATATACATGCCGTTGACCAGTTCCCCTTCCTGCATGCTCAGCGGAAGCTTGAACTGATTGCGGTAATGCAGCTTAGCAGGGCTTGGCCGGACCTCGCTGATCAGCTTCGGATCGATCTGCGCATACTTGATCAGCGACTGACGCAGATTATCGCGCTTGAAGCGGAGCTGTTCCTCATCGGCACATACCATATACGGGCAGGCGCCGCAGCGATGCTGGATGCCGCAGGCCGGTCTGACCCGCTTGTCGCTGCGCTTGATGATCTTTTCCACTTTGGCGCGGGCATAGCGCTGTGTGCGCTCGATCACCTTGATCTCTGCTTCCTCGTTGAGCAAAGCGCCCGGCACGAATACCGGAAGACGGTCGATGTAGCCGATGCCTTCACCGTTGATCCCCATTTTCTTTATCGTTACTCTCATATGACCCTCTCTTTCGTCCTATTCTGGAAAGGACGCCCACTGACAGCCTGAGCAATATTCCTCTCTTCAGTTCACATTCGCTGACATCCGCTGTCTCTTCCAGTACGATGTGAACACAGAATCCCAAATATATAATACAGGCGATGATGTAGATTGACAACAACAAAGTCATGAATGATGCCATCGGTCCATATACTGTGGAATAAGAAGTGAATGTCTCCAGCATCTTGGTCAATACAGCGCCCAGGATGACGAAGGAACATACGCTGAACAGCGATCCGGCGATGCCATACATCATCGGCCGGTGGTAAAACGAAAGCGCATGGTACATACACATGAACAGCAGGACGGCCAAAAAGGCGACCACGATGAGCCACAGCCGCTCAAAGACGACGACCAGAAAATAAAACGCACACAGATACAGCGCAAAGTACACGGTCAGCAGGATGGCGCGCAGACGGATATAGACCACAGGCACCTTGACCTTCTCCACCTGGGCCGAGATCAACAAAAACGAATAGATGCTGCGGCTGGCAAGGTAGAAGGAGATGGCCAGCGTGGAAATGGTGGCCCAGAATCCGATCGGCTCTCCTTCGCTGGAAAACCACTCGACAAAGGGCACGATGATGTCGCGAGGCAGATACTGGATCAGCACGGCAACGAGCGCATCTGCCGCCCCCTCGTTCAAGATGATGCTGTTTTGAAAGACCAGGATCAGGGCGATCAGGATCGGCGCGATCGCCAGCAGCAGGCTGAAGGCGAGGGCATAGCGAAACAGACGGCCATCAAAGGAGTCAAACTGCCGGTAGATTTCTTTTATCACTCTCATATTCTACAAACCTTTCAGATAGTTGCGCATCCATACCGCATCCGCGCCGATCGCAATGTACAGATAATCCCCCTTTTCCCCGATCTGCACAGGTATGTCGCTGGCGCTGAGCGCGGCGGCGCGCGCTTCCACTTTCTCTTTTATTATACTCCTGTTTTCCGCATTACACTTAAAAATCGCCGCTTCCTGGGACACATCCGCGCGAATGCCGCGAATGAGCGCATATTCTCCTTTTTGCAGCTGCAGGTCATAAAGCTGCTGAAGCACATGGGTGTCTTCGCATTCCGCATTCATCAGCACGCCGACATCTGCCTCGCGCATCTCCTCTGCCATATGCGCCAGGGCGCGTTCCATATCCAGGTCGCCGCGGTCTGCCGAACCCAGACTGCTGCAGCCGCACAGCAGCGTCAGGCACACGGCCAGCAAGAGCTTTCTCATCCTGTACCTCCCTGCCTCACTATATTCCCATCCAGAGCGGAACATGCAAAAAAAAATCCCGGAATCGCTTCCGAGATCATGCGTATCAGTCGTTGACGGCCCAATCCGGCACATCCTTGCTGCGGCGCACCAGGATGGCCTTCTGGAATTCGGTCTGATTGAGGAATTCCAGGATGGCATACTCCTCTTCCTGCGTGCAGCCAACCAGCAGCTTTACCTCACAGTCCTTCTTCAGGATATCAGCGCTGACGACCACCGCCTGGATCAGATTGGACTTCTGCGTACCGCGGAACACATCGATCGGCGCCTGATCCGAACCGGTCGTATCGTTGAGGTATCCGTAGTCCACCGGGTATACCAGGTTGCTGTACTTGTAATGGCATGTTCCCTTCGGGCGGTCCACCACAAGTTTGGATGATAAGTAGAGCGTATCCAGCTTCTGCCAGAAAAATGCGTTGTTCTCCAGTGTATTCATTGTCTTCCTCCTAAAAATCACAGACTGCCATGTCCCGTGTAATCTCTTTGATCGTCTTGCATCCGGCCAGCGCCATCGCTTCGCGCAGCTCCAGCTGGATCTTCTTCAGATAGATCTGCACGCCCTCGCTTCCGCCGCCGATGGCCGCGTGAGAGATCGGCCTGCCGATCAATACGCCGTCTGCGCCGAGCGCCAGCGCCTTGAACACGTCGTTTCCGCTGCGGAAACCACCGTCCACGAACACCTTCATCGTCTTGCCGACCGCGGCGACGATATCCTCCAGCACCTCGATGCCGGACTGCGCGCCGTCAAGCACCCTGCCGCCATGGTTTGAGACGATGATGCCTGCCGCGCCGGCCTGCATGGCCTTGCGCGCGCCCTTCACGCTCATGATCCCCTTCAGGATCACCGGCTTGGATGAGCGTTCGCACAGCGCCTTCAGCTCGCTGACATCCTTGAAGCCCACCGGGACGTCGCTGTTGCGCAGATTGCTCAGCCCGCTGGCATCGATGTCTGACGCCATCGCAGGACAGCTGCTCTCGTTCACCAGATCGACGCGCCAATCCATGTGTCCCATCGCCCACGGCTTGATCGTCGGCACGCCATGTCCGCCATGCCGGCCGAGCACCTCCATCGGTTCCCTGAACATGCTGTCGATCTTTCCATCGCCGGTAAACGCGATCGTCTTCATGGCTTCACAGCCGGAAACGACCGCCTCCGTATAATCCATTTCGCTCATGTCTGCGCCGTAATTCTGCCGGATGCCGCTGATCGGCGCCGCATACACCGGCAAAGATACAGGAGTGCCGAAGAAATCAGAAGAGGTGTCCACCTCTTCATTGCCGGTGATCGTATCCATCACGATCATGACCTTCTCCAGCATATCCACATTGCGCACGAACGCGGAACCCGTTCCTTTTCCTCCGGGTCCCGGCGTCTCGCCCCGGCACGCCCTTCCGTTGCATGACGGACAGCAGCGGCAGATCCCGCATTTCTGCCGGGCTAGCGAGTATACTTCTTCCCATGTATTCATGTTTAACAACCTGCTTCCCAATTCATCTCTTTCACAGTTCCACTCTATTATATCGATTATGAAACTGTTTCGCAATCATTTTCAAACTTTTTTCATCTTTTATTTCAAAATGCGTCATTCCCCGGTTTGCCCTGCATCGTCCTTCAGCGAAAGAAAAAACCGGTCTCCCGGCTCTTCTCACATATGCTTGACGCGGTCACGCTCTTCCGCGCGCTTCGCATCGTTGAAGCGGTCCACGGTGCCCACCAGATATCCGGTGATGCGGCGGATCTTCTCAAATCCCTGCGGTTCCAGATAATAGCCCAGATTCACATCATCGCCGTCAAAATCGAGATTGATGCGCTCAATGCTGCGATTATGGTTTTTCGACTGGATGTAGCGGATATACGCGCGGCACTCCTTTTCGCTCAGCTCTTCATTTGACTGGATCTGAATCCCGTCTACCGTTGTTTCAAATGACATGACAAGACCTCCCTTTTCTGTCCCCATTATAGTCCTGTTCGCTCATTGTGTAAATCCGGATGACCGAAAATCACGCTGCAGGGAAACGATGGTGCGGATGAGCGAATAAATGAATGCCTGCAGCTTTGCCGGCGCCTGCTCCAGCGCCTGCAGAAAGCTCATGGCGCGGTCCGCGATGCTGTAGACGCCGATGAAGCCCAGCTCATACAGCTTCTCATATCCGATGCCCAGCGCACCGCTCACGCAGATGATCGGGCAGTTGGCTGCGGCCGCTCTGGCCGCGATGCCGGCCGGCACTTTGCCCATGAGCGTCTGCGCATCGCTCTGCCCTTCCCCGGTGATCACCAGGTCACAGTCCGCGATCTCCTTTTCCAGCGTGCTGTAAGACAGCAGCAGCTCGATGCCCGGCACCATCCTGGCGCCCAGCAGGCCGATGAGCACGGCGCCGATCCCGCCGGCAGCGCCGCCGCCTTCAAACGCATCCAGATCGATATGCCGGTAACGCTTCACCTGATCCCGGAAATTGCGCATGCCCTGATCCACCCGTTCCAGCTGCGCAGGGTAAAGCCCCTTCTGTTTGCCGAACGTATAGGTCGCGCCCGCCTTGCCCAGCAGATGATTCTTCACGTCGCAGGCGACCGTCAGCTCGATGTCCTCCAGCAGGTTGAGCCGGTTGAAATCGATATAGCGCACCTTTTCCAGATTGACCGCCTGCGGCGACAGATATTGATGGTGCTCATCATAGAAACGTGCGCCCAGGCTCTGCAACAGGCCCATTCCGCCGTCATTGGTCGCCGTGCCGCCCAGGCCGACGATGATCCGCCGGCAGCCGCGCGCCTGCGCATCCAGCATCAGCGTCCCCACGCCGAAGCTGCTCGCCATGAGCGGATTGCGTTTCTCCCGGGGATGCATGGCCAGTCCGATGCAGCCTGCCGCCTCGATGACCGCCGTCTTCCCCTCTTCGATCAGCGCATACTGCGCACTGATCCGCCGGCCATAGGCGTTGGTGGTCGCTGCTTCCACCATCTCTCCGCCGCACGCGTCGCAGAACGCGGCAGCGGTTCCTTCCCCTCCATCTGCCATCGTGTAAGAGACCACTTCGATCGCCGGATCCACCCGGTGTATGGCCGCCGTGATGTTGTCCGCCACCTGCGCCGACGTCATGCATCCCTTATAAGAATCACAAGCCACGATGATCTTCATACGCTCACTCCCTTCTTGTCATGTATTGTTTTATGCGTGTTTTTATCGTTTTTTCATTGTACCATATTTTCCCTTGCCCTTCCACAGAAGCACCGGCTGTTTATGGACGAAAACTGTTTTTCATCTTGTTTTCTGCAAGGCAAAGCACTATACTGTATATGGTTTACTTGTAAACAATCAAGGAGGGATCACATGGTACCGAATGTGGAGACACTTTTGAACTATTTCTCCCAGGTGCGCAGATACTACGCCCTGGCGCTCAACAGCCGCTTCGCTGACGAAGACCTCTCGCCCAGCGAGATCTCCATCCTGCTCATGCTTGCCAATAACCCTTCGGTCACGACCGCGACACAGCTTTGCGTGCTGCTGGGCGTTTCCAAAGGGCTCATCAGCCGCAGCGTGGACAACCTGCGAAAGCGCGGGCTGCTCGAATGCACACGCAGCGCACACGACCGCAGGGTCGTGCAGCTGCAGCTGAGCGAATCAGGCAGGACGCTGACCGCGCGGCTGAAACAAGCCGGAGCCGAAATGAACCGGGAACTGCTGGCTGACATACCAGAATCCGACATCGCGCAGATGGAAGACACCATACAGCGCATCATCAGCCACTTCAGAACGGAGGATACATATGAAACTGAAAATGTCAAAAGAAGTTGATTTAGGCAAAGAGCCGATCGGCCATCTGCTGCTGATCCTGGCTCTGCCTTCCATCACCTCACAGGTGGTCAACGCACTGTATAACATGGTCGACCGCATGTATATCGGCCATATCCCAGAGATCGGATCTGCCGCGCTGACCGGCGTAGGCGTCTGCTTCCCGCTCATCATGATCATCTCGGCGTTTGCCTATCTGCTGGGCATGGGCGGCGCGCCGCGCGCCAGCATCTGCATGGGACGCAAAGACAACAAAGGCGCAGAGAAGATCATGGGAAACTGCTTTTCCTCACTGATCATCGTTTCGATCATCCTGACCGCCGTCGTGCTGATCTTCCAAGACCCCCTGCTCTATCTGTTCGGCGCCAGCGAGAACACCATCGGCTATGCCAAGGAATACATCACCATCTACGCGATCGGCACCATCTTCGTGCAGCTGACGCTGGGCATGAACTCCTTCATCTCCGCGCAAGGCTTCTCCACGATCAGCATGATGACGGTATGCATCGGCGCAGTCACCAACATCATCCTCGACCCGATCTTCATCTTCGTCTTCAACATGGGCGTGGCCGGGGCTGCCTGGGCCACCATCATCTCTCAGGCGCTCAGCGCCCTGTGGGCCGTCTGGTTCCTGAGCAAAGGCAAGAGCATCCTACGCCTGAAGAAGGAAAACCTGCGCATAGACATGAAGGTCCTCGCCCCTTGCATCGCACTGGGCGTCGCGCCTTTTGCCATGCAGGCGACCGAAAGCGTGCTCGTGCTCTGCTTCAACTCCTCATTGCTGCGTTACGGCGGCGATCTGGCCGTCGGCGCCATGACCATCCTTTCCAGCGTGATGCAGTTCGCGATGCTGCCGCTGCAGGGCCTGACCCAGGGCGGCCAGCCGATCATCAGCTACAACTACGGCGCCATGCAGGCACAGCGCGTCAAAAAGGCATTCCGCCTGCAGACCATCGCCTGCTTCACCTACTCATCCTTGCTGTGGGCCGCCGTGGAACTGTGCCCATCATCGTTCGTCGCCATCTTTACCAATGAGCCGCAGCTGAGCGAGATCACCGTCTGGGCGCTGCGCATCTACATGGCCGCCGTCCTCCTGATGGGCATCCAGGTTTCCTGCCAGCAGACATTCATCGCTTTCGGCAATTCCAAGATCAGCGCCTTCCTCGCTGTCTTCCGCAAGATCATCGTCCTCATCCCGCTGATCTTCATCCTTCCGCAGTTCATGCAAGATGATGTGTTCGCGGTATTCCTCGCCGAGCCGATCGCAGACACCATCGCCGTCATCACGACCGCTACGCTGTTCGCCTTTGAGTTTAAAAAAGTCATGCGCAAGATGCAGGAGGATGCCCATCCTGCCAGTGCCTGACACGATCTTTCCCGGCTGCTCGACATGCGTCCGAAAAACGGGCATACTGTAAACAGACAGGAAAGGAGCAGTCACATGAACAACAAAGTGCTTTATGATCTTTCATACGGCGTCTACATCACCGCGGCCGTGGATGACGGACGCCCCGTCGGCTGTGTGACCAACAGCGTCATGCAGATCACTTCGTCACCTGCAACGATCGCCGTCAGCGTCAATCACGACAATTACACCAATGCCTGCATCCGCAAGAGCGGACGATTCTCGATCTCCATCCTCACCGAAGACAGCGATCCTGCCCTCATCGGCACCTTCGGCTTTCACAGCTCCCGCGATACGGACAAGTTCAAGGATATCCGCTTCGAGATGCAGGATGGGCTTCCGATCATCCAGGATGCTTCCGGCTTCATCATCTGCAAGCTCATCGATACGATGGAGACCGCTACCCACACCATCTTCCTCGGCGAGATCACCGCGATGGAAGCAATCAGGCCAGGCACCCCGATGACTTATTCGTATTATCATAAGGTCATCAAAGGCAAGAGCCCGAAAAACGCCCCGACCTACCAGCCGCAGGAAGAAGCGGACGCAGGCTCTTCCATCCGCTGGAAATGCATGATCTGCGGCTACATCTATGAAGGAGATCCGCTGCCCGAAGGCTTCAAATGTCCGATCTGCGGCGTCGGCGCCGACATGTTCGAAAAGATCATCACATAGATCCATACAGGGATGACCCTGACGAAGCAACCGTCAGGATCATCCCTGCTTTTGTATCCATGCGCCTTTTCCCGCAAGAAGGGATGCGCGATGCCTGATGGTCTAGAGCACGGTATGATGTCTGTACAGCGCTGATGATGAACGATCGACGACTCCTCACGCAAACGCGATCATGAGGAAGTCCGCCTGCGCAGGATGAGGGAAAAGCCAGATCAAATCTATAATGTATGCATAAATCGCTCAACATGAAAAAAAGCCTTCGTTGAAAGGCTTTTTTGATCTATATGGTGCCGACTAAGGGACTCGAACCCCCGACCTACGCGTTACGAGTGCGTTGCACTACCAGCTGTGCTAAGTCGGCAGAGAAATGGTGCCGGTACCCAGAATTGAACTGAGCGCTAAGCATTACCATTGCTTTGTATTACCACTATACTATACCGGCGTTGCCTGAGCAATACCTATTATATACAAGCGGACCTCATTACGCAACACTTTTTTGCATTTTTTCTATCTGACTGAAGTGAAAAAGTAAACTCAACTCTAAGTGAGCCGAAATTGCATTTAGTCTCCACGAACTGCAAGTTGCATTT